>Ga0207695_10005699_pt1 | contig 16425 bp, 17 predicted proteins | sample KBSC54metaG_FD_184354 | JGI IMG/M metagenome (GOLD analysis project Ga0207695, IMG submission 184354) | Corn rhizosphere microbial communities from Kellogg Biological Station, Michigan, USA - KBS C5-4 metaG (SPAdes) (version 2) | ecosystem: Host-associated > Plants > Roots > Rhizosphere > Soil... | reverse complement strand
GCTTGCGGGAAATCCGCCGCCTGCGTCACCCGCGCGTCCGGCCAGCCGATGGCCACGGCCCCGGCCATGGCCTCGCGCATCATCGCGTGGTCGTCGCAGATCAGGCAGGTCTTCATACGCGCCGCCGAACGCCCAGCCTCCGCCCGCCGCGCGGGTCCGTCACGAAGCTTTGGCTTCCGCGGCGTTAAGTTCAAGCCAGAAGGCGGCGCCGGCGGCCCATTTCGCCTCGAAGCCGACGCCGCCGTCCATCAGCTCAGCCATGCGCCGGGCCGACGCCAGCCCCAGGCCGAAGCCGCCGCGAATCTCGCCGCCGTGGCTGGCGCCCTGCACATAGTCCTCGAACAGTCCCGCCGCGTCGCTGGGCGCCACGCCCGTCCCGTCGTCGATCACCCATAGCCGCACCCGCGCCCCGCGGCGCCGCGCGCCCACCAGCACCTTGCGCGCCTTGCTGTGGCGGATGGCGTTGGCCACCAGGTTGCCCAGCGCCCGTTCCGCCAGCGCCGGATCGGCGGCGGCCTGCAGGCCGCTGGGCAGGGCGTGCAGGCTCACGCCGGCCAGCCGCGCCGCCGGCTCGTTCATCTCCGCCACCCGGGCGATCAGCGGCCCCACCGCGACAGGGCCCATCTCCGCCGCCACCGCGCCGGATTCCAGCCGCAGGTGGTCCAGCATCCGGCGCAGCAGCTGTTCCGTGGCGTCCAGCGCCCAGGTCACCTTGCCGGCCGCGGCGGTCCGCTGGGCGGCGTTCGCGCCGCGCATGGCCTGGTCGAAGAACAGTCGCGCGGCCTGCAGCGGCTGGCCCAAGTCGTGGCTGGCCGAGGCCAGGAACCGGGTCTTGGCGTCGCGCTCGGCGGCCACCTGGACGAGGGCCGCCTCGGCGGCCTGGCGCGCGGTGTGCACCCGGTCGACCGACCCTTGGAAGGCGTGGCCCAGCTGGCGCACGACGATTGCGTAGGAGACCAGGAAGACAATCAGCAGCAGCGACCACCGCTCCCAGTGGGCGGCGTAGTAGAGGGCGGAGCTGAGCGGCAGGGTGATCGGCGCATAGGCGATGGGCCGATGGCTGGCGCGCCGCTGGACGACGCCCAGCACCTCGCCGGTAACTACTGAGCAGTGGAACATCACCACGATCATCCGCAGGCCGGGATCGGCGTAGGGCATGCAGAGCCAGAAGCCGCCGATCAGGGCGCCGTTGGTCATCCAGACGATCGCCCGCCCCTCGCGCTCGCGCTGGTCGGTCCTCTGCCCTGGGGAGCTTTCGCGGCGGAGGCGCAGCCCCAGAAGCGTCGCCCAGCCGCCGATCAGCAGCGCAAGCAGGACCGCGGCCGCGATCATCCGCCAGGCCGGCAAGGTCGGGACAAGCCTCAGCAGGCTGAGCGACGAGACCGTCAGCACGGCCATGGCCACCAGATGGACGCGCGCCTCCCGCGGCATGATCGCCCTTCCCTCTCCGCCAGGACATCTTGGCCGTAACCGCGGGTGGCGCAACGGGATGAGCCATCGGGCTAGGCCATCTGGCCGATGTCGGCCGGTCGTATTGCAAGGCTAGGCTTTGGACGTGGGGGCTGTTGCAACCTCAGGGGCACGTCACATGTCGAAGCCGTTCGTCCAATCCATCCTGGGCCTGATGGCCTGCGCCGCCGTCGCCACGCCCGTCTGCGCCGCCGACAGCTTCTTCGCCACCGCCAACGTCCAGGACTTCGACAATACCTGCGGTGAGCTGACGGGCGGCGGCGGCGGCCGCAGCAGCGCGCCCATCTCGGCGGGCTTCGCCTGCCCCGGCGCGTCCTCGGCGGCGTTCGCGACGCCCGGACATGTCGGGACGACCAATTTTGTCTCGGGAAACGGCAGCGCCGGCGGCGGGGGCGAGTTCGACACCTTCGTGACCTTCCTGCCGACCAACGGCCAGGACGGCGACCGCATTCCCGTCCAGCTGAACCTCGATTTCGGCGGATCCATCGCTGTCGCCGGCTCGTCGGGCGCGAACTACAGCGTGGTTGTGGACGTCGGCGGTGCCGAGTTTGTCCGCTCCACCCGTATCCTCGCCGGCACGGATCCCACCCACGGAGACCTGACGCTGGGGTTCTCCTCCGGCGGGGAGGTGGACAACGACAACTCGGTGTTCGTCGGCGGAGTGCTGACCACGCCGATGATAATGGCGCCCGTGGGCGTGCCCGTCTCGGTGATCCTGCAGCTGGGCGCGGGCGTCTTCGGCAATCCTGGAACCGCGAACACCCTCTTCGAGCACAGCCTCGACTTCGCACAGGGCCAGCCGCTGTTCATCCTGCCGGACGGCTATACCGCCGAGGATCCGAGCGCCTTCGTCTTCGACAACCGCTTCACCCCGCCCGGCGGCGTGCCGGAGCCGGCCAGCTGGGCGCTGATGATCGCGGGCTTCGGCCTGGCCGGGGCGACCCTGCGCCTGCGCCGGAAGCGCGCCCTCGCCTGACGGCGGCCTCGGCCAACGGGCTAGGCCATGTGGCGGATGTCGGCCGGCGGCTTTCCGGGGCAGGCTCCGAGACGTGGGGGAACGGTTCAACCTCAGGTGGGGTGCTTCAGATGAAGACGTTCGTACGATCCGTCCTGGGCCTAATGGCCTGCGCCGCGCTGGGGTCGCCCGCCTGGGCGGCCGACAGCTTCTTCGCTTCCGCCTCCGTGCAGGATTTCGACAACGGCTGCGGGTCCTTCGGCGGCGGCGGCGGCCGGTCCGCCGCGCCGATCTCGGCGGGCTTCGCCTGCGGCTCGGGCAGCGCCGGGGCGCTCGCGACCCAGGGCCATGCGGGGGTGGAGGCTCACGTCTCCGGCAACGCCATCGTCAGCGGGACCTCGGAGTTCACCACCTTCGTCACCTTTCTCCCCAAGGACGGCCAGGATGGAGACGTCATCCCGGTGCAGCTCAATGCCGCCTTCGCCGGTTCCATGGGGATCGGCGGCTCGGCGGACAGCGGCTACAACGTGGCCATCGACATCGGCGGGACGGGCTTCACACGCTCCACCAGCATCGATACGGGCGCGCCGCCAAGCCATGGCGTCACCAACCTGGGCTTTTCGGAAGGCGGCGAGGTCGACAACCAGCTTTCGGCCTTCATGGGTGGCGTGCTGACCACTGGCGTGGTGATGGTTCCGGTGGCCGTGCCCGTGTCGGTGAGCTTCCATCTGTTCGCCGGCGGCTTCGGCAACCCGGGCAGCGTCAACGACCTGTTCGCCGGCAGCCTGGATTTCGTCCAGGACCGCGACCTCTTCATCCTGCCCGAGGGGTTCACGGCCGAGGACCCCGACGCCTTCGTGGTCGACAACCGCTTCACCCCGCCGGGCGGCGTGCCGGAGCCCGCCAGTTGGGCCCTGATGATCGCGGGCTTCGGCATGGCCGGGGCGATGCTGCGCAGGCGGCGGGCCTGGGCTGGGGCCTAAGTCCCGGGCGAGCGCGCCCCTCCCCCTTGCGGGGAGGGGTTGGGGTGGGGGAGCAATCTATGTGTCCGCCGCTTCAACTGATGCGCTGAGCCGACACCCCCACTCCCAACCCCCTCCCCGCAAGGGGGAGAAGGCCGGAGTGACCTACTCCGCCGCGACCTTCGGCGCGTAGCCCAGCACCGCCTTGGTCTCCAGGAACTCGTGGAAGGCGTAGTCGCCCCACTCGCGCCCGTTGCCGCTCATCTTGTAGCCGCCGAAGGGCGCCGTCAGGTCGCCGCCCCCGCCGTTGATCGACACCTGGCCGGCGCGCAGCCGCGAGGCCACCTTGCGGGCCTTCTCGATGTCGCCGGCCTGCACATAGGCCGCCAGGCCGTATTCGGTGTCGTTGCCGATATCGATGGCCTGGTCGAGGCTGTCGTAGCCCAGGATCGACAGCACCGGCCCGAAGATCTCCTCGCGGGCGATGGTCATGTCGTTGGTGACGTTGGCGAACACCGTGGGCTTCACATAGTAGCCCTTGTCCAGGCCCTCGGGCCGGCCGGTGCCGCCGATCACCAGGGTGGCGCCCTCGTCGATCCCCTTCTGGATCAGCTTCTGGATCTTCTCGAACTGCACCTTGGAGACCACGGGCCCCAGCTGGCTGTTGCCGTTGGGGTCGCCGACCGTGACCTGGCCGGCCGCCTCGCGGGCCACGGTGATCGCCTCGTCCATGCGCTTCTTCGGCACCAGCATCCGCGAGGGCGCGTTACACGACTGGCCGGAGTTCGGCATCATCGAGGCCACCCCGCGGCCGACGCCCTTCGCAAACGCGTCGTCGTCGAGCACGATGTTCGGGCTCTTGCCGCCCAGCTCCTGGGCCACGCGCTTGACGGTCGGGGCGGCGGCCTTGGCCACCTCGATCCCGGCCCGGGTCGAGCCGGTGAAGGAGACCATGTCCACGTCCGGGTGGCTGGAGAGCGCCGCGCCCACCGTCGGCCCGTCGCCCTGCACCATGTTGAAGACGCCGGCCGGCACGCCGGCCGCATGCATGATCTCGGCGAAGATCTGGCCCGAGAACGGCGCCACTTCCGAGGGCTTCAGCACCATGGTGCAGCCGGTGGCGATGGCCGGGGCCACCTTGCAGACGATCTGGTTCAGCGGCCAGTTCCAGGGCGTGATGAAGCTGCAGACGCCGATCGGCTCCTTGACGATCATCGTCGGGCCGCGGTCGTCCTCGAACTTGAAGGTCTTCAGGATCTCGATGGCGGTGGAAAGGTGCCCCATGCCGATCGGCACCTGCGCCCGCTGGGCCAGGGAGGCGGGCGCGCCCATCTCCTCGGTGACCGCGGTGGCCAGGTCGCCGAAGCGCTTCTGGTATTCCGCCAGGATGCGGCCCAGCACCTCGAGACGCTCCTCGCGGCTGGTCTGCGACCAGGAGCCGAAGGCCTTGCGGGCGGCCTTCACGGCCTTGTCCACGTCGGCGGCGGAGCCCAGCGCGATCTTGCCGGCCACCTCTTCCGTCGCCGGATTTTCCACGTCCAGGGTCTTCAGCTCGACCGGATCGACCCACTGGCCGTCGATGTAGAACTTCAGGTACTCGCGCATGGGCGTCCTCCCGGCATCGTTCGAATTGGCGCTGGCGCCGGCAGGGTCTCCCCACCGGCTTCCAGGCCTATTCTAGTGATCGGCGTTAAGTGGGGAAGACAGATTCCCTAAAAGACCGCGATCAGGCGAGCCTCGCCTGCGCCCGCCGCCGGCGAAGCATGACGCCTGCGCCGCCGAACCCCAGCAGCATCAGCGCCCACTGGGCGGGTTCGGGCACCGCGTCGAGGCCGTTGTTGTCGCCAGGCTCGCCCCCGCCGCCCGGCGGCACGATTACCGGCGGCGCATCGGCCACGTTCACGAAGGTGCGGAACCCGAAGTCTCCGGTCGAGCCGAAGATCGGCGAGCTTACGCCAGTGGGGCTAGCCGCCGAGAAATTGAAGAGCTCCCCGGTCAGGTACGTGATCGGCGAGCCATCTGCTTCGTCCAACAGTACAGGCATCGCACCGAATGAGGCCGGATCCCGCGCCAGCGTGAACCACAACTCCTCCCCGGCCGTGACCTGCAAATTGGCCGCCGAGACATCCACCCGGGGCATCTGGTCCCAGAGCGTCGTCCCAAACGCGAACAGTGGTATGGTGTCGCCCGGTATGTCGGCGGAGAACAGCACCTGGTTGGAGGTGTTCCGGATGTCGAACTGGACATCTTCGGCCGGCGCGTCCTTGACCAGGATCTTCATCAGGGCCAAGTCGATTTCCGCGAGGGTTCCAGTCTTTCCGACAGAAAACGACTGGCCTATCCGGTTAGGGTCACTGATGCCGGAACCGCCGGTGGCGCCGCTGATTGCGACCGACCCCGTCTGGGGAATGTCTGACTGATCCAGGACGATCGCAGCCCTGGCCGACGCTGCAAATCCCAACGCGAGAACCAACGAGGCGCCAGCGCCCCACACCCCGACTGAACGCTTCACAAACAACCCCTTACGCACGCAACTCGCCGACGATCGGCTGAGCAACTCTAGACATCACAACGGCCGCGCAGGTCGGATATTCCGTATGGTCTACAAAGTATTACCGACTTTGGCCTAGGTGCGCCGACGGTTGCATCTGGCGCAGGCGCCTCTCGTTGGCAGACCGCCCAGGCGTCGGTTGGCCAGCGTAGGCCGGGCTGGCCGACCCACGCGGCAACCGCTTGCCGCCGCCTTCGCGCCCCGATAAAGCCCGACCCTAGGATTCCCGGAGGCCCTCCATGATCGGCATCGCCGTCATCGCCGCATTCATCGTCGTCATCGCGGTGCTCAACCGCGTCGAATTCGGCCGGTTCGACTGACCGGCCGGGCGGCCCTCCATGGCTGAGCGCGGCGCGGCCCTGGTCACCGGCGGCGCGCGGCGGATCGGCCGCGCCCTGACAGTGGCCGCCGCGGAGGCCGGCTACGACGTCGCCATCCACGTCCGCGCCGTCGACGACGAGGCCGAGGCCGCCGCGGCGGACGTCCGCGCCCGCGGCCGCAAGGCGGCCCTCGTGGCCTGCGACCTGCGCAAGGAATCCACCACCGTGGCCCTGGTGGGCGAGGCCGAGGCGGAACTGGGGCCGGTGACCCTGCTGGTCAACTCCGCCAGCGTCTTCGAGGAAGACGCCTTCGCCGACATGAACCGCGCCTCCTGGGACGCCCACATGGAGACCAACCTGCGCGCGCCCCTGGTGCTGGCCCAGGTGTTCGCGCGGCGCTTGCCCCCTGGCCGCGAAGGGCTGATCGTCAACATCCTGGACCAGCGGGTGCTGCGGCCGGCGCCGGACTTCTTCTCCTATTCCCTGTCGAAGGCTGCGCTGTGGGACGCCACCAGGATGCTGGCTCAGGCGCTGGCGCCGCGCATCCGCGTCAACGGCATCGGGCCCGGGCCCACCCTGCCCTCCATCCACCAGGACCAGGCCGCGTTCGACGCCGAGGCCGCTGGCGCCCTGATGGGGCGGCCCGTCGCGCCAGCCGAGATCGCCGCCGCCCTGCGCTACCTGATCGACGCACCCTCGGTCACCGGCCAGATGATCGCCGTCGACGCCGGCCAGCACCTCGCCCATGGCCCCGGGCCGGCGCGCCGCTGATGGCAAGCGCGATCCGCACCGCCATGACCAAGGTCTTCGTCACCGGCCTGAAGGTGCAGGCCGAGATCGGCGTCTACCGCCACGAGATCGGCCGCGTGCAGCCGCTGGTGGTGGACGTGGAGCTCGATGTGCCCACGGCCGGCGCCGGGCGCCTGTCTGAGACCCTGAACTACGAGACCATCCTGGAGGCCGCCCGCCAGATCGCCGCCGGCGGCCACATCGAGCTCGTCGAGACCTTCGCCGAGCGGCTGGCGCGGGCCTGCCTCACCGACCCCCGCGTCACCCAGGCCCGGGTGCGGGTGGAAAAGCCCCTGGCGCTGGCCCCCGACGCGGTGGGCGCCGGCGTGGAGATCACCCTTACGCGGAATTAACCGAGCCCCCGCTTCCGAACCCCGGCTGACGAACCCACCTGAATAGGGCAACATCGTTCGGCGGGAGGGCCGACACCCAATGACCCAGCACTATGACTACGGCGCGACGGAAGACCGGACCATGCCGGCCGTCGCCTACGCGCTCTTTCTCCTGGGCTTCGTCACCGCCGGATTCTCGGCCATCGCCGGGCTGATCGTGGCGCTGGCCAGCCAGGGGACCGCGGGGCCGACGATGCGCAGCCACTTCACCTTCCTGGTGCGCACCTTCTGGATGGGGCTCGCCTGGTGCGTGCTCTGGGGCCTGCTGTTCGCGCTCGCCATTCCCCTGAGCCTGATCCTGATCGGCATCCCGCTGCTGATCCTATCGAAGCTGGCCCTGGGCCTGGGCATCCTCTGGTACGGCGTGCGCTGCATCCTGGGCGTGGTGCTCTTGTCCCAGGGGGAACCCTATCCGCGGCCCTACAGCTGGCTGATCTGACCCCTCCTCTCCCCTCGCGCGGGGAAGAGGAGCGATCAGGCGCCGACCAGCTCGCGGCGGACCAGCTTGGAATAGTCGTCGGCCAGGCTGAGCGAGATGTTGCCGGGGGTGAACCGGTACTCGCCGATCTCCGAGACCGGGGTCACCTCGGCGGCGCTGCCGGTCACGAAGCATTCCGAGAAGTCGGCCAGCTCCTCCGGCCGGATGTGCCGCTCCACCACCTCGAAGCCCTTGGCCCGGGCGAGCTTGATCACCGACTGGCGGGTGATGCCGTTCAGGAAGCAGTCCGGCGTCGGCGTATGGATCGCCCCGTCCTTCACGAAGAAGACGTTGGACCCGGTGCTCTCGGCGATATAGCCGCGGTAGTCGAGCATCATGGCGTCGGTGTAGCCCTGCTTCTCCGCGGCGTGCTTGGAGATGGTGCAGATCATGTAGAGCCCGGTCGCCTTGGCGTGCACCGGCTCGGTCTCCGGCGAGGGCCGCTTGTACTTGGCCCAGCACATCCGGATGCCCTTGGCCTTGGCCTCCGGCGAGAAGTAGCTCGGCCAGTCCCAGCAGGCGATCGCCACGTGGATCCTGGTGTTCTGCGCCGAGACCCCGATCATCTCCGCGCCGCGCCAGGCGATCGGCCGCACATAGGCGTCGGTCAGCCCGTTCTTGGCGCAGGTGTCCTTGCAGGCCTGGTCGATCTGCGCCACCGTGAACGGGATTTCGAAGTCGAGGATCTCGGCGGACTTGAAGAGACGCTCGGTGTGCGCCGTCAACTCGTAGATCACGCCCCCGTACATGCGCTCCCCTTCGAACACGGCCGAGGCGTAGTGCAGACCATGCGTCAATACGTGGATCTTCGCGTCGCGCCAGGGGACGAACTGGCCGTCCATCCATATCCATCCGTCGCGGTCGTCGAAGGGAACGAGAGCCATGAGAGGGTGACCTCCTTTCGCAAGGCCCCTCTAGAACCCTTCGCAGCCCACGGCGTCAAACGAAATGGACGGCGGCAGGAGGGACGCCGCCGATGAATCCGCCGCCCGCCGCAGCGCCTCGGGCCCGCCACCTGCTGATCGTCGACGACGACGACCGCATCCGCGAACTGCTCAAGGAATATCTGGCCCGCGCCGGCTTCCGGGTGACGGCCGCCGCCGGCGGCGCGCCGGCCCGCCGGCTGATCGGGACGCTGGATTTCGACCTGGCGGTGTTCGACGTGATGATGCCGGGCGAGGACGGCTTTTCCCTGACCAAGTGGCTGCGTGAGCAGAAGGGCCCTGCCGGCCGCACGCCGGTGCTCATGCTCACCGCCATGGGCGAATCCGGCAGCCGCATCGAAGGGCTGAAGCTGGGTGCCGACGACTACCTGGCCAAGCCCTTCGAGCCGGAGGAGCTGTTGCTCCGCATCGAGGCGATCCTCAGGCGCGCCCAGGACCGCCCGGCGCAGGGCGGGAGCCTGTCGCTCGGCCGCTGCCGCTTCGACCCCGACCGTGGCGAGCTCACCCAGGAGGGCGAGCCCGTCAAGCTCACCGAGGCCGAGGTCGCGCTCCTGCGCCAGCTCGCCCGCACGCCGGACGAGGCGGTGGAGCGCCTGGAGCTCGCCCGCGGCACGGTGGACCCCTCCGGCCGCGCCGTGGACGTGCAGGTGACCCGCCTGCGCCGCAAGATCGAGGCCGACCCCAAGGCCCCGCGCTACCTGCAGACCGTGCGCGGCGTCGGCTACCGACTGGCCCCGGACTGAAATGGCTCGCCGCCCCCGCGTGATCGGCCGCTGGATCAAGCGGCAGATGCCGAAGACCCTGTTCGGCCGCTCGCTGCTGATCATCGTCCTGCCGGTGGCGATCATGCAGATCGCCGTCACCTACATCTTCTTCGACGCCCACTGGCAGACCGTCACCAGCCGACTCTCCGAAGGCCTCGCCGGCGACATCGCCTGGGCGGTGGAGAGCTACCAGGACGACCCCAGCGCCACCGCCTTCGCCAAGCTTTCCAAGCGGGCGGAGGATAGCATGAGCCTTTCCATCGCCCTGCAGCCCGGCCGCGAACTGCCCAGGACCCGGCGCGACGCCCCGGTGCTGCTGGAGCCGTTCATGGCCCCCATCGACCAGTCCCTGCAGCGGGCGCTCTCGGAGCGGCTGGACCAGCCGTTCTGGTTCGACACCACCCGCTACCCGGCCTACGTGGACATCCGCGTGGCGGTGCCGGGCGGGGTGATGCGGGTGCTGGCGCCCCGCGACCGCGCCTTCGCCACCCAGGGCCACATCTTCGTGCTGTGGATGACCGTCGCCACCATCCTGCTCACCACCGTGGCCATCCTGTTCATCCGCAACCAGGTGCGCTCCATCGAGCGCCTGGCCAACGCCGCCGAGGCCTTCGGGCGCGGCGCCGACGTGCAGGCCTTCAAGCCCCAGGGCGCGCGCGAGGTGCGCCGCGCGGCTTCGGCCTTCCTCGACATGCGCGCCCGCATCCAGCGCCACATCGACCAGCGCACCACGCTCCTGGCCTCCGTCAGCCACGACCTCAGGACCCCGCTGACCCGCCTGAAGCTGGCGCTGGCGCTGGCCGAACCCTCCAAGCGCAACGCGGCCATGAAGCGCGACCTCGCCGAGATGGAGCACATGATCGACGAGTACCTGGCGTTCGCCCGCGGCGAGGGCGGCGAGGCGGTGGAGACGGTGCATCTGCGCGACCTCCTGGAGCAGGTGAGCGAAGGGGCCGTGCGCGCCGGCGCCCAGGTCTCCGTCGCCGCCGACCCGGAGCTGAGCGCGGAGGTCAGGCCCAATGCCCTGAAGCGCGCCCTTGCCAACCTGGTCATGAACGCCGCGATGCACGGCGAGCGCGTCGAGGTGGCCGCGAACGTCCTTCCCCAAGGCGGTGTCGAGATCGTCGTGGACGACGACGGCCCGGGCATCCCGGAGGACCGCTACGAGGAGGCGTTCAAGGCCTTCGGGCGCCTGGACGAGGCCCGCAACCAGAACGCCAAGGGCGTGGGCCTCGGCCTCGCCATCGCCCGCGACGTGGCCCGCGGCCACGGCGGCGACATCACCCTTTCGCGCTCGCCGCTGGGCGGCCTGCGCGCGGCGATCCGGCTGCCGGGCTAGGCCACGCGCGCCGCCAGGCCTCTGCGAAGGGCGTCAGCAGCACCCCGGTGAGCGAGTGCGGCGAAGGCGCGCCCGCCGACACCTCAGCGCCGAAGGCCAACCGCTCGCGCCGCCGCGCCGGCAGGGTCAGGGTGCCGAACATCCAGTCCCAGACCGACAGGCAGCTGCCGAAGTTGCGGTTGAAGTGCGCAGGGTCGGCGGAATGGTGGATCTGGTGGTGCGCCGGGCTCATCAGCAGGCGGCCGAGCGGCCCGGTGAAGCTGATCCAGACGTGGCTGTGCTGCAGGTGGACGGTGACGAAGACGAAGGCCAGCAGGATCAGGTTCGAGCCGGAGACCGCGAAGGGCGGCGCGGCCCCGCCCAGCACATAGGCCAGCATCCCGCCGGTCAGCCCCAGCACCACGGCGGTGATGTTGGCGAACACCAGGCTGTCCACCGGATGCACCCGGAAGACCGTCATCGGCGTCAGCACCTCGGCGGTGTGGTGCACCTTGTGGAATTCCCAGAGCGCCGGGACCTTGTGCGACAGCCAGTGGTCGAGCCAGTAGGCGAACTCATAGGCCAGGAAGAGCGCCAGGGTGGCGACCGCCCGCTTCGCGTCCGCGCCCAACCCCAGGTGCGGCGGTGCGCCCAAGGCCGCGGCCAGCCCCCGCGCCACCGGGCCGCTCACCTGGCTCGCCGAGGCGACCGCCCAGCCGAACAGCATGGCCGCCGGGAAGGTGTTGAAGAGGAAGAGGCCGAGGTCCGCCCGGCTGGAGGCGCTGCGCACCAGCCGCGCCGGGAAGAGGGCCCGGGCCAGCGCCCCGGCGCGCACCGCCCGGCGGCGGCGCACGCGGCCCCAGGCCAGGCTGCCGGCCGCGATGAGGAGCGCGCTCGCCAGCGACGCCGCCGAGAAGGTCGAGCCCCACGACAGGAAGATCTCCGCCGCGCGGTGGCCTAGGAACTGCGCCAGGGTCTCGAGGCTCTGCATGGGGCGGCGAGCCTAGCCCCGCGCGGTGACGCCGCCGTTAACGCGCAACCCTGCCCTGCCTACAGCGCGTCCACCGCCGCGTGCGGGCACATCGCATCCAGCGGACAGGCCGTGCAGATCGGCTCGCCCCGCCGGCAGGTGGTCTTGCCGAGCTCGCGAAGCAGCCGGTAGGCGTCCACCAGCCAGTCGCGCTCCAGCCGGCCGCCGGCGGTCAGCACTCCGATGGCGGCGGTGTAGGACCGCTCGTAGGACGCCTGCTCCTTGAAGAAGCCCAGGCGGGCCAGCGCCCGCAGGCCGTTGGACTCCAGGCTGGGCCGCACCGCGATCCCGCTGAACAGCAGGACCTTGTCCGCGCCCGGGTCGCCGATCACCGGGAACCGCTTGAGCAAGCTTCGCGCGCGGGGGAGCGGCAGGGTGCGCAGGGTGCTCTCGAGGTCGCCGTCACAGCGCTCCCGCACGATCCGCGCGATGGTCCGCCACCGCTCCATCCGCGTCTCCGGCCGCATGCCGCCGCGCCTGGCGATCGGCATCAGCGTCGCGTCGTCGGCCTGCGCGATCGCCGCAGGTTCCAGCCCGACCGAGGCCTCGAACAGGTCGAACAGTTCGCGCCGCCGATCGTCGTCGATCAGGTAGCCGATGTTCTCCCACAGGATCATGCCCAGGGGGTCGGTGGGCGCCGGCGCGGGCGACAGGCGCCCCCTCAGGGCGGCCACCACCCCGATCACGTCGCCGGCGGGGCGGACGGCCGCCACCGCCTTAGCCGCCCAGCTCCTTCGAGCGGCGGATGGCCTTGCCCACCGCCTCCCGCATCAGCGACGGCAGGCCCTGCTCGCCCAGCAGCACGTTCAGCGCCGCCTCGGTGGTGCCGCCCGGCGAGGTCACCTGGCGGCGCAGCTCCGTGGGGTCGGCGCCCGGCCTGGCCATCAGCACCGCCGCGCCGATCACCGTCGAGCGGGCGAGCCGCGCGGCGTCCTTCTGGCTCAGCCCGCCGGCCCCGGCCGCCGCCTCCAGGGCCTCCACGAAGGCGTAGAGGTAGGCCGGACCCGATCCCGAAACGGCGGTCGCCGCATGCAGCTGGTTCTCGTCGGTGAGGTCGACCACCGTCCCCAGCGGCTCGAACAGGGCGTGCGCCCGGGCGAGCGCCGCCGGATCGTCGGCATGGACGCTGGCTGTGCCCTGGTTGATCGCCGCGGCCGTGGTGGGCATGACCCGGGCCACCGCCCGGCCGCCGAACTCCCGGCCCAGATCGGCCGCCCCCACGCCGGCGACGATGGAGATCACCACCGCCTCGGCGCCGAGCCAGCCGGCGTACTGTCCGGCCGCCTCGCGCCAGACCTGCGGCTTCACGCAGAAGAGCACCGTCGGCGCGTCCGCGAGGTCGGCGTCCGGCGGATTGAGCCTCGCGCCGGCCCGCTCGGCCGCCAGCGCGGCCTCGGACGGATGCGGATCGACGATCATCAGGTCGGCCGGCGCGAAGGCCTTGGCCCGGCCCCAGCCCTCCAGGATCGCGCCGCCCATGCGGCCGGCCCCCAGCATCAGGATCGGCGTGATCATGGGAGGAGCCTAGAGGTCCAGACCCGATCCCTCAAATTAGATCGTCAAAAGAATGGTGAGGCCTACGCCTCGCCCATGGTCTCGAACATGCAGGCGGCGATGGCCTCCGCCGGCGACTTGGAGCCCTGCACCAGGAAGTCGAAGGCCGGATAGAAGCGGTCGGCGCCTTCGACCGCCACGTCGATCATCGCCGCGGCCTGCGCCAGGCTGGGCTGTTCGCCGGTCATCAGCGCCATGCCGTGCCGGAAGATCACCTCGCCGTCTTCCCAGAGCTCGAAGTGGCCCAGCCACACGCGGGGGTTCACCTGGGCGATCAGCTCCTGGGCCGCGGCGCGCATCTCGGCGGGCGCCGTCAGGTCCATGGACAGGCAAAGCTGCAGGCAGTCGCCCTCCGGCCGCCAGGCGAACCAGAGTTCGTAGTCCTTCCAGTCGCCGGCCAGCGAGAAGGCCAGGTCACCGTCCTCGGTGCGGTCGAAGGGAAGGTTCTCCGCGGCGAGCACATGCTCCACCACGTCGAGGGGATCGGCGCCGAGCTGGACGCTGTCGTCAGACGGGCTGGTGTCCATGAGACCCCTTTCGCAGCGGGCGGGGAGCAGACGGCCGCCCCCGAATCGCCTGCGATACCGAAACTAAGCTGCTTCGCGGCTGGGGCGTCATCCGGTTCTTGTCCCGGGACACCCACATTCTTGTGTGCGGTTGCGTTTTCAGGCTGCGCCGCCCGGCTTCGCCTGGGCTTTCGAGGCTTTGGAGGCGCCGGAAGCGGGCGCTTTCGCCGCAGGCGCGGCGGCGGCGCGCAGCGTCTCGACCTCGGCCCGCAACGCGGCCACCTCGGCCTTCAGCGCCTCGAAGTCGTCGCGGCGGATCAGGTCGAACTCGGCGGCCATGCGGTCGGCCTGGGCGCGGAACGCCGCCTTCGCCTCCTCGCCCGCCGCCTGGGCCAGGCCCATGGCCGCGGTGGACAGCTTGGCCATCTCGTCGAGGAAGGGATTTTGTGTCTGCATCTTTGGCTCAGCATGGCGGCGGGCAAACGGCCCTGCGCCTGGTGCTTATATGGGTCCAGAGGGTCGAAAGCGAAGGGCTTCTCGTCTAAAGCGACTGTCGTCCTTAACGCCGGAGTCCCGCCGAACCGTGCCCTTCCCGGATTTCGACCCCGTCCTCGTCCATATCGGCCCGATCGCCATCCGCTGGTACGCGCTGGCCTATATCGCCGGCATCCTGCTGGGGTGGCGCTACGCCGTGCGGCTGGTGCGCAGCGCCAGGCTCTGGGCCTGGCGCGGGCCGCCGGCCACGCCGGAGCAGATCGACGACCTGATCCTGTGGGTGACCCTGGGCATCATCGTCGGCGGCCGCCTGGGTGACGTCATCTTCTACCGCCCCGCCATGATCTGGCGCGACCCGCTGGAAATCCTCAAGACCTGGCACGGCGGAATGAGCTTCCACGGCGGCGCCCTGGGGGTCCTGATCGCGCTCATCGTCTTCTGCCTGCGCAACCGGCTCGATCCCCTTCGGATCGGCGACATCGCCGCCGCCGCCGCGCCGCTCGGCCTCTTCTTCGGCCGCATCGCCAACTTCGTCAACGGCGAGCTCTGGGGCCGCCCGACCACCGTCCCCTGGGGCATCGTGTTCCCGGGCGCCGGTCCCCTGCCGCGCCACCCGAGCCAGCTCTATGAGGCCGCCCTGGAGGGCGTCGCCCTCTTTGCGCTTCTCGCCTGGGGAACCTGGGGCCGCAAGCTGCTCAACCGCCGCGGCGTGCTGATGGGCATGTTCATCGCCGGCTACGGCGTCATCCGCATCAGCCTCGAGAATCTGCGCGAGCCCGACAGCTTCATGCCGCAGTTCCCGTTCGGCCTGACCATGGGGATGATGCTCTCGGCGCCGATGGTCCTGGTGGGCGCCTGGCTGATCTGGCGCGGCCTCAACGAGCCCCTGCCGACGGAGCCCTACGTCGCGCCGCCGGTCGAGGCCCCGCCCGGCAAGCCCCCGCCCAAGGGGAAAAATGAGCCTGCGTGAGCGGCTGGCCGCGGGGATCGGCGCCGGCGGCCCGATCAGCGTCGCCCAGTACATGACCGCCTGCCTGCACGACCCGGACTTCGGCTACTACGCCACCCGCCCGGCGATCGGCGAAGCCGGCGACTTCATCACCGCGCCGATGATCAGCCAGATGTTCGGCGAGATGCTCGGCGTCTGGGCGGCGTCTGCCTGGGAGCTGATGGGACGGCCCGCCGAGCTGCGGATGGTGGAGATCGGCCCCGGCGACGGAACCCTGATGGGCGACGTGCTGAAGACCGTCCGCCACGCTCCGGGCTTCCTGCAGGCCGCCGACGTCTGGCTGGTGGAGACCTCCGCGCCGCTGCGGCGCCGGCAGGCCAAGGCCCTGGGCGAGACGGTGCGCTGGACGGCGAGCCTGGCCGAGGTTCCCGCCGGCGCGCCGACCCTGGTCGTCGCCAACGAGCTGCTCGATTGCCTGCCCGCCCGCCAGTTCGTGCGCACCGCCATCGGCTGGGCCGAGCAGGTGGTGGGCCTGGACGCCGACGGCGAGCTGGCCTTCGGCCTCGCCGCGACCCCGGCGGTGGGCCTGCTGCCCGACGCCGCGCCCGGCCAGGTCTTCGAGCAGTCGGCCGCCCAGGCCGCCCTCGGCGCAGACCTCGGCCGGCGGATCGCCGCGGACGGCGGGGCGGCGCTGTTGATCGACTACGGCCGCGCCGAGCCGGGCTTCGGCGACACCTTGCAGGCGTTGTTCCGGCACCAGAAGGTCGATCCCCTGGCTTGCCCCGGCGAGGCCGACCTCACCGTCCATGCCGACTTCCCCGCGGTGATGGCCGCCGCCCGCGCCGAGGGCGCGCAGGCCGCGATCCTCACCCAGACCGCCTTCCTGGCCCGCATGGGCATCGGCGAGCGCGCCGAGGCCCTGGTGCGCGCCGCGCCGGGCAAGACCGG
>Ga0207695_10005697_pt1 | contig 16426 bp, 8 predicted proteins | sample KBSC54metaG_FD_184354 | JGI IMG/M metagenome (GOLD analysis project Ga0207695, IMG submission 184354) | Corn rhizosphere microbial communities from Kellogg Biological Station, Michigan, USA - KBS C5-4 metaG (SPAdes) (version 2) | ecosystem: Host-associated > Plants > Roots > Rhizosphere > Soil... | reverse complement strand
CACCACTGCGTCCTCTCCTAGAGGAACAATTTTTCCTGCTGCGGTGACCACGTGTGCGATCGTTTGACCCGCGGGCGGAATCAGTCGTATTGCCGCATTGCTCGTTGCGTGTAGTTCGATTGAGGTGACCTTGTTGTCCTTCCAGCGCAAGTCCACCGAGGCGCCGCCACGAACGCGCAGGCCTTGGATAGATCCTTCGGTCCATTGCTGAGGAAGCGCGGGTAGCAGTTCGATTTCGGTTGCGACCGGCGTCCAGCGCGATTGCACGAGAGCTTCGAGCATTCCATTAGCGGCACCCAGGTTGCCGTCAATCTGGAATAAGCCTGGTGGATGCGTATCCATCAGATTTGGAAATGTCGATTGGCGGATCATGACCTGCAGGCTATCGTATGCCTGTTTTCCATCGTGAAGATGATCCCAGAAATTCACTACCCATGCACGAGACCACCCGGTTTGCCCGCCGCCGAATGAAAGCCTGCGCTCGAGTGACACGCGCGCGGCCTTCGCGAGTTCCGGCGTGTGCTCAATGGTGATCTGTGTACCCGGGAAGAGCGCCCATAGGTGGGAGATGTGCCTATGGCCCGGTTCCGGCTCGTCGTAATCCTGCTGCCATTCCTGCAATTGTCCATGCTTGCCTACAGCAAACGGCGGCAGCTTGTCCTCGGCGTTCTTCACCTGAGTCAGGAATTCGGCGTCCTCGCCCAGAATCTGTCCTGCGTCGAGCGTTCGCGTAAAGAGCTCGCGCACGATTTCGATGTCCATCGTGGGTCCCATGGTCAGCGAGTGGTTGCTCCCATCGGGCAGACGATAGCGGTTTTCCGGGGAGATTGAAGGCCCTGTTACGAGATGGCCGGAGCCGTCATCGACGAGGTAGTCGAGGAAAAATTGCGAGGCATCGTGGAGGATGGGCCACGCCCTCGCGCGCAGGAACTGTTTGTCGAGCGTAAATGCGTAATGATCCCAGGCGTCGAGCGAAAGCCATGCGCCTCCCATTGGCCAGATGCCCCATTGGTATCCGTCAATCGGGTCGGCATCTCCCCACAGGTCCGTGTTGTGGTGAATGACAAAGCCGCGAGCACCATAGTAGGTTTGTGCAACCTGCGTTCCGGTGCCGCTCGAGGGTGTGCGCACCATGTCGATCAGGTTGATGAGCGGCAGCGTTGCATTGCCAAGCCCAGCGGGCTCCGCGAGCCAGTAATTCATCTCGGTGTTAATGTTGATCGTCCACTTCGATCCCCAGGGATTGTCGATGCCTGCTGCCCAGATGCCTTGTAGGTTTGCGGGTAAGCCATTGGGACGCGACGAGCTGATCAGCAGATATCGTGCAAACTGAAAGTAGAGCTCCTGCAGGCCGAGATCGTCTGCGCCTTCACTCACGCGCTTTACGCGCTCATCGGTGGGCAGGTCATCATCGCTGCTCCGCGGGGGTCCCAAATGCAGCGCCATGCTGCGGAACATTCGCTTGTATACCGATTGCTGCCGAGCAAGGATCTCGTCCGCGCTTTGTCTGCGCGCGGCAGTGAGGGTCTGTTCGCAGGCGGCCTGCGGATCGCCGCCTGGAAAGGGGCCTCCCTTGAAGTCTGTAGCTGCTGCGATGAGAACGGTCACCGCGTCTGCATCGGCCACTACAATCTCTGAGCCCTCTGCATGCATCGCACCGCCCGTGGGAAGAAACAGCGCCTCACCAACGAAGCGGATTTGGTCCTTGTGATCCGCGCCCTGGCGTAAAACTATCGCGTCGCGGCCATGCGCATTGACGCTGAAGTCGGCTGGACGATCCATGCTGGCGCGGAAAGCTATGGAGCCTTTTCGGTCCGCCGTCAGGCGCACTACGATCACCTCATCCGGCACGGAAGCAAAAACCTCTCGTGTGTAGTGAATGCCGTTCATGGCATAGGTCACGCGCACAACTCCACTGGCAAGATCGAGCTGGCGGCGATAGTCGTTGACTGGATCGTGTTTTGGCGAGCGCAGGTAGAGATCGCCCAATGTGCTGTAGCCAGGCATCCCAGGCGGGATGCCGATCATATCCTGCTGCGCCATTTTCTCGGCAGCCGAGATTTTTGCGCCGTCCGAGCCCTTGGATTCGAGCAGAAGTTTGCGAATCTGCGGGACAGCTTCGTGAGCGCGTGGATTGAGGCGATCGGCGCGGCTGCCGTTCCATAATGAGGACTCGTTCAATTGCAGGTGTTCATCGGCGCCTGACGTTTGGGATCCGTCCATCAAGGGCTTGTTCTTTGGGGAGGCCTGCAGGTCGCCGTTGTTCGCGCCTGCATTTGCGCCGCCGAATACCATCGCGCCGAGCCGCCCGTTGCCAATGGGCAGCGCATGATCCCACACAGGAGCGGGCGTGCGATACCAAAGCACCTGGCGTGGAATGGCAGTCTGCGCCTGCAGGGTCACGCTAGTGAGTCCCGCAAGAGCCGAGAAGAACGCGCCGGCAAAGAGGCTGGTAATTTTCGTCATTGTTTTGAAGGCACCGAGTTCGTTTAGAAAAGAATAATTGCAGTTCAAAGCAGCCTGTGACTATTGTCCCGTTGAAAGCTGGCCCGCACACCGAAGCGTGCGGGCCGTGGGATTCAGAAAAGATCAAGCGCGAATGGCGGTAACTGCACAGCCGCTTGATGAGGTCACAGCGGGTGCTTTACTTTCCGTGCGCGGATCCAGGCTTTTGACCGGCGGACTGGAAAAGACGAGGCGCAAAGTCTTTCAGATCGCGACGCCAGGTCTGCCACTCGTGATCGGTTTCAGGTGACTCGTAGAAGACATGCTGGATTTTGCTTTCGTCGAGGGACGCATGTAGATTCTCCAGCCCCGCCTTCATCCGTTCAGGTTCCTTTGTTCCTACGCCAATCCAAAGCAAATGCACGCGCTTGGCGAAGGCTGCCGGATCGGCCATAGCACCGTGGAATGCGGTCTTGGTATCCAGCTTGTTATTTCCCATCATGAATACGTTGGCGGCTCCGCTGAAGCCGCCGATGTAAGAGAACAGGTCAAGATGGTTGAAGGTCACCTGGAATGTCTGCATGCCGCCCATGGAAAGCCCTGCCATGGCGCGATGATCGCGATCGGGGATGGTGCGGAAGGTCTTGTCCACAAATGGAATCAGCACCTGCGTCATATCGTCTTCGAAGGCGCCCATCCGCTCCTGCATCACCTTCATGAACTCCGGCGAGCCAAACGGTTTTCCAGTCAGATCGGGGGGGACGTAGCCTGCGCGGGTGGCGTAGCCATTGGCCATGACGATGATCATCGGCTTTGCGTTTCCGCTCGCGATCAGGTTATCAAGAATGAAATTTGCCTTGCCCTGGCGGATCCATCCGGTCTCGTCTTCGCCGCCACCGTGCTGTAGATAGAGCACCGGGTAGCGGGACTTCGCAGCATCATAATCCGGGGGCAAGTACACGAAGGCATCCCGCCAGGTTCCCGTCACACTGGAGTGGTACCAGATTTCACGCACCTGACCGTGCGGAACATTCTGAGGCAAGTAATAATTTGCTTCGGGCACCTCGACCGCACTGGCCCATTTGCTTCCGCCGAAGTATGCGGTGCTGGCGGGATCGCTGATCTCTGCGCCATCCACGCTGATGGTGTAGTAGTGAAGTCCCGGAGCCATGGGGGGTGTTGTAAAGGTCCAGAACCCGTCAGGCTGCTTTTCCATATCGACTTTGGGTCCGCTCCAGAAGTTGAGCTTCACTTTGTTGGCATCGGGGGCCTTGAAGCGAATCTGAACGCGCGAGTTGCTGTCGACCTTGGGGTACTGCGCATCGAGGACGTTTGAGGTCGCAGGCTTGAAGTCACCCTGCTCCTGTCCATAACAGAGGGCTGCGCCCAGCATGATTGCGATCACTGCCAGCTTCATCAAATTCCTCACTCTCGTTTTCGAAGACGTGGGTCTATCGGATCAGTTTGACTCGAATGCAGGAGGACAATCCGGACCAAGCGCATACTATCGTGAAACAAATTCGAAGCGCTAGTCGCATTTTTGTCTCTGGAACATCGATTTACTAGATATATTGAGTGGGGTATGCGCACCACTCTCGATGAATGGGAGATTCTGCAGGCGGTGGTCCAGTTGGGTGGGTTCGCGCCTGCGGCCAAACAGCTGAATCGCTCCCAGTCGACGATCAGCTATGCCATCGCGAGGTTGCAAGAGCAGCTCGGGATCAGGCTATTTGAGATTAAGGGGCGGCGCGCTCATCTGACGGAACTCGGTCGCGGCCTGCTGGCTGATGTTGAACCGCATCTTGCGGGCTTTCACCAACTGGAGCAGCGCGCCCACTCGCTGGCGACAGGTGGTGAAACAGAAGTCCGGCTTTCGGTCGACAGCATCTACCCGAACCGCCGGTTGTTCGCAGCTTTGGCCGAGTTCGCCCGGCTCTTTCCGTACGTTCAGCCCAAGCTGCGCCAGAGCACGTTCCTATCGGCCGATGCGGAGTTTTCCGTTCACAATGCACAGCTTTGCATCACGGGCCTGCTCTCTCGCGAATTCTTTACGAAGCCTGTTCTCGCCATTCGCATGGTGGCCGTTGCACATCGCGACCACCCAATGCACGCTGTGAGGCGCAAGCTCAATCGAGCTGACCTCATGCAGTACACGCTCGTCACGATCGAGGGAACCTCGTCGGGGACTCTTCGGCACCAGCCGCGGGTCCCGGCGCAGCGAGTGCTGCAGGTGAGTTCGATTGAAGCGGCGATTGACGCAGTGCGCAGCGGTCTTTGTTTTGGCTGGCTTCCGGCGTATCGCATCCAGTCCGATGTTCCGGCGGGCGAGTTGGTACCGTTGCGACTGCCTGCCGGGGGCACGCGGGAGGTCCGGCTGAACCTCGTGTGCAAGGATCTCAGCTCTCTCAGCCGCGAAGTAAACGTGCTGGGCGACCTGCTGGGGTTCAGCCGCGGTCTAGAAGAAGTCTGACCCTTCAACGGGGAGAATCAATCACTCCAAATGAGACACATCGATGGAGTCGATATGAATAAAGCGATTTATTCGTGTTGTGCGTCATTGCTTTCAATCTATATATTCGATGATTCCGAAGCGATGGGGGGAAATGAATCGTCGAAACGCGGCCCGAACTCTCAGCTCAGGAATTGGTCGGGCCGGGGCAGTCCAATTTCGCTCCCTAGTGCTTCGTCTCAGTTGCTTGTCCTTATAGGAGGTGGTTTGGTGCGGTGTAAAGCTGTTGGTCTCTGCCTGGCCTTGGTTCTCTGTGTACCGGGTTTTGGAGCTGAGAGAATTCATCTCACCGTGGACGCCTCAAAGCCTGGGCCGAAGATCGATCGCAACATCTTTGGCCAGTTCGCCGAGAATCTGGGACACGGCCTCTACGAGGGGATCTGGGTCGGGCCGGACTCGTCCATCCCGAATACGCGCGGAATCCGTAAGGATGTGGTCGGCGCGCTCAAAGATCTTAAGGTGCCTAATGTTCGCTGGCCGGGCGGATGTTTTGCCGATCAATACCACTGGCGCAAGGGGATTGGCCAGCGGGACAAGCGGCCTGCGACCGTGAACTCCGCATGGGGCGACGTGATCGATACGAATGCGTTCGGCACGGATGAGTTCATGGACTTCATCGAGCAGATTGGCAGCACGCCTTACGTGTCGGTCAATGTTGGATCCGGTACTCCACAGGAAGCAGGCGAGTGGCTCGAATACATGACGGCCGCAGCGCCAACGGCTCTTGCCAAGGAGCGTGCCGCTAATGGTCATCCCGAAGCTTACAAGGTCGGATTCCTTGGGATTGGCAACGAGAGCTGGGACTGCGGCGGAGCGATGACGCCTGACTATTACGTGAGCCTGATGAAGGTTTACAGCCGCTTCGTGCTGAATATGAATCCCGCGCAGCGGAACAAGGACCAGATGCTGAAGATCGCCGTTGGTCCCGGCACGCCCGACACTGAGTGGACCGAAGATGTGATGAAGGCCTGGAAGAAGCACACGTGGGCCTGGGACATCAACGGCGTCTCACTGCATTGGTATACCGTTCCGAACGGTTGGCCGCCTTCGACGAAATCTGAGAAGTTTGGATTGGACGACTATGCCAAGAGCCTGAAGTCGACGCTCTTCATGGACGAGTTCCTGCGCAAACAGGAAGCGGTGATGGACAGGTACGACCCGGAGAAGAAGGTGACGTTGAGTGTGGATGAGTGGGGAGCGTGGCACGCGCCGCTGCCCGGCTCAAATCCGGCTTTTCTCGTCCAGCAAAACAGCGTCCGGGACGCAGTGCTCGCCTCGCTAAACCTGAACATCTTCGCTCGTCACGCCGATCGGGTGCGCATGGCTAACATTGCCCAGATGATCAACGTATTGCAGGCAATGATCCTTACGGACAAAGAGAAGCTCGTCCTGACGCCTACCTACTACGTCTTTAAAATGTACGTTCCTTTTCAGGACGCGACGTTTGTACCTGTAACGTTCGACGCGGGCGTTTATACCCACGGGTCCGTAACACTGCCGCGCGTTGACGCGATCGCCGCGAAAAGCTCAGACGGAAAGCTGTTGCTTGAGATTACGAATCTTGATGCGGAAAACCCTGCGGCGATTGATGCAGACCTGACCGGCATCACCGCAAAGTCGGCGAAAGGGGAGGTGTTGACGGGGGCCGCTGTCGACAGTGTCAACACATTCGGATCACCGGATGCAGTTGTGCCGAAGCCCGCGGCAGTAAAGGTTGAGAACGGCAAGCTATCGCTCACGGTGGAGCCGAGATCCGTGACCGTGGTCTCAATCGAGCAATAGGCACACGCGGATTAGTGGATGGCGGGCAGGTTCACCGCTGTCCCCGAGAGATAGCAGTCTGACGTGCCGGTGATTCATGTTGCTCGCGGCCATCATCTGTGGAAACCGATGAAATTATTCCCACCCGGTGAAGCAGGCCGGGTATTTCGAGAGAAGGCAAAAATGAGAATTGTGAAACTGTTCTTTGCGTGCGTGATCACGATCGCAGTGACATCGGCCACGCAGGCCAATGCCCAGGTGCAGACGAATGTTCCTGAGATTGTCGCGGGCGCAAAGCCTGTCGCGGTTGAGCACATCAAGATTCACGGCACGGCGCTTGAGGGCAATCTGGAAGGCGACGCCGTCGATCGCGATGTAATCGTGTTTCTCCCGCCCAGCTATCAGAAAGACAAAAAGCGCCGGTATCCCGTGGTGGTCGCATTGCACGGTTACTCAATTGGCGCCGAGCAGTGGACGCATGAAATACACGTGCCGCAGACGGTCGAAGGCGCGTTTGCGAAAGGCTCGCAGGAGATGATCGTCGTGCTGCCGGATTCCAAAACTATCTACAACGGCTCGATGTACTCGAGCTCCGCGACAACCGGCGACTTCGAGAAATTCATCTGGCACGACGTGGTTGACTACATTGACGCGCACTACCGCACGATTCCCAATCGCACCAGTCGCGGTCTCGTGGGTCACTCGATGGGCGGCTATGGTGCGTCCCGCATTGGGATGAAGCACCCCGAGGTCTTTGGCGCTCTCTACATCATGAGTCCATGTTGCATGTCTCCGATGGTTGGCGGCGGACCTGGACCCGCGGATCAAATGAAGGAGCGGGCGATTGCCAGCGAGAAGAAGGTAGCGGCGGCCAAATCTCCAGCCGATCTGGCAGCGCAGTCGCCTGGCTTCCAGGCAGCCCAGTATGCAACGGCAGCGGCGTGGGCACCCAATCCCAAGAACCCTCCGCTGTACTTTGACCTGCCAACGAAGGATGGAGTCCCACAGCCGGAGATCGCGGCGAAATTCACGGCCAACTCCCCGCTGGCCTTTGTCGATCAATACATCGGCAATCTCAAGCAATACCGCGCTATTGCTATGGATGTGGGCGACCAGGATGGCCTGCGCTTCGATGCGACGAAGTTGCACACTCTCATGGATAACTACGGGATCGCCAACAGCTTCGAGATCTACTCCGGCACTCACGTCAGCGCTGTGGCCGATCGCTTTCAGAATCATGTGCTGCCGTTCTTCAGCAAGAACCTGTGCTTTACGGCTGATTGCCGCTGAGGGCGTTGGCGAGCAGAAAAGGTGAGTCAGACCATGCGTTGCAATGCAGGAATTCTCAATTTGGGTAGGCGCTGTTGGGTAGCCTTGCGAGTCGGGTTTCTTTGGTCCGCCACAGCCATCACGGTTGCGGCACAAATGCCTGGGCAGAAGGCGCCTGGCCCTCCGCCTGCGCAGATTGAGCAGACAAACCACGGCTTTCGAGCCACCGCGGGCAAAGAGGTCCTTACGGTATCGGCATGTACTGACTCGGTGATTCACGTGGTCGCTACACCCGATCCGTCTGAACCCACTTCGCCGCGCCCGTGGATGCTCGACGCGCAGCAAGCCTGTCCGGGAGCGCCGGTTGCCTTCACACAAGACGCGAAATCGGCCGCCCTGAAAACGGCACAGCTTGAGGTGGTCATCCAGATTGACCGCGGCAACCTCTCATTCCGGACTGTGAGCGGGGAACCCTTGCTCAATGAAGGGAACAGCATCCCGCGCACCTACGAGCCGATTGAGCTGAATGGCGAGCACACCTACCGCGTCACGGATCGCTTCAATCCCACCATCACGGAAGCGGTTTACGGGCTGGGCCAGCACCAAAACGGGATGTTCAATTATCGGGGCGCCACGGTGGAGTTGGGACAAAACAATACCGATGTCGCAATACCGATGCTGATTTCGAACAAAGGCTACGGGCTGATGTGGAACACAGCGGCGCTGACCTACTTCGACAATCGCTTCCCGCTTGAAATGAAGCTGAGTTCCATGGCAGGCAAGTCCATTGACTATTACTTTCTTTACGGCCCGGAGATTGACACGGTATTTCATGAGTACCGCACCATGACCGGTCACGCGCCGTTGCTGCCGAAGTGGGCATACGGATTCTTTCAATCGAAGGACCGCTATGTGTCACTCGACGAGATTCGCGGGATCGCGCAACGCTATCGCCAGGAGCATATTCCGCTGGACGCGATGGTGCAGGACTGGTTCTGGTGGAAGACCGAGGGCGATCCGGCTTTTAATGCCAACTACCACGACGTAGCGGGGGATCTCGAGGCACTGCACAAGGAGAACGTGCACGCCATGATTTCTGTCTGGGGGCTGCTCGATCCTGAGTCGGAGACGTACAAGATTCTCGATGCAAAGCACGAGCTTGTGTCTGACGCGCACGTCTACGATGCCAGCAATCCGGAGGCGCGCGATATTTACTGGAAGCAACTTCCCGGCAAGCTGCTGGCGCAGGGTTGGGACGCGTTCTGGCTGGATAGCGCCGAGCCTGAAGAATACTGGCCGCATATGGGCGACGCCATCCTAAGCAGCCGTCAGCTTGCGATCGGCAACGGCGCGGTGTACACGAATGTGTTCCCGCTGCTGCACACACTGGGAGTGCAGGACCACTGGAAGGCGCAGAACCAGAGCAAGCGCGTCTTTCTGCTGACGCGATCGGCGTTTCTGGGCCAGCAGCGCGTTGGAGCCACGGTCTGGTCGGGAGACGTGTACGGCACTTACTGGGGTTTGAACCACCAGGTTCCTGCGGGGCTCAATTTTGCACTGTCTGGAGCTCCCTATTGGACAACCGATATTGGCGGCTATTGGCCGCCGCACGATAACCCGATCGCGGACCCCGCGTTTCAGGAACTTTACGCGCGCTGGTTTGAGTACGGCACGTTCTGTCCCATCTTCCGCACCCACGGTCATCGGCCGCACAACGAACTGTGGAGTTTCGATAAGGTAGAGCCGATCCTGGTGAACTATGACAAGCTCCGATATCGGCTGATGCCGTATATCTACTCGCTGGCCTGGAAGGTAACGAGCGAGGACTACACGATCCAGCGTCCGCTCGTGATGGACTGGCGTACCGATCCGAAGACCTGGAACATCGGTGATCAGTTTATGTTCGGCCCGGCAATCCTGGTGAACCCGGTACTCAAAGCGGACGCTACCAAGCGCACGGTCTATTTGCCGGAGGCTGATGCATGGTATGACTTCTGGACTGGCAAGTCGGTCACCGGTGGCCATGAAATCGAAGCCGATGCGCCGCTGGATCGCATGCCGCTCTTTGTGCGCGGGGGTTCGATTGTTCCTATGGGCCCGCAGATCGAGTACGCCGCGCAGGATCCCGGTGGGCCGGTCGAACTCCGGATTTACCGCGGAGCCGATGGCAAATTCGATCTTTATGAGGACGCCGGCGATGGTTACGAGTATGAGAAGGGTCAGCATTCGCTGATTCCGCTGAGGTGGGACGATCGCAGCGCGGTTATCACGATCGGCGCGCGCCAAGGCTCGTATCCGGGAATGATCGAGCACCGCAAATTCCGCGTTGTGGTCGTGGGCAGCGGTCACGGTGCGGGTGCGGATGTGACGAGCACTCCTGATTTGGAAATTGACTACGATGGCAAACAAGTCCAGAAGACGGTTAAGTAGACTGCCGGGGTTGGGGCGCAACAGTCATTGGAAAAGAAGGCTGACTATGACGCATTCGAGATATTACTTTCTGCTGGCGGCCGTCCTGGGCTGTGCTTCTCTGGCTGGTCAAGCTCAGTCGCCTGTCTCATGCGCCGATCTCGCCTCACTCAAGATGGACGCCATTGAGATCACGAAGGCGGAACTCGTTCCGGCCGGCACGACGATTCCGGCGCCGTATCCGGGCGCTCCCTCCATCGGTCCTCTGCCTGCGCACTGCCGCGTTGACGGCATGATTAATCGCCGGAAGGGCGTCGATGGCCAGGAGTTCGGCATCGGATTTGCAGTTGCTCTCCCGGACAGGGCGGCGTGGAACGGCGATTTCATGATGCAGGGTGGCGGCGGTGGTAATGGCTTCGTCGCCTATCCGACTGGAGCGAACTACGCAGGCAATACACCTGCCCTTTCCCGCGGATTCGCAGTAGCAAGCACCGATACGGGCCATAAGGCAAAAACCGGCGCATTCGACTTTAGTTTCATGCGCGATCAGCAGGCGTATCTCGATTTCGCATTTCTGGCCAACGCTGAGGTCGCGGGAGTCGCAAAGCAGATTATCGCGCGCTATTACACCAAGCCTGCGGCGTACTCATATTTTGTAGGCTGCTCTACTGGCGGACGGGAAGGCATGATCCTGTCACAACGCTATCCCACGGCGTTCAATGGCATCGTGTCCGGCGATCCGGCCATGCGCACCGGTCTTTCAAACCTCGCCATCGCCCAGTGGATCCCCGTGGCTTACAACCAGGCCGCACCGAAAGACGCTTCAGGCAAACCGCAGACGGACAAGTTCCTCACCGACGGCGATCGAAAGCTCTTCATGGACGCTCTGATGAAACAGTGCGACGCCCGAGACGGCGTGGCCGATGGCATGATCTCCGATCCTCTCGGCTGCGACTTCGATCCAGCGGTTCTCGCTTGCAAGCCCAGCCAGACCGATGCCTGCATCGCGCCCGAGAAAATCGCCGCGATCAAAAAAGCCTTTGCAGGACCGAAAGACGCTTACGGCACCCAGGTCTATCCTGGGTTTCTTTACGACACCGGAATCACGAACAAAGGCGGAGTTTCAGGTCTGCTTGCATTGGGTAACAAAGGACTTTTCGGGCCATACACGACCGCAACCGAACTCGATGTTGACAAGGCGGCGCTTCACGCTTCCGATCCGCTTGTCGAGCCTGCTTCCACCAACCTGTCGACGTTCTCCCTGAGTGGCGGCAAGCTTATCTTTTTTCATGGTGACAGCGATCCATGGTTCTCCCCGCTTGACACGCTCGGCTACTACAAGTCACTTGCCGCAACGAATGGTGGTGCGGAGAAGGTAGCGGAGTGGAGTCGAATTTTTCTGGTCCCCGGTATGGCGCACTGCGGGGGCGGGGCCGCTCTCGACCATTTCGACATGCTGAGTGCCGTAGTGAACTGGGTCGAGAAAGGTACGACGCCTGATTCGGTGATTAGTACCGGACAGGCATTTCCCGGACGCAGTCGTCCTCTTTGCGCCTACCCGAAGCACGCGCAATATTCCGGAACCGGTGATACTCAGGACGCAAAGAATTTCGAATGCCGATGAAATCACACCGAACACGCGAGGTGTCCGCAATTTTGATTCGGCGATGCGTTGGTGTCTTGGCCGCTGTGTTTGCCGCGCAATCCATTGCATGGACGCAGCCCACCCCGGGCCAGGCTAACGCGGCTGCAGTCGCCAAGCCGCTGCCCTTTGTCAGCACGATTTTTGGCGACAACATGGTGCTGCAGCGCGGCAAGCCGGATAGCATCTGGGGCTGGTCCGACCCCGGCGATACGGTGCGCGTCGAGATGGGCGACAAGGTCGTAACAGCAACTGCCGGCGCGGACCGGCGCTGGCAGGTGAAGCTTCAGCCGCCCGGACCTGGTGGCCCTTACACAATAAAGATCACGGGTCATCAGAGTGTTGAATTGCACAACGTTCTGGTTGGCGACGTCTGGCTCTGCGGAGGCCAGTCCAATATGGGTCTGCCGCTGCGCTTCACGAAGAATGCCGATGAGGAAATCAAGGCGGCCAACTACCCGGAGATCCGGTTCTTCACTGTCGGCGGACATCCCGCCTATCATCACGTGGATGTTATCGAAGGCAACTGGCGCGTCGTCTCTCCAGATACTGCAAGCTGGATGTCGGCCGTGGGCTACTACTTCGCCCGCAAGCTCCAGCAGGAGATACACGTACCCATTGGCCTTGTCGTGGATTCTGTTGGCGGAACTCCTGCCGAATCGTGGACGAGTGCGGCCGCTCTTCGCCCGCTGCATGACTTCGATGTGCCGCTTGCTGAACTCGATCATCTCAAAGCCGAAGGCGCACCTGAATACGGCAACTACATCTCGCATTGGTACGACCACTACGATGTGGGGCAGAAAAACAATTGGGCAGCTCCCGATCTCGATGACTCCACTTGGAAGCGGGTTACGCTTGCGGGCGGATTTGCGGAACTGGGTGTGCCCGATACGCCGGCGCTGGTCTGGTTTCGTAAGGAAATCACTTTGCCCGACCCGCTGCCCAAGGCCTCAGCCCCGCAGTCGAGTCCGGCTCCAGGACCGTTTCCCCGAGGAGGCAGCACGCTCTTCCTCGGAGAGATCGAACGCATGGACACCGCTTATATCAATGGGACGGAAGTGGGCGGCAGCGCCTGGGTCGAGAATCCGCGCAGATATTTCATCTGGGACGGTATTTTGAAACCCGGCCGAAACGTAATTGTGATCCGGGTTCTAAAAATCAAGCCTGATGGCGGCTTTCTTAATCCCGGAGATCTCCACCTCACTGTCGGAGACCAGAACGTACCGCTAACCGGAGAGTGGAAAGCAAAGCTGAGCGTGGATGGCCGTCCGCCACAACCACTACCGATCGCCTACGAAAACTGGCCGGTGATGCCGACTGTTCTCTATGAAGGCATGCTTGCCCCGCTTTCGCCGCTCTCTCTTACCGGCGCGATCTGGTACCAGGGAGAACAGAACTCGCCGCGCGGCTTCCAGTACCGCAAGATTCTTCCCGCCATGATTGCCGATTGGCGGTCACTCTTCGCCCAGGGAGATTTCCCGTTCTACATTGTCGGCCTGCCTGCCTTCACAAAGCGCAGCCCCGTTCCGGTCGATGGCGATGACTGGACTGAGACGCGCGAGTCGCAGGCTATTGCCGCGGCCACCGTTCCCAACTCATGCCTCGCAGTGACCATAGACACTGGCGACCCGGACAACATTCATGCGAAAGAAAAGCAGCCGGTTGGCGATCGCCTGGCCCTGTGCGCTCTGGCAAAGCATTACGGCAAGAAGGTGGCCTACTCCGGACCTACACTCGAGTCTGTCGAGCGCCTGCCTGGCTCCCTTCGGCTGCACTTCGCGCACGCGGACGGCGGTCTCGTTGTAAAAGGCGACAAGCTGGAAGAATTCTCAATTGCTGGAGATGACCGCAAGTGGGTCTGGGCCGAAGCTCGCATTGAGGGCGACAGCGTCGTCGTCTCCTCTCCGGCAGTTCCCCACCCGACGCAGGTCCGCTACGCCTGGCAATCTAATCCCGCGGCCACGCTCTTCAACGGCGCCGGACTTCCGGCTGCTCCCTTTCGTACCGACACCTGGCCCGGCGAAACGGAAGGTCACAGGCCGTACTGAGCGCGAAAGCGGGCGCCCGACGCAAAGCCGAAATCTGCAGCATCGACACGGATCCGCGAAGGCGAATCATCATTGCATCGGTGAAGGCGCTCGCTAGCCGAAACTCACCTGTTTTCAATTCGGACTTCCATCTCCTATAGTTCTCAGAAGATTCCGTATGCTACTCGCCGCACTTGGCGCGCTTACTATCGTCGCTTTGATGACCGCGATCCTCAGCAGAAGGGTCTCGCCGGTGGTTGCGCTGATCGCCATTCCGCTGATCACCTCTCTACTCGCAGGCTTCGGTCTACGAACCGGAAAATTCATGATCGCCGGAATCGAAGCTATTTCCGGCGTGATCGGCATGTTCGTTTTCGCCATCCTTTTCTTCGGAATCATGACTGACGCGGGTATGTTGAAGCCCCTTATTGCGTGGCTTCTTCGTATCATCGGTCGCAAGGCGTCGCGCATCGTTCCTGGAACCGCTTTGTTAGCGTTGCTCGTTCACCTGGATGGATCGGGAGCCGTCACATTCCTGGTCACTATTCCTGCCGTTCTGCCGCTCTACAAAGAACTCGACATCGACCGGCGGATACTCGCATGCGCCGTCTCGATGGCTGCGGGCGTCAACTTCCTGCCGTGGACCGGCCCGACGCTGCGTGCCTCGGCTGCCCTCCACGTGCCTGTCTCCAGCATTTTTGTTCCCATGATCGCTGTGCAGATTGTCGGGCTCGCGTTCGTCTTCACAGCCTCATGGATTCTGGGGATTCGCGAAGAGCGCAGACTGATCGGGCAAGCCGGCCAGATGATTCGGCATGGCGGCGATGGCACAGACGACACGCTGCAGACGGAGCGGCCGCGCTTTTTCCTGATCAATGTCCTTGTTACATTGCTGGTCCTTGGCTCAATGATCAGCGGCAAAATCGATCCGGCAATTGCTTTTATGCTCGGGACGGTCATCGCACTCTCGCTTAATTTTCCCAAGCTCAAGACGCAGCAGGAGCGCATCACGGCGCACGCACCCGCAGCAATGCTCATGGCGAGCATCCTGTTTGCTGCGGGAGCTTTCACGGGCGTGATGAAAGGCACTGGCATGATCGATGCGATGGCTTCGGTGGTTGTGGCTCACCTTCCGATGGGTGGAATTCGTCTGATCCCTGTGAGCCTTGGCACGCTCTCGATGCCGCTCAGCCTGTTTTTCGATCCCGATTCTTTTTACTTTGGAGTGCTTCCAGTTCTCGCCAATGCCGCTTCTTCCGCAGGAATTCATCCTGTGACAGTGGCGCAATCTGCTCTCCTCGGCCTCCACACAACGGGCTTTCCAGTGAGCCCGCTCACGCCCGCAACTTACCTGGTTGTAGGCTTGTCTGAGATCAGTCTTGCTGAGCACCAGCGGTTCACGATTCCGTTCCTCTTCGCCGCATCTCTGCTGATGACGATCACCGCGGTCTTACTAAGAATCATTCCCCTGTAGAGAATGGAGCAAGGATGAAGACGGTCAGGATCGGAGCCGGCGCCGGATACTCGGGAGACAGAATAGACCCGGCGGTCGAACTCGCCGAAAAAGGCGACATTTCGTATCTGATCTTTGAGTGTCTTGCCGAGCGAACCATCGCAATCGCGCAAGAAGCTCGTCTGCTCGATCCCTCCGCCGGATATGACCCGCTCCTCGAAGCTCGCATGGAAGCCGTTCTTCCTCTCTGCGTGAGGCAGGGCATTCGCATCATCAGCAACATGGGGGCCGCAAATCCGCGGGCCGCTGCTGCAAAGACTTGCGAAATCGCACGTTCTCTAGGACTGCGGGGCGTGCGGATCGCTGCAGTCACCGGCGATGATGTCGTGCAACAATTGCGCGCGGGCGAGGAGATTGTTGAAACTCCAGAAGGGCCGCTCCCGCCGCGCGACAGATGGTTATCGGCCAACGCATACCTCGGAGTCGCCTCTATACTCGATGCGCTCCGAAGCGGTGCGGACGTTATCGTGACGGGCCGTGTCGCCGACCCGGCGCTCTTCCTCGCGCCTCTGATCCACGAGTTTGGATGGGCCCTAGACGACTGGAATCTGCTGGGGCAAGGAACCGTTGTGGGCCATCTGCTGGAGTGTGCCGGTCAACTCACGGGAGGCTATTTCGCCGATCCCGGCTACAAAGATGTACCCGACCTTGCTCACCTCGGCTTTCCCATAGCTGAAGTCAGCTCTGAAGGCTCCGCCATCCTCAGCAAGGTAGAAGGCTCCGGCGGCTTGCTCAGTTGCGCCACCTGCACCGAACAGCTTCTGTATGAGATTCAGAACCCCTCGGCGTATTACACTCCCGACGTAGTCGCCGATTTCTCGCATGTCTCATTCGAAGAAATCGGACCCAAT
>Ga0207695_10005696_pt1 | contig 16429 bp, 17 predicted proteins | sample KBSC54metaG_FD_184354 | JGI IMG/M metagenome (GOLD analysis project Ga0207695, IMG submission 184354) | Corn rhizosphere microbial communities from Kellogg Biological Station, Michigan, USA - KBS C5-4 metaG (SPAdes) (version 2) | ecosystem: Host-associated > Plants > Roots > Rhizosphere > Soil... | reverse complement strand
ACGGCGTCGCCGGACGCCGCATCGGGCGCGGCGCGCGAGATGAGAGGCGCGTAACGCGACCGGTCGCCGCCCCGAGCGTGCACCGCGCGCCCGCCTTGCAGATCGAGCACCGGAATCAGCTGCATCCACCGCCTAACGGAAGAGGCCTGTGACGCCGACGGTCGTAGCCGGGTGGGACATCGGCGGCGTCAACCTCAAAATCGCCGTCGTCGAGGACGGACGCGTCGTGCATGCGCGCACGCGCCCGTTCGAGATCCAACGGACACCAGCGGAGCTCGTCGACGCGCTCCACGCCGCGGCGCGCGCGGCGGCGCTGCCGCCCGGCTGCCCCCACGCGCTCACCATGACGGCCGAGCTCTCGCAGCTCTTCCGCACCAAGCGCGAGGGCGTGACCTTCGTTCTCGACGCCTTCTCCGCGGCGTTCCCCAACGACGAAATCTCGGTTTACACGGTGGACGGATGCTTTGTGAGCCCGGACGAAGCGCGCCACACCCCGCTTCGGGCCGCCGCCGCAAACTGGCGCGCCACGGCATCCGTCATCGCGCTCACGTGGCCTGACGCAACGCTCGTCGATATCGGGTCCACGACCACCGACATCATTCCCATCGCCGCCGGCGCGGTCGTCGCGGCCGGCCGCACCGACGCCGAGCGCCTGTCTAACGGAGAGCTGCTCTATCTTGGCGTCCTTCGGACGCCCGTCGAAGCCATCGTCCACGAAGTGCCGCTCGGCGGCTCGGCGGCCGGCGTGTCTGCCGAAGCATTCGCCCTGTCCGGCGATGTGCATGTGTGGAACGGCGATCTCCTGCCCGCCGACTACGATACCGGCACGCCCGACGGCCGGCCCGTCGCGCGCGAGTTCGTGCGAGAACGACTCGCCCGCATCGTGTGCGCCGACCGCGAGAGCCTCGACGATCGCGCCGTCGACCACATTGCGGCTCACGTCGCCGACGCCCAGATCGCGCGCACGTCGGCCGCGCTTGCGCGCGTCCGCGCGGACACCGCACCGGAGGCTCCCGTGGTCGCCGCAGGACTCGGCGCCTTCATCGCCGAGCGCGCGGCGCGACGGCTCATGGTCTCCTGCGTGAGCCTCGCCGAAACGTTAGGCAGCGCCGCCTCGCACGCGGCGCCCGCCGCCGCTGTCGCTGTCCTCCGCGCACGCATCCAGGCATGACCTCGCGAGTGGATACCGTCGTAAAGGTGGGAGGTGCCCTGCTCGCGACGCCAGGACCACTCGATGCAGTCGTGCGCGCGCTCGAGAGCGCCATGGCCCACGCCGACGGTTTGGCCGTCGTCCCAGGCGGCGGACCATTCGCCGATGTCGTCCGGAACGTCGACACGAAGCTGCGCATCGGCGCCGATGCCTCCCACTGGATGGCGGTCCTCGCCATGGACCAGCATGCCTTGCTCATCGCCTCGCGCACGACGCGCGCCCGGCTCGTCGAACACCCGGCCGAAATCACCGGCGCGCTCGTGCATGGCCGGCTCCCAGTGCTCGCGCCCTACCGCTGGCTGCGCGCCCGCGATCCGCTGCCGCACAGCTGGGACGTCACGAGCGACTCGATCGCCGCGTGGGTCGCGGGCGAGTTAGGCGCACGGCGCCTCGTGCTCGTCAAACCGGTGGTCGACGAGCAGTCCGCGCTCGTCGATGCCTACTTCGAGCGGGCCCTGCCTAACGGATTGGAAGTCGTCATCGCCGATGCCGCCGGACTCACTGAAGCGCTGCGGGCGACGTAGACGGCTCGAGCCGCTCCTCGCCGCCGCGCCGCAGCCGCGAAGCCGGCGCCGGCCCCTGCGCCCAGCTCCGCCGGCCGGCGCACCGGGCCAGCGCGGCGACTCGAGCGCGTGACACCCGTCCAAGCCGGTCGCCATCCTCGCACGCAGCGCCGCGGACGCCCGCGACATCCACGCCGAGGGCGCGCAATTCCGAGAGCTGCGACCCGGCGAGACCACCTGCCACTGCCACCGTCAACTCGGCACCGTGAGCGTGGCGCACCCATGCCGCCAGTTGCGTCTCCGACATCGCTCCGAACACCCCGCGAGCCGCGCGGTCCGTATGCTTCATAGCGGTATCGAGAAGAACGCCTAACGCGCCTGCACGTTCTGCAGCTTCGACGAGCCACCATGGCGACAGACTAGCAACATCCGGACGCAAGTAGTCCGCGTATCCCACCGCAATGACCCCGATGCTCGCGCTGACCAAACACGCGCCATGCACTGCAGCCGCGACCAGCGACTCCACCCGCTCCTGATCTGAAATACCCGCAAAGCCGATCTTCAAGTACGCCAGGCGGTGAGTGGCCGCCCGTCGTGCGGCCAACGCGACCGCCACCTCGTCGCTCGCGTCGCCAAGCGCCGCGCTCACTGGCAGGCGGCCATCCACGGCCCTCACGATTTCGCCCAATGCGCGCCCACTCACGGCGCCGAGCGGACCCGCGGCAGGATCCTTCGCGTCGATAATGTCCGCCCCGCCCTCGAGCGCCGCCTCCGCCTCGGCCCCGCTCGACACACTGATGAGAAGCCGCATCGATGTTCTCCCTTGCCCTCGCCCTCGAGTCCCCTTGTGACGCGTCGCCGCGCCGGTCATGTTTGCGCTCCCGGCTACTCTACGGAACCCGCGGCACGGAGGCAACCGGTTGACCGATCGACACGCTGGCGCCACGCGATCCGGCAGCGCCGGCCAGGCGCTGGCAGGCACCAGCGTGGTCGTGACCGGCGCCTCGACAGGGATCGGCCGCGCCATCGCGCTTGCCGTCGCCCAGGCCGGTGCAGATGTCGCGATCACCTATCGCAGCGAAGAACGCGAAGCCAGATCCACGGCGGCCGAAATCGGGCGCCTGGGACGTCAGGCGCATGTGTTCAAGCTCGATCTGGCAGACGCCGCGTCGATTAGCGATCTGGCCGCGGACGCGCAGCGGGTCCTCGGCCGCCTCGACGTGTGGGTCAACAACGCCGGCGCCGACATCCTTACCGGTCGTGCCGCCAATCTTCCCGACGCGAAGAAGCTCGACCTGCTTCTGTCAGTCGACCTTCGGGGCACCATCCTCGCGTCCTGGGAAGCCACGCGGGTGATGCGGGAACAATCGTCCGGCGGCGTTATTCTGAACATGAGCTGGGACCACGTTCTCACCGGCATGTCGGGACGCAATCCGGAGATGTTCTCGGCGGTCAAAGGCGGCGTGATGGCATTCAGCAAGTCGCTCGCCCGCACGGTGGCGCCGCACATCCGGGTCAACGTCCTCGCTCCGGGATGGATCGACACGGAGTTCGGCGGCGGGCTCGACGCCGTTAGGCGACGCAAGATCGCGCGGACGATTCCGCTCGCGCGCTGGGGCACGCCGGCCGACGTCGCGCGCGCTGCCGTGTTTCTCGCCTCGCCCGACAGCGCGTATTTGACGGGCCAGACGCTCTTGATCGGCGGCGGCGCCGTGATGTAGCTCGGCTTTCAGTTAGGCAGACCACACGCCGCGGTGGCGGCTCGTTCAATCGGCAAGGAGCACGACAATGGTCGCGAAAGACACCACCTACACCGATGACCAGATCGCCGAGAAGCTCCGCGATCTCCCGGGATGGTACTACGAAGACGGATGGATCCGCCGCCAGTACAAGACCGACGGCTGGCCGACCACCCTCATGCTCGTCAACGCCATCGGCTACGTCGCCGAGGCCGCATACCACCACCCGGATCTCTCCGTCACGTGGGCCAAGGTGTGGGTCAAGCTCAAGACGCACAGCGCGGGCGGCATCACCGACAAGGACTTCGCGCTCGCGAAACGCATCGAGGAGTGCTCGCTCTGGCGCCCGTCGGGATCACCGCTCGAGGGGACACCCAACAAGTTCGTGCGCGGCGGCGATCCCAAGTAGCCGCCTAACGCCGTGAGCGACCGAGCGGTCACACCCACCCGCGTGCTGTTCGTCACTGGGCGGCTGGCAGAACCGGCGCTCCGGCGCACGCTCGATCGCATGACGCCTCCGTTCGCGTTCGACGTCGCCGTCATGCACATCACCGTCGCCGCGCTCATGACCACACCGTGGATCGCGCGCTTCCTTCCTGCGCCGCCGGCATCCGATACCGATCTCGTCCTCATCCCCGGCCTCTGCGAGGGCGACACGGGTGTCATCGCCGAGCGCATGGGCGTCCGCGTCGCCAAGGGACCGAAGGACCTGCGCGAGATTCCCGAGTACTTCGGGCAGGAAGCGCTGCAGCGCGACTACGGCGACTACGACATCGAGATCCTCGCCGAGATCAACAACGCGCCGCGGTGGTCGCGCGACGCGCTGCTCGCCGAAGCGCACCGGCTGCACGAGACGGGCGCCGATGTCATCGACATCGGCTGCACGCCCGGACTCGCGTTCCCCGAGCTGGCACCCGTCGTGCGCGAGCTCGTGGCGGCCGGCATGCACGTCAGCGTCGACAGCTTCGACGCCGGCGAAATCATGACGGCGGTCGACGCCGGCGCGTCGCTCGTCCTCAGCATCAACGGCTCCAACCTCGCAGTCGCGCGGCAGCTCGCCGGCCGCGGCGTGCGCGTGGTCGCCGTGCCCGACTTCGGCGCCTCGCTCGACACACTCGAGCCGACCATCCGCGAGCTGTCATCGTTAGGCATCCCGTATCTCATCGATCCGGTCATCGATCCGATCGGCTTCGGCTTCGTCGCGTCGCTCGAGCGCTTCATCGACACCCGGCGCCGCCATCCCGAGGCGCCGATGATGATGGGCATCGGCAACCTCACCGAGCTCACCGCCGCCGACACTACCGGCGTCAACGCGATCCTCATTGCAATGTGCGAGGAGCTCGGCGTGCGCATGGTCCTGACGACGGAGGTCATCGGCTGGGCGCGGGGCGCCGTTCGGGAGGTGGACATCGCGCGACGCCTCATGCACTACGCGATCCGCAACAAGGTCGCGCCGAAGCACATCGATGACCGGCTCGTCACGGTCAAGGATCAGCGCATTCTGTCGTACGGCGACGACGAGCTCCGCGAGCTGCAGTCGCACATTACCGATCCCAACTTCCGGATCTTCACCGATCGCGAATCGATCGTCGTGCTCAACCGCGAGCTGTTCGTGCGCGGCACGGACATCCAGCAGATCTTCTCACAGTTAGGCGTGACCGAGGCCACGCATGCCTTCTACCTCGGCAAGGAGCTGGCGAAAGCGAAGCTCGCCATCACGCTCGGCAAGACGTACCGGCAGGAAGGCCAGCTCGACTGGGGCTACCTCACACCCGCCGACGACGCGGTCGCCGAGCACGTCCGCCTAACGCAACGGTCGCGCCGCGCCGAGCGCGCTGCCCGCGCGCGCGAGGGAAGGGAGCCGCCCGACACCGGATCCGAGCCCGCGTGACCCTCCCGCTCGTCGAGGAGCTCGTCCCGCCGCCGGACCCCGAGTCCGCGTGCGCCGCCCTCGCCGCACTGCCGTACGTGTTGTTCCTCGACAGCGCTACGGCCCACACCAGCGCCCGCGACGCCGGCGCCCGCGACCGATACTCGTTTCTCGCCGCCGATCCGGCGATCGTCGTGCGATGCAAAGCGGGCCGCGCCGAGCGCATTGACTATCGCGATGGCTCGCGCACGGCGGTGCCCGGCCATGGCCTCGCGGAAGTCCGGCGTCTGCTACAGCCCTTCGAATCGGAGCCGGTGCCCGGCCTGCCGCCGTTTCAGGGAGGCGCGGCCGGCTACATCGCCTACGACTGGGGCGCAGTGCTCGAACGTCTCCCGGCGCCGCGCTACGATGATCTGGCGATTCCCGATATCGTCATCGCCCTCTACGACTGCGTCGTCGCCTGGGACCACGACGAACACCGGGCCTGGATCATGTCGTCCGGCCTACCAGACGAGGGGCCGGCCCGCGCCGCCCGCGCGCGCGCCCGCCTAACAGAACTGGCGCGCCGCCTGACGCAGCCCGAGGTATCGCGCGGCGGCCGGATGCCAGTTAGGCATGAAGCGGCCCGCGCGCCGGCGTACCCGGTCACCGACGTCGCCGCGCCGCAGACCATCGGCCTTCGATCCTCCTTCACACACCGCGGTTACCTCGACGCGGTCACACGCGTGCGCGAGTACATCGTGGCCGGCGACATCTTCCAGGCCAATGTCTCGCAACGCCTCGAGGCGCCGCTGCGCGAATCCACGTGGTCGCTGTACCAACGACTGCGCGCGCTCAATCCCGCGCCGTTCTCGGCGTACCTCGCCTTCGAGGAACTCCACGTGCTCAGCGCATCGCCCGAGCGCTTTCTGCGCCTCGATGCGGCACGCCGCGTGGAAGCACGCCCCATCAAAGGCACACGCCCCCGCGGCATCCACCCGGCCCACGACGCCGCGTTGGGCCGCGCCCTCGCCGACAGCGCAAAGGACCGCGCCGAAAACCTCATGATCGTCGACCTGCTCCGCAACGACCTGTCGCGCGTGTGCGCGCCGCGCACCGTGCGCGTGCCTGAATTATTCGCACTGGAACACTATTCAACCGTGCACCACCTCGTGTCCACCATCACCGGTGAGCTCGAGGACGGACGCGACGCCGTGGACCTGCTCACTGCAACCTTCCCCGGTGGTTCCATCACCGGCGCACCCAAAGTCCGCGCCATGGAGATCATCGCCGAGCTCGAGCCGTCGCGCCGCGGCGTCTATTGCGGCTCCATCGGCTACATCTCCACCACCGGCGTCATGGACACGAGCATCGTCATCCGCACCTATCAGGCGCTCGGCGACACGGTGTACTTTAGTGTAGGTGGCGGCATCGTCGCCGACTCCGATCCCGAACAGGAGTACCGCGAGACTCTCGACAAGGCGCGCGCACTCATCGATGCCCTGGCGCTCACTGCCCCGGCGCACCGCTGAGCCCGCGAGCCAACGCACCCGGCGTCCTCATGATTCTGCTCATCGACAACTACGACTCGTTCGTCTACAACCTCGCCCGCTACGTGCGCGAGTTGGGCAGCGAGCCGCTCGTTCGTCGAAATGACGCCATTTCCCTCGATGAGGTCGCGGCGCTCGCGCCGGAGCGGATCATCATCTCGCCAGGCCCCTGCTCGCCCGCCGAGGCCGGCATGTCCACCGACCTGATCCGCTGCTTTGGCGGCCGCATTCCGATCCTCGGCGTTTGCTTGGGACACCAATGCATCGGCGCCGCCTACGGCGCCGAGATCGTGCGGGCCCGCGTCCCGATGCACGGCAAGACGTCGCGCATCCACCACGATGGCAGCGGCGTCTTTACCGATCTGCCGTCGCCGTTCATCGCGACGCGATATCATTCGTTAGTCATCGCGCCCGCCTCGCTGCCGTCGAGCCTTCGGGTGACGGCGACGTCCGATGATGGCGAGATCATGGCCGTCGAGCACCGCGAGCATCTCGTGGTCGGCGTGCAGTTTCACCCCGAGTCGGCGCTCACCGAACACGGCTATCGCCTGCTCGACCGGTTTCTCCACGGCGACCAGGCGCGGGGCGAATCGCTTCCCGATCGCGCCGACCTCGCGTTCGCCGCGCCCGAACCCGACGCATTCGTGCCGCCTCCCGTGGAGCTCGTCCGATGACGGCGGCGCGCACGGCGCCGGGTCGCGCGCACGACCCAGGCGCGGCGCAAGCGACGCCTAACGGAAATCCCGCCCCGCTCCTCTGGGTGGACGGCCGCCGCGCCGATCCCTCCCGCGCGGCGATTTCCGCGTTCGACCGCGGCTTCACGCTCGGCGATGGCGTCTTCGAGACGATGCGCATCGCGCACGGCGCCGTGTTCCGCCTCGATCGCCATCTCGAACGGCTCGCCGCCGGCGCGTCGATCATGGGACTGGCCATCCCGGAAGATGTGCCCGACACCATCGCCGCAGCTGCGAACACCGCGTTCGATCTCGGTTGGGCCGACGCGGCCCTCCGCCTTACGCTCACCCGCGGCGTCGGTGCGCGCGGCGTCGCGCCGCCCGTCGCCTCCGAGCCGGTCACCGTGCTCACCGTGCACGACATGCCGCCTGCGGCACCGATCGCCGCTCGCGCAGTCCGCGTTCGCGTCGCCGAGGGCCGCCGCAACGAGTTCGCGCCAACCGCCGGTGTCAAAACCCTGTCGTATGCCGATAACATCGTCGCGCTCAGCCAGGCGCGGGCCGCCGGCGCCGACGACGCCCTCTTCCTCGACACCGCCGGCCACCTCTCGGAGGCAACGGCCAGCAACATTTTTCTCGTCAGCGGCTCGATGCTTCGCACCCCGCCGCGCAGCTGCGGCATCTTGCCGGGCGTCACCCGCGCCGCGGTGCTCGAGCTCGCCGCCGCGCTCCAGCTCGCGGCCCGCGAAGAAGTGCTCGAGACGCGGGACCTCGCGGACGCGGACGAAGCGTTTCTCACCAGCGCCATTCGCGGCATCGCGCCGATAGCGAGCGCCGACGATCGATCGCTGCCTAACGGAGCGCCCGGGCCAATCACCGCGCGCCTCGCCGCGGCCCTCGACGACCTCGTGGCCCGCGAGTGCCGGCAATGATCATCGAATCGATCCTCACCACGCTCGATGAAGCAGGCCGTGTCAATATCGCCCCGATGGGCGTCGAATGGGGCGACGAACACCTGGTCCTCAAGCCGTTCCTCGAAACGACCACGTTCCACAACGTCAGCGCGACGCGAGTCGCCGTGATCAACACCACCGATGATGTCGTGATCTTCGCGCGAACCGCCATCGGCACCGCGGAGTTTCCGACACACCCTGCGACGCGCGTCCGGGGAGTCGTCCTCGATGCCGCGTGCTCCTGGCGCGAAATCGAAGTCGTGTCCATCGACGCCACGCCGCCGCGCTCGCGCATCGAGTCGCGCGTCGTGCACCACGGCACCCAGCGCGAATTCATCGGCTTCAACCGCGCCCGCGGCGCCGTGCTCGAAGCGGCAATCCTGTCCACCCGCACCCACCTCCTGCCCGCCGAGGAGATCCTCGCCGGCTTCGAGCGGCTCCAGGTGATCGTCGACAAAACCGCCGGCCCGCGAGAGCGCGAAGCGATGGCACTGCTCGACACCTACGTGCGCGACACGCTGCATGCGCCGGCGTCCCGTGCGCGCTGAGTCGCCGCCGGCGGCCGCCGTGTTCGTCGAGGCGCCGGCGCGCCTCCACTTCGGCATGCTCGATCTTCGCGGCGCGTTAGGCCGCCGATTCGGCGGCATCGGCGCCGCGGTACCGAACCCGTCGCTTCGCCTCGAAGCAGCGCCCGCGCCATCACTCACCGCCGAGGGCCCGTCGCCGGCCGCAAACCGCGCCGTGCAGTTCGGCCGTCGCGTGCTCGCGCACCATGGCATCGAGACCGGCGCGCACATCCGCATCCACAGCGCGATCCCCGCGCATTCAGGGTTAGGCTCCGGCACTCAGCTCGCGCTGGCGGTCGCCCGTGCGCTTGCCGAGTTGTACGCGCTGCCCACCGACGTCGATCATCTCGCCCGCATCACGGGCCGCGCCCAACGCTCGGCCATCGGCACGTGGCTGTTCGCCGAGGGCGGCTTCGTGCTCGAGGGCGGTCGCCGCACCGGGAGCAAAGATCCCGCGCCTCGACTCGCTCGCTTCGATCTGCCGGAAACGTGGCGCTGTGTCGTCGCCATTCCACCCGGAAAGGCCGGCATGAGCGGAACGGCCGAAAACGCGGCGTTCGCGCATTTGCCGCCGCCGCCCGAGCGCAGCGTGATGCGCGTCTCGCACCTGGTGCTCATGGCGCTGCTGCCGGCGCTCGCCGAAGGCGATCTCCGCACGTTCGGCCACGCCCTCACCGAAATTCAGTGCATCAACGGCCGCTGGTTCGCACCGGCGCAGGGCGGGGCATTCTCCCCCGGACCCGGGGCCGCACTCATCGAACAGATGACGGAGTGGGGCGCCGCCGGCGTTGGGCAGAGCTCCTGGGGACCAGCCGTGTACGGCATCGTCGACGGCGACAACGCCGCAACGCAGCTCGCCGCGCACGTTCGCGAACACGCTCCAGACGCCGCGGTCTTCTGCGGCCCGTTCGCCAATGCTGCCGCCCGTGTATGGCGCGAGCCGCCCTCCGACGCCGATCGCGCACTCCGTTAGGAACCGACTGCGTTGCCCTTCGCATGCTCGTACTGCACGTGACCGCTCACCGAATTGCCCAGCTCGCACGTCGCATCCGCGTCGGAATACAAGATGCAGAAGACGCCCGGCGCCTTCCACCGCTCGTGCCACAACATCATCACGTAACGGTCCGGCGCCGAGAAAATCCTGTATGGCAGCCCATGAAATCGCGCGATGTGGGTGTGCACCGTCCCGAGCCACGCCGGCGCCGAGCACTCACGAAGCGAAGCTATCGCCGAGATGTTCGCCGAATCGGCGCGCGACGGCGCCAACTCCTCGATGTGCGTGATGTAGACTACGTCATGAACGACATAGCCGCCCAGGCATGCCACGCGCTCTTGCTTCACCGCAAGACTCTTGACCCACAAGTCGTGCAGCGGGCCCCGCGCTTCGGGCGCAAACCGGAACGCGCTGTCGCTCACCGGCGCCTTCGGCGCGGACGACCCACCGCCCTGCGCGCTCGCAGACACCGCGGATGCGCACAACGCTGCCACCACCATTTCCGCCATCGCTCGCATACGAAGATCGCTCACATCCGAAGGACTTCCCTCACCGAGAACCTGCGATGACGTCCAGTGTTGAATCCAGTTCCGGCATGCGTACGCCGCAATGCGCGCTCGCATTCACCCGGATTGTCGTCGGCATCTGGTTCGTCAGGAGCTTGTTCACCAAGCTGACCATCGCGCTCGCCTGGGGCTTCCTGCCGGTTCCAACGGCCAACCACCGCTGGATCGCGGTGATGCCGAAACTGCTCTCCAAATACGCCGCCGACAATCCGTTCGGCGGGTACCGCGATTTCCTCCTGCACACCGTCATTCCTAACGCACACATCTTCGCCCCCCTCACCGGACTCGGCGAAGCCGCGGTCGGCCTCTCGCTCACCCTCGGCCTGTTCACATCGGTAGGCGCCGTGTGCGGGATGGTGCAGGTGATCTTCTACGGGCTCGCCGTGCAGCACATGAGCTCGGGCCAGCAAGGCTTTCACGTCATGCTGCTCGCGATGATGATCTCCTTCGTCGCCGGCCACGCCGGCCGCTGCTTCGGCCTCGATGGCGCGATCCGCGCCCGCTGGCCCCATCGCTGGTGGGCCAAGCTCGGCTGATCACCATGTGTTAGGCACATGGAGCGCTCTCGACAGGCCGACGAGCTCGCTCGTGCCGCGCACCCGTGTCACGATGGCCTGATCGAAGTCCGCGTACGAGACGTCGGCGCCGGCGAGATTCGCGCCAGTCAGCGTGGCCCGCACCAACGACGCCTTCTGCAAATTCGCATGAGAGAGGTCGGCGCCGGAGAGATCCGCGTCGGTGAGATTCGTGAACATGAGGCCCATCGGCTGATTGCCGCGGTCCGCACCGAGGTTCGCGCTGTCGAGCTTCGCCCGCACCAACGTCGCGTTGTTGAGCGCGGCGATCACACGCGCCCGCGTGAGATCCGCATCGGTGAGATTGGCGCCGATCATGATCGCCGCGTACAGGCTCGCGTCGCGGAACGACGCGCGACTGAGATCGGTGCCGCGCATTACCGATACGTCCAACACGGCGTTCGAGAAGTCCGCTCCCTGAGCCACCGCGCCGCTCAGCGTCACGCCGAACATTCTCGCGTGCACGAAGCGCGTCCCCACGAGCCGCGCGCGACTGAGGTTCGCCTCTTTGAAGTCGACGCCGGACAGATCCAGGCCCGAGAGATCATCTCCCGCAAAATTCGCCGGCCGCTGGTCCGTCGCCCGCGCGAGCGCGGCGATCACTTGATCGCGCGTCAACCGCCGCCCCGCGTCGGCGACCGCCGTCCCCGCCGTCTCTGGCGCCGCGCCGGACCGGCCCGGCCGGTCGCAGCCTAACGCAACCGTCGACGCCACGGCCATCGCGGCCGCGCCGGCCAGCATCACAGCGAGTCTCCGCATCCGCACACCTCGCATCGCATACCCGGCAAACGCGAAGAGGGTGCTGCACCGCACCCTCTTCCCCTCGTTCCCCGTCTCCGACCGTTGGTCTACTTCGATACCTGCCCGAGGTGGGGCCGCCCCGGCGCCAACCCGCCCATGCTGCGGGCCGTCACGTAGGCGTACAGGTTGTTGATCTGCGTCGAATCGAGGAGCGTGCTCCACGTCGGCATGCCCTTCGGCGGCCGCCCGTTCCAGACGGTCGTGATGAAACACGCCTTGTTCACGCCGCCTTCCGGGCCTAACGAGTGACGAAGATTGGGCGCGATGTCGCTGCCCAACGCGTCCGTCCCGTGGCACCGATAGCAGTAGACGTGGAACATCTTCCAGCCATCGTACTCCTGCTGCGAGACCGCCAGCGGATCCGACCGATGATGATTCGCCTCGTTCCACACCTCGGCCGAATCGTTAGGCTTGTCGCAGTACGTCCCCGTGGGCACCGTCACCGTGTCCCCCGGCTTCGCTGCCGCGACGGTCGCGGTCGACCCCGCGGGCGTCGCGGTCGATGCCCGCGCCGTTGCGCTGTCCTTCGAGCACGCGAAGGCCGCCACCGCCACCAGGCACACGGCAAAAAAACACAGGCCGCCGGCCCGGTGACTGAAGGTACGCCGGCCACGCATCGGAGAGTGTTCGTTCGGCAGGTTCATTGATTCTGTATCGCGTCGGCGTCGGGTTCGAGTGGTTTCAACCGACTTGAGGTGAATGGTTGGCCCGACCGGCCGCCTCAGGGCTTGAGCTCCAGCGTCGGCACGTGATAGGCCCGCAGGATCCCTTGAATCGTATCCCGCTTCTCCGTTAGCAACGAGTCGAGCGTTGCCTTGAATTCGCGATCCGAGTGACGGACCCCGATCGCAACGTCGTACGCAAACCGCACACCGCTCGCGCTGTCGGAGTCCGGGAGCGCGGCCAGGCTCAGCGGCACCGATGACGCATTGGCGAAATACCCGGCCACCGGCCCCCACACCAGCGCCACGTCGATCGTCCCATTCGCCACCGCGTTCACGATGTCCTGCGGATGGGTGTCTTCATCGTAAAACAGACTGAATCCGCGCACGTTCTGCGTCACGCCATGAGTGCCCAACGCCTGCGCCGGCGGCGTGTTCGTGTAGTCGTCGCCGATCAGACCGACGCCGACTTTCAACGACTTGAGCCGCGGATCGTCCAGCGACCGGATGTTCAAATGGCGATCGGCGCGCGTCACGATGTAGTACGTCGACCGGTAGTACGGACTCGTGGTCAGCACCGGGTCGTATCCGGCCGGGACGCCCATCACCACGTCGCACTCCGATGCGCTCAGCGTGTTGCGCACGAACCCGCGCCGATGCGGCCACCAGGTGTACACCACCGAGTCGCCTAACGCACTGGCGAGGACATCGGCGATCTTGTTTTCGAAACCCTGTTGCTGCCGGTCCGAGAAGGGCATGTTCTCCGGATCGCCGCACACGCGCAGCATCTTGAAATCCTTCCACGCCTGCGTGATCGGAAAATCGCTCGGCGGCTCCGCCCCCTGGGGCTTGACCTTCTCCCCCTGCGCCCGCGCGCTCGACCCGGCGCCGGCCAGAATGCCGAGCAGCGCGACAGCGGCGCCACGAACCCAGCTGCGATGCAAGTACTGCATGGTGTCCTTCTTTCGAAAGAGTGACTGCCACTGCCTAACGCGATCAACCCGGTGCCGGAGCACGATCGCTCCGACACCGGGTTCGATCACTTCCTGCACGTCTCGTTCGCTTACGGCTTTGCGGCGCCAGGCAGTGCGAACACCGTCAATACACCACCCTGGTTCGAATAGTGTCCGGCATCGCCAAATGCGCCGAGCGCTCCGAGACCAGCCGTCGGATCCTCTGCGCCGATGCCCGCGGCCACGCCGATGCCCGCCCAGCCGCCGATACCCGACAGCACCGCCACATACTGCTTGCCATCAGGACCGACATACGTCATCGGGCTGCCGATGATTCCCGAAGGCGTCGTGAACTCCCACAGCAGCTTGCCGGTCTTGGCGTCGACCGCCTTGAGCCAGCCTTCCATCGTGCCGTAGAAGACCACGCCGCCGGCGGTGTTCATCGTGCCACCATACGCCGCCAGATTCTCTTTGTCCTTCCACACGATCTTGCCCTTCATCGGATCCCACGCGATCACGGCGCCACGATTGCCGCCGGGACCGGGGAACATCCGCACAATGGCTCCCACGTACGGCTGTCCGGCCGAGTACTTCACCTCGACGCCCTCGTAGTCCATGCAGATGTTGTTGGTCGGCACGAAGAACAAACCAGTTTCAGGATCGTACGACGACGGCTGCTGATCCTTGAACCCGATCGCGGCGGGGCAGATGCCCTGCGTGTTGCCCTTCGCGTTCGTGCGCTTTGCAGGATCCTCGACGGGACGACCAGTCGTCAAGTCGATCTTGGTCGCCCAATTCACCGGGCCGTAAGGCTCGGCTACGAGCACTTTGCCGGTGGTGCGATCGAGCGTGTATCCGAAGCCGTTGCGGTCGAAGTGCGCCAACAGCTTCTTCCCGTCCTTGTCGAACAGCACCATCTCGTTCACGCCGTCATAGTCCCACGCGTCGTGCGGCGTCATCTGGTAGACCCACTTCACCTCACCCGTCTGCGGATTGCGCGCCCAAATCGACATCGACCACTTGTTGTCGCCGGGACGCTGATCCGGATTCCATACGCCCGGATTTCCGCTGCCGTAGTAGAACAGGTTGAGATCGGGGTCGTACGAGTACCAACCCCACGTCGTACCGCCACCGCGCTCCCATTGATCGCCCTGCCACGTCGACACGCCAAGGTCGGTGCCCTGGTCGCTCGGATACGGCGACTTGAGGGTGTTCGCCGTGATCAGCACGTCCTTGTCGGGGCCCGTGCTGTAGCCCCGCCACAGCTCCTTGCCGTCCACCGCGCTGAACGCGGTCACACGACCACGAACACCGAACTCGCCGCCCGAGATGCCCGTCACGACGACGTCGCCGACCACGAGCGGCGCGTTAGTCATCGTCTCGCCCTTCTTGTAGTCCGCGCTCTTCACCCGATACACCTGCTTGCCGGTCTTCGCATCGAGCGCGAGCAGATCGCCGGACAACAATTCGATGTAGAGGCGATCGTACTTCGGGCTGTACGCAAGACCGCGATTCACGACGTCGCAACATGCGATCGGAATCACGTCGGCCGGCTGTTCCGGTGTGAACTGCCAGATCTGCGGTGCGCCAGCCTTCGCAAGATCGAGCGCGAACACTTTGTTCGGGAACGCCGAGTGCACGTACATCACATGGCCTATGACTAACGGATTACCTTCGTGCCCGCGAAGCACGCCGGTCGAGAACGTCCAGGCAACCTGCAGGTCTTTGACGTTCGCCGTGGTGATCTGCTTGAGCGGACTATGCCGCTGCAGATCATACGTCCTCCCCGGCATGACCCACTGGCCCGGATTCTTGGAGGCCTCGATCAGCTGTTGCTGGGCGCTGGCGGCTGATGCGCCAACGGCCAACGTGCCTGCGAGGACCGCCCAAGAAGAGAAGCGGGTAAAGCGATTCATGATGCTGCCCCTTGTGGAGAGTGAGGATTGAGCATGACCGCGCATCCGCACGCTGTGCCGCCAGGCCTCGCGGTTGGGGCCGCACTGGGGCTAGTTCCGCTGGGGCAACAGCGGAACAGCGTGCCACATCGAGGAGGACTTCTCTCGCTGCAGACCATCGCACCTCACACTGACGCGTACCACTACGTGAGTTGAAAACGGTCTTCGCTCGAACTTGTGCGATCTATTTCGTCACGCCGCGCGCAGTGCTCGCGCGCTCACTCTGTCATGCCGGCCGGCTCACGGGTGCTGCCCGCCGATGCGTCCCTCGTGTCGGTGGTGTGACAAATCAAATCATTACACCCATCCGACATATCCTGCACAGCGCCTGAGCAATCGGCAACCCCTCACTCCTGGTTCTCTCCCACAACGCGATCAGCCGTCCCTCGGCGGAGCAAGAAACTGAAGACCACCGGAGAGCGTGTCAAGCAGGCCGCGCTCGCTTCCCGTGCCGCAATTGCGCTCGCGACTGACCAGGCGCACAGATGACAACGCGGACGGATCCCCGAGGACCCGCCCGCGCTCTCTTACTTCTCCGGCCTTCAGACCGGCCTCGTCCGGCTTTGTCAGACTTGTAGCCTTGTCCGCCTTTAAACCGTCCGGCCTTGTCAGGCTTGTCCGGCCTTGTCCGCCTTTAAACCGTCCGGCCTTGTCAGGCTTGTCCGGTCTTGTCCGCCTTTAAACCGTCGGGCTTTGTCCGTCTTGTCCGGACTTGTCCGCCTTTAAACCGTCCGGCCCTGTCCGTCTTGTCCGGACTTGTCCGCCTTTAAAAGAACAGCATGAATCCCGTTGCGCCCTGGTTCGACGTGTTCTGCGAGCCGGCGTACGACGCCGCACGCGCCCACGTGTACTCGAGCACCCACCGCAGCGACTTCGTCC
>Ga0207695_10005693_pt1 | contig 16432 bp, 15 predicted proteins | sample KBSC54metaG_FD_184354 | JGI IMG/M metagenome (GOLD analysis project Ga0207695, IMG submission 184354) | Corn rhizosphere microbial communities from Kellogg Biological Station, Michigan, USA - KBS C5-4 metaG (SPAdes) (version 2) | ecosystem: Host-associated > Plants > Roots > Rhizosphere > Soil... | reverse complement strand
CCGTGAAGTCCACGTGTCCGGGGGTGTCGATGATGTTGAGCTGCGTCTTGTTCCAGAAGCAGGTGGTGGCGGCCGAGGTGATGGTGATGCCGCGCTCCTGCTCCTGCGCCATCCAGTCCATCGTGGCGGCGCCGTCGTGCACCTCGCCGATCTTGTGCGTGATGCCCGTGTAGAACAAGATGCGCTCGGTCGTCGTCGTCTTGCCGGCATCGATGTGGGCCATGATGCCGAAGTTGCGGACCTTCGTGAGGTCGGTGAGCACGTCCTGTGCCACGGGGTTCTACTTCCTCTTGATTGTTGTGATGTTGAGCCGAATGCTCCCGAGCCCGGGACGGGCTCGGCTAATCGCGAGGCAGAGCCCAGAAATGGACTCTGCCCCCATCAAGCGATTACCAGCGGTAGTGCGCGAATGCCTTGTTGCTCTCGGCCATCTTGTGGGTGTCTTCGCGACGCTTGACCGCGGCACCCAGGCCGTTGCTGGCATCCAGGATCTCGTTGGTCAGACGCTCGGTCATGGTCTTCTCGCGACGCGACTTGGCGTAGCTGGTGAGCCAGCGCAGCGCGAGGGTGTTGGCGCGGTGCGGCTTGACCTCGACCGGCACCTGGTAGGTCGAGCCACCGACGCGGCGGCTCTTGACCTCGAGGGTCGGGCGCACGTTGTCGAGGGCCTTCTTGAGCACGACCACCGCGTCCTGACCGGACTTGGTGCCGACACCCGAGAGCGCGTCGTAGACGATGCGCTCGGCGAGGCCCTTCTTGCCGTCCACGAGGATCTTGTTGACGAGCTGGCTCACGATCGGGGCGCCGTACACCGGATCGGCGACGACGGGGCGCTTCGGAGCTGGTCCCTTGCGAGGCATCTCTTACTTCCCCTTCTTCGCGCCGTAGCGGCTGCGGGCCTGCTGACGGTTCTTGACGGCCTGCGTGTCGAGGGCGCCGCGGATGATCTTGTAGCGGACACCGGGCAGGTCTTTCACACGGCCGCCGCGCACGAGCACCATCGAGTGCTCCTGCAGGTTGTGACCCTCGCCCGGGATGTAGGCGGTGACCTCGGTGCCGTTGCTGAGCTTCACGCGGGCGACCTTGCGAAGGGCCGAGTTCGGCTTCTTCGGGGTGGTCGTGTAGACGCGGGTGCAGACGCCTCGCTGCTGCGGGTTGGCCTTGAGGGCCGGTGCCTTGGTCTTGACGACCTTCGGCGTGCGGCCCTTGCGGACCAGCTGCTGAATCGTGGGCAAAAGTGCTCCTTGTTTTCACTGCACGGTGACAGTGGGTTGATGGACTTCCATCGCAATCCGTCACCCGGACCGGAGTCGTTCCGGGACTGCTGGCGGATATGCCGTGGGGGCCGTTCGGCCCTCCCCGCACGCGAGAGCGCCCCGATCGTTTCAGACCGGCTCGTTTCGAGGCAGGGGAAGCGTGCGTGACGCGCACACACGTGGTCAAGTGTAGCCCGCGGGCGTAACCTGCCGCAATGTGAGAGGGGGCCGACCGTTCCGCTGTGCGCGGACGGTCGGCCCCCTGTTTCGTAGCCGGAGCTACTACTAAGGCGTCGGGCTCGTCGTCGGAGTGGGCGTCGAAGAGCCCGACGGGTTCGGGGACGTCGACACGGTGGGTGTCGGCGTCGGGGTGGGAGTGGCGGATGCCCGGGCGGATTTCTCAGCGGCCGCCTCGGCGGCAGCCGCCTGTGGGTCGATCAGCGCGTAAATGTAGCCGTTGATCGTGGTGGTGAGCCCCGAGCCATCGTCCGCTTGCTTCGTCACGATCCCCGTGACCAGGAACAGGCGCTTTCCGCTCTGGAGCCCCTTGATGAAGGCGAGCGACTGGTCCCACGGCCCCGCAATCGCGAGGGTGACGGGAATGTCGACGAAGTTGGAGCCGGTGATCAAGGGATTCGTCGGAGGCGTCCAGCCGGAGGCGGCCGGAGGCGTCGCAGCAGGCGACGGCGACGCGGACGCCGAGGGCGACGGACTCGGTGACGTGGACGCGGCAGGCGGACTTCCCGCCGGCGACACGTATGCGACGGGATCCAAGAGCGCGATCGAGGTGATGGTCACGCCTGCCGTGCTCGCGAGCTCGTTCAATCCGCGGATGTATTCCGACCCGTCGATGTTCGAGGGGATCGACGACTGCAACGCCTTGAGTTGCTTCTTCAAGGCGGGCAGCTTCTTCTGTTCGCTCTTGAGGGCTGCCAGGGCGGCCTGCGAACTCGAGATCTGCGATTGCGTGTCGAGCAACTGCGCGTTCGCCGTGCTCGCCGAAGCCAGCTGCGGCTGGGCGACCAGGAAATAGCCGGCGGCGACCAGGACGACCATCACGACAATGGTCAGGCCGCTGATGATGCGGTGGCTCTGCATGTCAGTTCCCTCCCGTTGAAGCCGAGTCGGTGGTCGAATCGCTGCCGGCCTTCTTGTCGAAGCGGTGGGCGAAGGCCTCCGTGTTGATGTGCATGGTCACGGTGGCCGTGTACATGCTCGTTGTGAGGTTCACCTGACCCGGCGTCGCATCCGCGAAGCCCGGAAGGCTCGTGAGCCTGTCCAGCCAATCCGGGATGGACGGCAGGCTGGGGCTGGTGGCCGTGAACGTCAGGGTCGCGATCCGGTCGCCCTGCAGCGGGACGGTCGACGGCGTGTACACCTTCAGCGGTGTCGCGGTATCGATCGTCACCCCGGTCAGAAGGACGCCGCCCGGCAGCGTGGCCTGCAGCTTGGTCAAATACGCCTGCCAGTCGATCTCGGTGGAGTCACCGACCTTCTGTCCGGCCTTGACCAACGCAATCGAGCCCTGGGTCGTGGTGACCGCCGAGTACTGCAGCTGCTGGGTGATGAGCTGCTGTTTCTCATTCTGCGCGGCCTGCAGGTTGGTCTGCGCCAGAGAGTTCAGCGCCCAGGTCGCCCCGCAGGCGGCAACGACCACGATCAGGACTCCGACCAGGCCCAGCCGCAGCTTGCGCCGGAACCGGAGCTGTGCCCGCTTGACGCGGATCTCCGGCGGCATGAGATCGACGCGCGGAGACCCGCCGACCGTTGCCGTCCCTGCGCCACCGCGAAGAGGACCCGGTTGGGTCGGACGCGAGGAGTCCGGGCCGTTGCCCGAGGCGTCTGCGTCCTTGTTCTTCGAGCCGCCGATCGGCTTGCTCAGAAATGCGAGGCTCATGCGACACTCCCCACAGCCAGACCGATCGCGACCGGTGCCTTGCTCCTCGCGGTCCGCAGACCGTCCGAGGCGATGGACTTGGCGACCGCCACGTGGGCGAATGGATCCGCCTCCGCGACGGGCAAGCGGGTGAGGTCCGCGAGCGCTTCACGGATGCCGGGCATGTTGGCGCCACCACCGCTCAGCATGAGCTGGGTGACGACCATGTTCGGACGACCGTTGACGAAGTAGCTGATGGTGTTGCGGATGCTTCCCAGCAACTCTCCCGTCGCGCCGTGGATGGTGTCGATGACCGGGCGCTGCTCCGGCGTGACGACCGTCGGCGCGACACCGAACTGCCGCTTGATGCGCTCCGCGTCGTCGAAGGCGATGCCGTGCTTGGCGACGATGGCGTCGCTGATCTCACGGGATCCCGAGGGAAGCACGCGCACGAAATGCGGAATGCCGCCCACGGCCATGACCACGTTCGTCGTGGAGGCTCCGATGTCGATCAGGGCCGTTACGCCGGTCGTGCTCGAGGAGCCGAGTAAAAGGCGAGTCAGCGCGAACGGGATGAGGTCGACCTCCGCCACGTGCAGACCAGCCGCCTCGACCGCCTCGACGTTGCCGAGCACGGCCTCCTTGATCGCGGCGACCAGCAGGCCGTTGATCATCGGTCCCTGGTCCGTCATCTCACGAGAGATCGGATAGAAGTCGAGCAGGGCATCCGCAACCGGCACCGGCAGCAGATCCTGCACCTGGAAGGGCAGCGACTCACGGATGCGATCGAGCGGCTGAGCGCGGACGGTGTAGTCGCGCGACAGCACTCGTTGGTTGCCCATGCCCAGGACGACGTCCTTGGTCCCGAACTTGGCGCGCGACCACATGACCTTCAGGGCCTGCGCGACGAGAGCGGGGTCGGTGACCTCGCCTCGATTGACTGCCTCGACGGGCACCGACATCTCGTGGTAGCGCAGCAGCGTGGGGCGAGGCTTGGCCGGGTTGGCCACCTCCGCCGCGCGCAGCACTCCATGCCCGATGTCGAGCCCGACAACTGACTTAGCCATGACCTTTCTTCTCCCCCACTCAGAGCAGGCCGACGATCGAGAGGTAGCCCTCCGCGATCGCGTGTCCCGCGAAAATCCCCACCCACGCACCGAGCAGCATCCAGGGCCCGAACGGAATACCGCTCTTGCGCCCTGCACGCCTGGTGATGAGCAGGATGATGCTGAACAGTCCGCCGAGCACGAAAGCCGCGCCCGCCCCCACTGCCAGCGGCCCCCAGCCCAGAGAGCCGAGGAACAATCCGAGCACGCCGGCGAGTTTGACGTCGCCCATGCCCATCCCGCGCGGCGAGATCATCGCCAGCACGAAGTAAAAGAAGAACAGGATGCCGGCTCCCGCCGCCATCCGGCCGAGGGCGACCAGATCGCCCTGCAGCAGAGCGGCGGTGGCCAGAAGAGCCACCCCCACGGCGTACCCCGGGAGCACGATCACGTTCGGCAGCTTGTGCGTCTCGATGTCGATGATCGCGAGCGCCAAGCTGATCGCGGCCAAGTAGAGGAACGCCACGAGGTGCAGTGCCGCCGCGACGGTCGATGCAATCGTCGACGCGGCCGTGAACTGCGGTGCCGCCCAGATCCCGACGATGACGAATGCCACGGCCCCGGCGAGCTCCACCAGGGGGTACCGCTTCGAGATCGGCTGAGCGCAGTTGCTGCACTTGCCGCGCAGGGCCAGCCACGACAGCACGGGCACGTTCTCGCGCGCACTGATCTCATGCCCGCAGTTCGGGCAGGCCGAACGCGGGCGCACCACCGACATGCCCGCGGGCACGCGGTAGACCACCACGTTGAGGAAGGAGCCGATCGCGAGACCGGTTACTCCCACCAGGGCGATGAGGATCAGGGCGGCGGCGTACATCAGGGCACCGGTGTCCCGTCCCACTTGTACGCGGCCGACACCTCGACCTGCTGCGAAATGCTGAACGCCGTGGTGACCGGCTGCAGGAACTTCGGCGGGGCGGTGTTCTTCAGCCGCTGGTCGTATCCATAGCTCTTCGTGAATCCCGTGCCGCCCGTCGTGCCCACTGCCCCGCGCCATTCCTGGGCGATCGAGCCGAGGACGGTGAGCGTACCGAGCGCGGGGCCGTACGCGTAGTTCTGAACGGTGAACGTTCCGCCGTTCGACGCGATGGCTGCACTGATCGACACGTTGGCGCCGCTGGAGTACCTCAGGAGCGACCCGCTACTGGTCCTCGGGTTCCAGACCGCGACCTCCTGCTGACCCACAAGACCCAGGATGTCGTTCGTGGAGTCGACGTAGCTGATCGAGCCGACGACGTACAGGTTGTTCTGCGCGCCGATCGTGAGCGCCCCGTGGAAGGTGCCCGAAACGAAGGCATCCCCGTTGCGGCAGTAGTACGGCGAGGCCGTCGACAGGTTCCCGACGGTGCCGACGTACTCGGTCGGACTTGGATAGTTCTGCGTGAGAGGCGAGAGCAGTCCGTTGCCATAGGTGGTCGTGGTGACACCACGGGAGGTCGTGGACTTCGAGCACACGATCGCGCCGCTCCCGGGACTCGAGGGCTGAGCTCCGGGCGCCCAGTAGTTCGGGTCGCTCGTCGTGCTCCCCGGCACCGACTGCACGAAGATCAGGTTGGACGACAGCGTCACCCTGGCGCCGGTGGCGCTGCTGAGGTCGGATGACGACCCGCAGACGGCCGCCATCGTGCCGCCGGTGTACGTGACCCCGTCGCTCGCCATGGTGACCTGAGTCGCCTTGGACCACGGAGAAATGATCTGCATCGAACCGTCGCTGTTGAACGTGATCGAGGTCGGGCCCGTGTACAGGCAACCAGGGGTGGCATTGATGTCAGACCGAGTCGCCTGAATCATGTTCTGGTTCGTCTGAGGCATGATCAGCGTCCCGACGTGTGCGGGCTGCGGGCTGGTCGGCGAGGCCTGACCGAACGTCGGAGCACCGCATCCTCCCGGCCGGTTGTAGACACCGTCTGCCGCGGTCGACTGCACGGTCTGGTTGAATGTCGCGCCGCAGATCGTGAATTCGTCGTTGGTCCGGATCGGGCCGGCGAGCACGTCGCCCGCTCGGAACTGCACGGGATCGCACGCAGTGCTGGTGGAGTACGAGGGGTCCGTCATGTGCACCGAAAGGCAGGAGAGCGTGTTGTTGCCGTTCTGGGTCTCGCCCGTGAGAGCCGGGTTCGACGACTCGTAGTCCGTGAAGTACAGGTAGTCGATGAATCCGGTGCCGCGCACCGTGGCGACCAGGGATCTCGTCTGATTCCCCGAACGACCGGTGACACGGAGCTGAACCGCGCCCGTGCTGGCGAACTTCGAGTTGTTCACCTCGTAGCGGTATGTCTCGAGGCCGTTGGATCCGTTGACCGTGGCCCAGTTGCCTCCCGCCGTCGTGCCGAAGGCCGGGTTGGAACCCGTTCCCAGGGGGAACGTGCTCGTGCCGGTGAACGGGGTGCTCGCGCCGTACTGCCAGTAGTTGTTGTTGTTGGTGAGACGGCTCTGATAGTCGGCGGCGCCCGCGTACGCGGCTTGCATCGCGTTCAGGCTGTTGCCATCCGTGAACGTCTTCGCGGCGCCGCTCGTCGAGATCGCGGCACCCGTCATGACCAGAAGCGTGATCACGATGCCGATCCCGATGACAGCAGGCAGGGCGACGCCGTCGTCGCGACGGAGCGTGCGAAGGAGCCGGGACACGATCATGAGGTGGACCCTCCGAATTGGCCGATGTTCAGGAGTGCGATCGTGTTGGTGAGGTGCGTATTGCCCGGCGCGCCTGGTGTCGACGAGCCGTACTCCAGGTTGACCTGCACGGACTGCACCGCCGAGGCGACGGTGGTCGCTGCACCGCCCGCGTTCAGGTAGACGAAGAGAGGCGCCGGGGGCGTGTCGGAGGTCGGCGAGGCCACGGGCCCCCCGAGGTTGGTGGTGGTCGCCGTCGACGAGAAGGTGCAGAACCCGGTCGTCACGCTGCAGGTCGAGCTGTAGAGCTGTTGCATGAGATTCTTCGTGGTCGAGTCGATGTAGTACCGGACCTTGACCGGCTGCGCAGCCGTGCTCACCAGGTTCACGTATGCGTAGAAGGTGACGTCTGTGGCGCCCATGTTCGCAAAGGCGGGCTGGGTGCCCGACGATGTCGGGTACGTGGTCGCCGCATGCAGATAGCGGCTCATCACGTTCATCGCCGTCCCCGCGCCGCGCGCGTTGATGTCGGATTTCGCCTGGACGTTCGACGCCCGGGTCGTAGAGATCATCAGGGCCCCCGCCGTCACGAGGATGATCAGCCCGAGCAGCGTCGAGACCAGCAGTTCGACGAGTCCGAGCCCCTCGTCATGGCGGCGCAGGCGGCGGGAGATGGCGATGATCATGGCACCCTCGGGTCGATCAGGATCGAGTTGCCCGATCCGACCACGCCACCGGTCTGACCGGTCAGCAGGGCGGACGTGAAGGCATTGGTCGTCGAGCCCGCGGTCGTCCCGTAGTAGAGATTCCAGGTGCCGTAGGGAAGGGCGAGCTTCGTGGGGCTGGCGCTTCCCTGCACGGGGAACAGCAGCTTCTGACCGGCGTTGCATCCGGGGTCGCCGGTGGCTGGCGTCGATGCCGTCATCGCGGTGATGTACTTGCCCGACAGCGAGGTGACGCTGGGCAGAGTGAGGGTCCCCATCGGAACCGCTGTGCTCGGCGCGGTCGCTCCGGGCGCCGCGAATACGGGGGTCGGCGCAACGCCGAGGGCGCCGTCGGCGCGAGCCGTCGTCCACGACGCGGGATTCGTGTCCAGGCAGCTGGCTGGGCTCGCCGTGGCCGTGTAGTTGTACGTTCCGCCGAGGATGGTGTAGCCGTCGCCCCACGGGAACGCCTTGACGCTCGCCGGCGGTGTCGCCGAGAAGGGAGCCGTCCCATTGAAGGCGGTCGTTCCCGGCGTCGCGTGATAGAACGAGATCGGCAGATTCGTCGGGAGCGTGGCGCCCGCCGGATAGGTCAGGGGGAACGTCGCCGCCTGATCGTAGGTGAAGTTGACGATGGTGTTCTGCCCGGCGACGACGCTGACGGGCGCCCCATTCGGCGTGATCGCGATAGGGCTCTGATTCAGGTCGATGTCGCCGGCGAGGGATGCCGTGACCGCGTAGCTGCCCGGATCCACTAGAAGTCCGAACGAGCACCCGGCGATGTCGGTGTTCTGCGGTGCATCGTTCAATGCCGAGCCGCCGCCACCGGAGGTCGGAGTGATCGACACCGTAAGACCCGGCACGGGCTGACCACCGGCGCCGGTGACCGTCACGATGATGGTCCCGGTCGTGTCGGAGTTGATGTTGCTGAGCGGCGCGATGGCGCTCGACATCGTGATGGACCGGGTGACGCCGTTCGTCGCCCTCCAGGACACGGTCTCAGAGACGTTCTTGTATTGCAGCGTGCCGGTGCCGGTGCCGCAGGCGCCGATCGTTCCCGTCGTGGTCTGCCAGGTGACTGTGCGAGTCACGCTGTACGTCTTGCCTCCGACGACCTTGGAGATCGGACTCGTCGTGGACACCACGGAGAAGACGCCGTTGTCGTTGACCGACGCGGCGAGGCGCATCTGGTCGAGGTCGCTCGAGGCGATGGACATCGCCGTCTCGCTGGCGCGCGTGGAGGACGTGAGGGTGAGGGCGTTGAGCATCCCGTAGGCAGCCGTGGTCGCGATGATCGCGAAGACCAGCATGGCGACGAGGATCTCGGTCATTCCGAGACCGGCATCTTCGCGGGCAAGGCGGCGCAGCATCGGCTGACGACGCGGTCGCGAGTTCAACATGCGGTGACCCTCCCCCCAAGGTTCGCCCAGAAGTATTGCGGGTGACGGGCCGCGGAAGCCCGTCACGTGGATGTCGCTCCAGCGAGGCGGGTGGAATTCGGTCCACCACCGGGATAGGGGGCGCCGGATCAGAAATCCGGCGCCCCACATCCGTTAGCGGTTTACGGGCAAGCAGCCTTGGCCGTGGCCGGCGTACCGGCCGCCTTGATCGCACCCGCGGAGTCGGTCGCAAAGAAGACGCTGCCGGTCACGCTCTTCGCGGCGACGCAGAAGCCTCCGGTCGTGCCGACGGTCTCGTAGAACAGGCTGGTGGTGTTGCCGGTGCTGATGGTCGCGCCGGCACCCTTCCAGTCGGGCGTGGCCGGCAGAGCGGTCACGTCGGCCGCCCAGCTGGTCGGCAGGTTGCCGCCCGAGGTCTGCAGCGACACCGCGGCGATCTTCAGGTTCGCGACGTCGGACTGAACAGCCGAGTCCTTCGCGTTGTTCTGAACACCGACGTACACCGGGATGGCGATCGCGGCGAGGATGCCGATGATGATGACGACGACGAGGAGCTCGATGAGCGTGAAGCCCTTCTCCTCCTTGAGCTCGGAGCGGCGAGCCGCGAGAGCCTTCTGAATGCGGGTGATCATGTGATTTCCGTTCGTTGGATCTTGCATGTGAATGGGAATCGAGCCGTCCCCCCCCTAACGGCGGTTGACCCGACATGCTTGACGCTAGGGGTCCGGTGCGGGGGCGTGAATCCCGCATCCGGGGGGTTAAACCCCTGATGACGGCCCCAGTGCGGGGGTGGACAGAAATGAGGACTGTTACCCGCCAGGGCGCGCGCGTGCTCCGACCGAGCAGATACCGCCCGACCCCGGACGCTGGTTACGGGCACGCAGCGTCGAGCGACGTTTGAGTGCTCTGCGAAACGCCCTTGGCCTCGTTGCCGACGAAGATCGAGCCCGTCGAGCTCAGGCCTGCTACGCAGAAGTCCGTCCCGGTGCCGGGCTTGTAGATGACGTTCGAAGTGAAAGTGCTCCAGGTCGCCCCCGCGCTCTTCCACGGAGCGGTGAGCGAGGTGGTGCTCGACGGGAGCCCCGCGGGCATGGCGCCGTTGACGAGCTCGAGCTCGAGGATCGCCGTCCTGAGGTTGCTGACATCCGACACCACGGCCGCCTCACGGGAATGCTGTTGGGCTCCGAGAAACACGGGAATGGCGATCGCGGCGAGAACTCCGATGATCATCATCACGATCAGCAGCTCGATCATGGTGAAGCCGTCGTGGTCGATGCCCCTGCGGATCCCGGTGCGTTCGGTGTGTCGCATTGTCATGTCAGCCCCCCAGCTGAAGCATCGTCGAGTCGCGCTCACGATGTCGTGCTCGCCAGACTAGATGTCGCGGTGCCGGCGGCGCAGTCCCACGTCCGGGGGTGCTCCCCCAGGCGGCTCAGTGAGCTCCCTGCACCGCCGTCGCGATGTTGAAGATGGGCATGTAGAGGGCGACGACCATGCCGCCCACCACGATGCCCAGGAAGGCGATCAGCAGCGGCTCGATCATCGAGGTGAGCCCCTTGGTTCCGGCCTCCACCTCCGCGTCGTAGAAGTCCGCCACCTTGTTGAGCATGATCTCGAGCGATCCGGAGTCTTCACCGACGGCCATCATCTGCACGACCATGGGCGGGAACACGGGTTCGTCGGCGAGCGGCTTCGCGATCGACTGCCCGTTCTTCACCGAGTCCGCGATGCGCTTGGTGGCTTGCTCGATCGACCAGTTGCCCGACGTCGATCCGACGATGTTCAACGCCTGGAGGATCGGGACACCCGCGCCGATCATGTTCGAGAAGTTGCGCGTGAAGCGGGCGATGGCGATCTTCTGGACGAGCTTGCCGAAGACCGGAGCCTTGAGCTTCAGCGGGTCGATGACCTTTCGCACGTTTTCGGAGTTCTTGTTGCGCTTCCACCAGACCGCGCCCACGATGATCAGCACCACGAGCAGGGGGACGATCCAGAACATGTTCTGCGAGATGTTGACCAGCAACTGAGTCGGAGCGGGCAGCGAGCTGCCGAGCCCTTCGAACATCGTCTTGAAGATCGGGACGATGAAGGTGAGCATGATGACCACCGCGACGACCGCGATGATCAGCACCATGACGGGGTAGGTCATGGCCGACTTGATCTCGGCACGCAGCTTCGCGTCTTTTTCGAAGTTCGTCGCCAGGCTGTCCAGCGCTCCCTCAAGGAAGCCGCCCGCCTCACCGGCGCGGATCATGCTGATCATCAGCGGCGGAAAGTCGAGAGGATGCTTGGCGAGCGAGTCTGAGAACGAGCCGCCGGTCTCGACGTCGTTGGCCACCTGAGCCATGACCGTCTTGAGCTTCTTGTTCTCGGTTTGCTCGCCCAGGATGTGCAGGGCGCGCAACAGGGTCAGTCCCGAACTGATCATCGTCGACAGCTGGCGGCTCATCACCGCGAGCGACTTGAGGTCGACGCCCTTCTCGAAGCCCTTGAGGCTGACATCCATGTTCAGGCCGCTTGCATTGCCCTCTTCGACCGTGAGCGGCGAGAGGCCCATGCTCTGCAGCTTGCCGAGAACGGCGGACTCACTCGAAGCCTCCAGCCGACCCTTGACGACCTTGCCGGACTGGTTACGGCTGGTGTAGTTCCAGCTCTTGACCGCCATCGACATCAGTGACGTCCTTTCTCTGCGGAGGCATACATGGCCTCGTCGTTGAAGGTGACGGCCTGCTGCGGCGCAGCCGACCGGTTGATCAGGCGGGTGAGTGTCTCCGGGTCGTGCGCCTTCTCGAACGCGGAGTCGCGGGTGATCTGGCCGGCATCGACCAACTCGGCCAGGTGCTGATCCATGGTGTGCATGCCCAGTTCTTTACCGGCCTGCATGCCCGACGTGATCTGGTAGCTCTTCCCCTCGCGGATGAGGTTCGAGATGGCCGGAGTCGTCACGAGGACCTCGGTGGCGACGACGCGTCCGTTGCCCTGTGCCTTCTTCACCAGGGTCTGACTGACGACGCCTTGCAACGTCGCGCTCAGTTGCACCCTGACCTGGTCCTGCTGGTGCGGCGGGTAGACGTCGATGACACGGTCGATGGTGGATGCCGCCGACTGCGTGTGCAACGTCGCGAACACCAGGTGGCCGGTCTCGGCCGCGGTGAGCGCGACCGAGATGGTCTCGAGGTCTCGCATCTCGCCGACCAGGATGACGTCGGGGTCTTGCCGCAGGACGTGCTTGAGCGCCGCCGCAAAACTGTGCGTGTCGTTGCCGACCTCGCGCTGGTTCACGAGCGAGCGCTTGTTGCCGTGCATGAACTCGATCGGGTCCTCGACGGTCACGATGTGGTCGGCACGCGTGCGGTTCACCAGGTCGATGAGCGCTGCGAGCGTGGTCGACTTGCCCGAACCGGTCGGGCCCGTGACGAGCACAAGGCCACGTGGCAGGGTCGCGAAGCGACCGACCGAGCTCGGGACTCCGAGCTGCTCGAGCGTCTTGATCGTCGTCGGAATGAGTCGGAAGGCCGCACCGATCGCACCGCGCTGCTGGTACATGTTCACGCGGAATCGGGCGCTTGCCGAGAGCGTGTACGCGAGGTCGAGCTCGAGGTGCTCCTCGAAGCGGGCGAGCTGATCGGGGCTGAGGAGCGACGTGAGAGCGGCGCGCACTTTGTCCGCGTTCCAGATCGACGCGCCGGCGACCGGGCTGAGGCCGCCGTCGACACGCAGCATGGGCGCCGCATTCGCGGTGATGTGAAGGTCAGAGGCGCCGGTGAACAGCACCTGCTGCAGCGCGGCGATGACATCGGGATCCGCGTTGCGGTACTCGGGCGCGAGCGGGCCGAGCTCGGTCGCGTCGACGACGGGAGCCGGTGGCATCGAAGCTCCGGGCTGCGGAACGGCGTCGAGGGCCGGCAGTGCCGGCGGAGTCGGCGGGGGCGTCTGAGCCTGAACCGGCTCGACCGGCGGAACGGGTGCGGCGGTCTGGGGCACGGCCGGCTGCGAGACGGCGGTCACCTCCACCACCGCGGGCGCTGCCGGCGCCGCCGCGACGGGCACCGAGGCCTGTGCCGGCGGAACGGGCGGCTGCCCGGGCGGCGGCCAGGCCTCGTGGCTGGCACGGGGAGCCGGCGCGCCATTGGCCTCGACCGGCAGCTCATAGGCCGGGATGGGCGCCTCGGACGGCAGTTCGTAGGAGGGCACTGCCGGCGCGGCGGGCGGCGGCGCGGCGGGTGCGCTCGCGGCAGCCGCAGCGGCCAAGTTCGCAAGATTGTCGTCTGCGGAGATGGGGATCTCCCAGACCGGTTTGTTGGCGCTCATCGTTCCCCCTGGTGCTTTCTGTCCGTTGGCCGGCGCGTCATGCGACGACGCGCAGGACTTCTTCGATCGAGGTGTAGCCCAGGGCGACCTTCGCCCATCCGTCCTGCCGCAGAGTGAGCATGCCCGCCGAGATGGCGGCACGGGTCAGCTCGGCGTTCGAAGCGCGAGCGACGGCGAGCCGCTCGATCTCCTCGTTGACGACCATCACCTCGTGCAAGGCGATCCGGCCGCGGTATCCGGTGTTGCTGCACGCGACGCACCCGACCGGGCGGAACAGCAGCGGGACGCCGCCATCCGGAGCCATCGGGAAGCCGAGACGCACGAGGTCGTTGCCGTCGTGCTGGTAGCCCTCCTTGCAGCGTTCACAGAGCCGCCGCGCGAGGCGTTGGGCGACCACCGAATCGAGCGACGAGCCGACGAGGAACGGCTCGATGTCCATCTCGGTGAGACGAGTGATGGCAGCGGGTGCCGAGTTGGTGTGCAGCGTCGAGAGCACGAGGTGGCCGGTCAGCGAGGCTTCGATCGCGATCTGCGCGGTCTCCTGGTCTCGGATCTCACCGATGAGCACCACATCCGGGTCGGATCGCAGGATGGATCGCAGTGCGCTGGCGAAGGTGAGCCCGGCCTTCGGGTTGACCTGCACCTGGTTGATGCCGGCCATCCGGGTCTCGACCGGGTCTTCGACGGTGATGACGTTGATCTCGCGCTTGGCCACGGTCTGCAGGGTCGTGTACAGCGTGGTCGACTTGCCGGAACCGGTCGGGCCGGTCACCAGGATCATGCCGTGCGGCTTCTTGTAGGACTGCTCGAACATCTTCATGTTGTGCTCGAGCATGTTGAGGTCGCTGATATTGCGGGCCGACGAGGTGTTGTCGAGGATTCGCATGACGACCTTCTCGCCGTGCACCGTCGGCAGGGTCGCGACGCGGAGGTCGATCTTGTTGCCGCCGTGCACGACCGACATGCGTCCGTCCTGCGGCTTGCGCCGCTCGGCGATGTCGATGTCGCTCATGATCTTCAGACGCGAGATCACGCCGTTCTGGATGCTCTTGGGAGCGGCCTGCATCTCGTGCAGCACGCCGTCGATGCGGTACCGGACGTCGAGTTGGCGCTCGCCGGGCTCGATGTGGATGTCCGAGGCGTGGTCCTGGATGGCCTGGCTGATCAGCAGGTTGACGAAACGGACGATCGGCGCGTCGTCTTCCGCCTGCTCGGTGACGGGGACCAGGTCGCTCGACGAGGTGTTCTCCTCGACCATCGCGACGGTCAGTTCGCTCAGCTCGCTGTCGGAGCGGACGAATCGGTCGAGCGCGGCGAGCAGATCGTTGCGTTCCGCGACCACGGGGCGCGCCTGCATCTTCACCGCGGCGCGGATGTCGTCGAGCGCGAGCACGTCACGCGGGTCGGCCATGGCGAGCAGCAGGCGATCACCGTCTCGGCCGATCGGCAGGACCTCGTGGCGGCGCAGCAGGGCGACGGGCACGAGCGAGACGGCGGATTGGTCGATCGGGTAGTCGGTGAGATCCACGAAGGGGAGTCCGAGTTGGGCCGCGCGAGCCGACGCGACCTGGCTCTCGGTGACGACGCCGCCCTCGACCAGCTCGGCGACGTGCGCGTCGTCGCGTGCGGGGTCGCCGGTGACCTGGTCCATGCTCGTGATGGGCATGAGGCCGCGAATGATCAGGATCTCAGACAGGGAGGCCACGGGCACCCCCCTCGGTGTCGCCGGACGCGCTGAGTTCCCCCCGGTTCTCAGCACGGTCTCGGGTCTTCGCCGCGGATATGCGAAACCCTGAGAGTGCCAGGCTAGGTGGGATCAGCAAGCACGGGCAGCCCCGCAATCGGGGGTAGCCCGGTGGAGCTCCGGACTCAGGCGGCCGACGCCGCTGCGCCGCGCTCGTACTCGGCGCGCTTCTCCTCCTGCTCGCGATCCCACGCGGTGCGGGTCTCTTCGTTGCGCGCGCGGACGCGGCGACCGCGCGCCGCGATCGCCAGGCCGATCCAGATCGACACCTCACGCGCGACGAGCGCCGCGGCGATCATGAGCGGATTCGTGGCCAGGGCTCCGAAGGCGGCGTTGGCCTCGGCGGGCGTCTTGCCGATCACGTTGTCGACCAGCAGCAGCAGGCCGATCGACGCGAAGTAGACGAAGAGCGCGACCAGCAGGCTGCCGATCACGTGCGCCCACCAGCCGGCGCGGTTGAGGATCACGACGAGAACGATGAATCCGAGTGCGAACATCATGACCGGGATCCAGAAGATCGCGTTCTGGACGAACGCCGAGAATGCCGGGCTGAGGCCGGCGCCACTGAAGCGGATCGCGAGAGGAATGGCTGCCGCGGCCGCGTAGGCGGCGGCGAACACCACCGTTCCGACCAGGGCGAGCAGCACGCCGACGACGCGGTTGCCGCGCACCCGTGGAGGGAGCGGAGCCTGTACGTAGACCACCTGCTGGCCGGCGACGGCGGATTGCCCGGGGGCGACCTCGCCCGTGGCGGTGCCCTCGGCCGCCGGCTCGACCTTCGCGGTCTCGGTCTTGGCGGCGTCGGCCTTGGCAGCCTCGGACTTCGTGTTCTCGGCCTTCGCGGGGTCGGCCTTCGCCGTGTCGACCACGGCGGGCGTCTCGGTCGAGGCGTCAGCGGGAGCAGCCGTGTCGACGGGAGCGTCGCCGCCCTCTGCCTGGGGGGCCTTGCGTGACTTCGGGGCGGGGGTCTCGTCGCTCATGGCAGCTCCTTCGATGGTGGGTGACAGCCTAGCGAAGCACCGTGCGCCCGCGAGAGTGCGGGTTCACAGCCGCCTTCAATGGTTCATGGGGTGAAATGGAGCCGGGCACGACGAAGGCCCCCGCCCGGCGGAACCGGTGGGGGCCTTCGCTGCGTTGGACTGCCTAGTTGTAGGTGCCGGGCGTGAAGTCGTCCGAGCTGAAGCTGTCGAAGTCGACGAAGCTCAGGTCGGACTCGCTGAACACCGAGTCGTCGGTGAAGATGCGGTTCGGGTAGCGCTCCGCCTTCGCCTCCTCGGTGGCCTCGACGTTCACATTGCGGTACTTGCTGAGGCCGGTCCCTGCCGGGATCAGCTGACCGATGATCACGTTCTCCTTCAGGCCGACCAGCGGGTCGGACTTGCCCTCCATGGCGGCCTGCGTGAGCACGCGGGTCGTCTCCTG
>Ga0207695_10005692_pt1 | contig 16434 bp, 15 predicted proteins | sample KBSC54metaG_FD_184354 | JGI IMG/M metagenome (GOLD analysis project Ga0207695, IMG submission 184354) | Corn rhizosphere microbial communities from Kellogg Biological Station, Michigan, USA - KBS C5-4 metaG (SPAdes) (version 2) | ecosystem: Host-associated > Plants > Roots > Rhizosphere > Soil... | reverse complement strand
GCAGCATGTCAATCGAGCGCATGCGCGTGGCCAGCAGGCTCTGGTGCCCGTCACGCATCGTCGTGTCGGTGATCAGCAGCCGCTTCTCGGCCTTCATGAAATCAGCAACCGCCTTGGGCCCCTGCTCCAGCAGCACTTGCCGCAAGCCATGTGCTGGCGGTGCTTTCGCAACGGGAGCTTTGGGCAGGCGCACATGTTCAGACGGCTTCGGACGGCCCACCGTCTCGGGGTGACCATTGACGGTGATGTCGGCAATGTAAGTCAGGATTTTCGTCGCGCGGTCTCTGCGGTGTTTGAAGACGAACAGCTCTGGGGTGGTGTCGATGAACTTCGTCGTGCAGGTATCGTTGAGGAAGGCCGGATGCTTCAGCAGGTTTTCAACGAAGGCGATGTTGGTGGAAACACCGCGGATGCGGAACTCACGCAGCGCACGGTCCATGCGGGCAATCGCTTTTTGCGGCGTCGGCGCCCACGCTATCATCTTCACCAGCAGCGAGTCATAATGGCGCGTGACCACCGCGCCCGCATAGGCCGTGCCACCATCCAGGCGGATGCCCGGCCCGTTCGATGAACGGTAGGCGGTGATGCGGCCATAGTCCGGAATGAAATTGTTCTGCGGATCTTCGGTGGTGATGCGGCATTGAAGCGCGTGGCCGCGCATGCCGACCTGCGCCTGCGTGGCAGCACCCGTGGCCTCCGCCAGCGTCTTGCCCTCGGCGATCAGGATTTGCGCCTGCACGATATCGATGCCGGTGATTTCCTCGGTCACCGTATGCTCCACCTGCACGCGCGGATTCACTTCGATGAAGTAGAACGCTTGCGAGTCCATATCCATCAGGAACTCGACGGTGCCGGCGCATTCGTAATTCACCTGCGCGCAGATCTTGCGGCCCAGTTCGCAAACTTCAGTGCGCTGCGCGTCGGTGAGATACGGTGCCGGCGCGCGCTCAACGACCTTTTGGTTGCGCCGCTGCACCGTGCAGTCGCGCTCGAACAGATGATAGAGCCCGCCATGCTTGTCGCCGAGGATCTGCACCTCGACATGGCGCGCGCGGAGGATCATCTTTTCGAGATAGCCTTCGCCATTGCCGAAGGCCGCTTCCGCCTCGCGCCGCCCTTCCAGAACCTTGTCGCGCAATTCTTCCGGGCCCATGATGGGCCGCATGCCGCGCCCGCCGCCACCCCACGAGGCTTTGAGCATCAGCGGATAGCCGATCTCGGCGGCTTGTTTTTCAATAAGCGCAAAATCATCGCCGAGCACTTCGGTGGCCGGGATCACAGGCACACCGGCCTTCACCGCCACCTTGCGCGCCGAAGCCTTGTCGCCGAGTGCGCGCATCGTATCGGCCGTGGGCCCGATGAACACGATGCCCGCCGCCGTGCAGGCATCGACGAAATCCGGATTCTCGGAGAGCAGCCCATAACCGGGATGGATCGCATCCGCGCCGCTCGCCTTCGCCACGCGAATGATTTCCGGAATCGAGAGATAGGCGTCAACCGGCTTCAGCCCCTCGCCGATGATGTAAGCTTCATCCGCCTTGAAGCGATGCAGAGAGAGCTTGTCTTCCTCGGCAAAAACCGCGACCGTGCGCTTGCCCAACTCGTTCGCCGCGCGCATCACGCGGATGGCGATTTCGCCGCGATTGGCAATCAGGATCTTGGAAAAGCTCGGCATGGCGTTGATCTCGCAGTTGCGAACAGCACTGTGCCATCTGAGGAAATAATTTCAATACGTCATTGCAGGAAAGCGACAAAAATCTGCGTTTCTGCGCAAATCCCCTCAAATTTTGCAGTGCGGCAACCAGCTAGCGGGTTGCATGGTTTTTGAAAAACGCCGCCGCCTTTTCGGCATTGGCCGCGCAGAACCGCGTGGCGGCGGCTTTGATCGCCGGCGCATGTTTGGCCACGTCCGGCTTCAACTGTCCGAGGATGTAGACCAGCTCATCAGCCGTGTTGAAGGTGGCGCCCAAGCCCAATTCGGCCACGAGCTCGGCCGGCCCGCCCTTGAAATAGACAACGGGACAGCAACCCTTGAGGCAGGCCTCAAGAACCGAAATACCGAAATGCTCCTGCTTCTCGGGCGCTGTCTCCAGCTGGCCAAGACCGGTGGCGTGTACATAGGCGCTGGCCTTGGCCAGAATCTCGTCGCGCTTCTGCGGTGGCGCATCAGGCAAGACATGAATGCTGCGGTCCGCCGTAGTCAGCGCCATCAGCTCTTCGTAATAGGTCACATCATCGGCCCGGCTGCGATCGAGGCTGCCGATCATATAGAGCTTCCAGCCTTTGAGATGGCCGCGCGCCTTGGCGCGCAGATAGCTCTCGATGATCTTATCCTGGTTCTTGGCGTGGCCTTGGCGAGAGAGCCTGCCCACCGCAACGATCACCTTTTCCTTCTTCACCTGTTTGGATGCTGCTTTGAAGTTTAGCGAAAGGGTCGGATAAATCGTCTCGCCTTTCACCTCGCCCCATAGCTGCCGCGCCCACCGCGCCGTGTAAGGCGAATTGAACAGGAAGGTATAACTGCGCTTCGCCGCCGCGCTCATCCGCGCCGTGGGGAAGCTCACCAGATAAAGCGACTGCTGCGCCTGCGACACCAGGTTCGAATTGAAGCTGCTGTTGATGAAGAGATCGAACTGCGCCGTGAGCGCTGAAGTCATCTCCCGTACGATCAGCTTGGTGCAGTGTGGCAGCTTGAGGCCGAAGCGCGCCTTCAGCGCATCGAGATCGAATTCGGTTTCGCTGATCAGAGTGATGTCGTCACCGGGCCGCGCCACCTGCTGCAGAACCGAAAGCGCATGCAGCTCGCCGCCGCCAAACGTGTTCCAGTAGGAATTATAGACGCCCACCGCGCGCCGGGATGGGTCATGGTCGGCAGCCGTAGGCGCCGGTCTCTCCGGCCCCAGCAAGCGCAAAAATCTCGCCAGCCGCGTGATGCTCAATTTCCCAATCCCCAAAAACGACAAAGCCTTCGCATGCAGGGATTATGGTGCGCAAGCAGGATTTTGGGGCAGATCAGGCGGCCAACCACATCGTATTACAAACAGGACACGAGAACTAAAAAACTGAATTCATATCCTGCTGCCACCACATGATTTCGGAGGGCGCGTGACTTTGCAATGCCCCTCATCGCTCAAAAGTGGATAGTGCCTCCCAAAGTGAAAGCATCGTAATGAGCATTTGTGTAATTCAGCGGGCTTTTCGTTCCACCAGCCGCCTGAACAGTTGCTTGGGCTTGGGTGTCACTCAAGGCAACGTTATTCAGCCACAAGCTTGAGTAGCCTGCAGTAATAGAGAACCGATCATTGATGTAATACGTTGCTGTCAGGTCAATCTCGCCCGAGTAAGCCGTGGTCGATCCATTGTCCACAGCCTTTGACACGACCTGCGATGTGGCTTTGTTAGTCGCGTAATTGTTATACACGCCGCCCTTAAGAGCTGCGTTAAATTCCAGCGGCAGCGACGGTGCCTGGAATCCGAAATTCAGGCCGAGCTGGCCGCCGTCCAAGCGATTCTCCTCGTCCCAGGTTCCTAAATTCAGGCCAGTGCTAGCCAAACTGTCCCGGAGGTGGTCGTTCAATGCAAAATGACGGTAGCCGGCCAGCACCGACAATCCGGGTACTACATCTCTCACTACGTTCAATTCCCCACTGCCAAGTTGGGAGGAAAAAGAACTATCGATGGAGCCGCCGCCCAAAATAGTGACGCCAATGCCTGCCGAGCGGTAAGTGGTAACGCTTGGAACATTGTATGTCGCGTCCGAAGTGCTGTCGAAGTAGCGACCCTGAATCGACCAGTCCGGATTAAACTTCCACCGCAACGCGATGTCCGGCCCAAATCCCCGACCAAAGTCAAAATTGTCGCCGGTGATGAGCGTTCCCGGAGTACCCGTGGGCGGCGTCGCGATTATCCCATGGGTTGAGTATCGCTTCAGGCCAATCGTACCGACAGATATTTCCAATCCAGTTCCAGACGGCGGTGCAGGGACTTTGATGGCGGGTTTGGAATACTGCTTTGGTGGAGCTGCGACGGCTTCAACGGTGCTTGTGTCTTTTGTGACTGCGACCGCGCCGAACATGTCAGCCTGGTCCGCTTTGGCGATATGGTATTTTGCAATGAGTTGCAGTTGCCGCGGAGTTAGACCGTCTGCTTTCGCTCCGATCGATCCCATCGCGCCGATCAATGCTGTGCTTAGAATTAATTTACAAGCAAGTGATGGTAGCGCACTGCGCCCAACCGATTCCCGAAATTCTGACATTCCCATTCCCTCCTGCCAGAGTCGTCACCTAGGATTTAATATCAACAAGGGAGCCATAGCGGGAAGTTCGGTCGACAAAACTGCGCCCGGTGTGATGCAATTACCACATCATAAGATCCGCCAACGCCTATCGCGTTGCGCACACAGCTTCACCAACTCGCCAGCCGCGTGATTCTCAAATCCCCAATTCCCAATCGCTACAACGCCTTGGAACCTGAGCGCCAAATGGCGCTCCCTACGGGAGTCGAACCCATCACACAATGCACCCTAATAAATCTTGATTTATTTAGTATTTCAAGCCAATTCTTGGGTAGATTTATTGGGTAGAGATTGTGGCCGACAGGACTTTTTTACAGCTGCGGGGACTGACGTATTGGTACATTCGTGATGTTCCAAAAAAGCTCCGAGAATGGACCCCTTCCCCACAAACAGGAAAGGCGCATTTCAGAGTTAACCTGAGAACGTCAGATCTTTACGCCGCGCAACGCATGAGGTCTCAGCACAGCGCACGGTTTGACCATTTGATACGGATTGCCGAAGAGCGACTGAAGGCTGGAGCAGTTGATGCACTCGTTGGGGAGGCTCAAGGTTATCAGGCTTTCATTGCAAAAGATGATACCGAGTATGGGAACACTCACAGATTGATAGTTGAGGAGCTTCTCGAAAATCGAGTCATAGATGTGGAACGTAGGTACGGTGCGAATGCCGCATCTAAGTTTTGGAGCAGTGCTACAGGTAACTTCGGCGGCGTTGCAGTCGATCAGCATTTAGATCAGTTCAATGCGGAGCTTGGGGGTAAGGCCCACTCCCAATACAAGCGGCAAAAAGCAATTAGGGAGTTAGCCGCGTGGCGGTCTTCGCTTTATCTGCACAGCTTTGACGCAAAATTATGCCGGGAGTTTGTGGACCAAAAGCTGGTTCCGGGCCGAAAGGTTGGGACGATTAACTCCTATCTCGGGGTGTTGTCCCAGTATTGGCAGTGGTTGATGGACAAAGGGTATCTTAAAGAAGGCCCTACCTACTGGTCAAAGCATCGCCGCAAAAAGCAACGTAAGAAGATCGAAGAGAAAGAAAGAGCATTCACTGACCAAGAAATGCGAACTCTTTTTTGCGGCAATATTCGGATGGATGGTGCGCTACTAGACGCCTCGATAGCAGGTGCCCTTTCGGGTGCGCGTCAAAAAGAGATTGGTGATTTGAAAGTAGCTGATCTGGACTTTAGAGGACGGCTTATTCATTTGCCGGGCGAAAAGACTGAAGCAGCAGATCGCACAATCCCCCTTCATCCTCATTTGGTTCCGATGTTTAAAAGGCGCTGTAAGAACAAGAACCCCAGTGACTTTGTTTTCCACGAACTACCTAGCCGCGAAGCAAGTGCCCTTAAGCCAAGGTCATCTGTAATCTCACAAGGCTTCACTCGATATCGCCGTAAAGTTGGCGTTGGCTTCGGGCCGGAACGGAACGACAGATCGCCGGTGAACTTCCACAGCTTCCGTCGATGGTTTGCTAAACAGCTTAAGGAGAAAGGCGCTCCGAGTGAGATTGTCGATAAGGTCTGCGGATGGGAGCGCGGGACGATGGGTGAACTTTACGCATGGGACGCAAAGCTACAAGAGCAGGCCCGACCATTCATTGAACAAGTGATGTTGCCTGAATGTGTCCTGGCAAATTCTGTTGTTGCGTGACTTGTAACTTCGGTTTGTTAAATGGAATTAGATTTAGAGAGTTATTATGCCAACTGACCTGAATGTTAGACCAACAATGTACTTCTGCTTTCTCTATCTAAAGCAGGACCATTGGATACCATATCGGCCAGAAGCGCTTCTAGATTCTACGTTCCGTTCAGAACCTGAAGGGCCTGTCATTCGCGCTGAGGTGTGGGCTCAAGCCACGGGTGTGAATGACATTCGCATCCAGAATGCCAAATTCACTAAGCTAGATGTGATGCCAGACGGCAGCGTTGAAGATATTGACTTAAACCGAATGGCTGATGGATTGGGCTTAGATCAACGCCCTCTCGCAGAGCGGAAAATTGATAAGGTCGTTAGCATTGAACCAGAGCTCTTAAAAAAGCGCCCAGTGAAGCAATCTTGGGAACCAACAGCCGCGCTATCTGAGGCGGTGCGCATCCGGTCACTAATAATGATCAAAGACAAAATGATAACTGGCAAGGCAACGGGCGTTCGATCGAATTGAGAAGCTCTAACGGGCGCTGATTTATATCATGAGCGGGCTAGCTTATTTCTCGGCAAAAATCTGAAGCGGCATTCGACAGGTAAACTGCCCCGTACACCCCCCGGCCCTATCAACTAGCTCAAGGCTAGAGCCCCTGCCCCGCTAATTGCGGACGATCTCAGAAGCTCTCTTAGCTCGGCGATGGGAAGTGGAACCAGTCTATCGCTAGTCTTGTAGTGTACTGTGCGATGACACAAGGCACAGAGAATAGCATAACTGTCGGGCGTACTGACCCTCGGCCCAAGGGAAAGCGGCTGTAGATGGTGGGCGTCGAATAATCCTCGCACTTTGTCTTCTAACGCACAGCCCTCACACTTGTACCTACCACCGTTGGCGACGCGATTGCGTTCCTTTGCTTCTTTTGCGGCTTTGCTTGCGCGTTCAGACTGCATCGCTAACTTGAGCCTCTTCTTGCCCTCTTCCTCCGAAATCTTCTTGTAACTCGAAGTAACCAACTCAGGTTCTTCGGGCTCTTCAAATCTCGGTGGCAAAACAACCTCGCTGCGCAAACGCAGGTCGTAGCCGTCCAACGCGTTCCACAATCTTTCCATGTAATCACTTTTTGGTAGGAGCACCTTATCGTGTGAGTTGGCGAGGATCATTCTGTCCTCGAACCCTAGATCGCGAATAAGGTGTGGGAGACCGACCACCTCATAAACTTCGCTCAGTACGACCGACACAGGCCATTGCTTGAGCAATTCATAAGTTGCGGGGTCCTTCACAAGCGCTGATGTCAAACCGTAGCATGAGGTGGCTTTCACCACCTCGACTACTCGGGCTTTGTATTCCGGCAGGACGCTGGAGCCGCCACCAATGGTCACAAAGTAAGGGTTAGCCTTAGCCCTTTCTGCCACAGACCTAGCCGTAGAGTAGTATGATGGGTCTTGTGGGCTATCTGCGCGTTCAGCAAAGCACATCACCCCAACCGTGCCGCGAGTTCTGCTGAATACTGCCTTCACCCCCATCAAGTCTGAGAAAGAAGGTACAAGCTCCTTCAAGTGCATGGCGTCCCCCAACTAATTGATCTTCAGCAAAAGACTACACCATCCCACTTGAAGGAGAGCGGTCCGATTTGACTATGCCCTAGCCGTCGTCTGAACGCGTCGGTCTGATATGACGTGTTGACAACCCAAATCAGACCAACTATTAACAGACCAGTTCAAACAGACTAAGGAGCATTCCTGTGTTCATCCGCGCCTACCTCCGGGCCTCGACAGAGGACCAAGATGCCAACCGCGCCAAAGCAAGCCTTGAGGCTTTCGTACAAGAGCGCCAGCGCCACATCGCCAACTTCTATGTTGAGAACGCCAGCGGGACTAAGGTCGACCGCCCCGAGCTTCTGCGCCTGCTGAATGACTGCAAACACGGCGACGTGTTGCTGGTAGAGGCCGTAGATCGACTTTCCCGTCTTCGGGCGGACGACTGGACTACGTTGCGAACCAAGATCGCTGCAAAGGGCGTCAAGGTGGTGGCCCTCGACCTGCCGACAAGCTGGCAGATGATGTCAACCTCCGACAGCGACACCTTCACAGGGCGCATTTTCGAGGCGATCAACGGGATGCTTCTGGACATGCTCGCTGCTGTCGCACGCAAAGACTATGAGGATCGCCGACGCCGCACCGGACAAGGCATCGCCAAAGCAAAGGCCGATGGCAAGTTCAAGGGCCGGAAGGAAGACTTAGAGCGCAATCAGGCTATCACTTCGCTACTACTTGAGGGAAAGTCTTGGACTTCGATACGCGCTCTTACAGGATGTTCCAGAGACACCTTGTCCAGGCTATCAAAACGCCTGTCCGCTGCCACTGAACCGTGATGGCAAACCAACACTTCAGCACGTCACTGGGCAGCTATTGCAGGCAACAACGGGGCAATAGCTTGCGACAAAAGCGAACCTTGTTTGTTCAATAGGGTACGAACGATCCACTGCACGAAGCTTTTCTTGTCTGTGTTTTTCAACTTCGCCGCGATTGCGAGATTACCTTTGTTGTCGTACCACCTGAGAAGACGCCTTATGTCGCCGTCTTTCGCTGCACCCGTGATCGCATCATGGCACTGCTTGGCAAGAGCCGCCACGTCAAGCGCCGCTGTCTGTTTGGTGTACTCTGCAGAGATAGCAGCAACACTAACTGCATCACTCAAGTCGATCTTTTTCAGAGTTCGGTCGATGCGTCTTCTGCAGTATCTCAGCACCACCGCATCGAGGTTTGCTGCGATCAGCGCCTGTCCGAAAAGCTCGGCATAGATGTTGTCCAACAGCTTTCCAAGCGCCTCACCCGTGTGGCCCTCCATTAACGCTATCGCTTCCGCTACCTCGGGCAACAGGAATAGGTTTTCGATTTCTGAGACTGGTAGAACTGCAATGCCCTTTGCGCCTAAGATGGCTTGCTCATCTTTGCTGTAATCATCCGCATCAACAATACCACCACATGTGACGCGATTAAGTTGCGCGTTGGCCCGCATTGTCATCACTGCATGTATCACTTCCTCACATGAATTTCGCGGAACGACTGTCCATGCGGGATAACATGCGCGATAAACCGCCAAATCAAGACTTTTATCCTGACCTTCCACAAACAGAATTGGTTTCCGACTTCCTAGGATCAGCGTTGCAGTTTCTTCGGAGAAGCCTGTGTTTTCGGGTACGGCTTCAATGCTCCAAATCAAGTTGGGATGCCGCACGAATTTGCTGATCACGAACTTCTGTCCCTTGCGTGTCGAGGCAAACTCTAAGTCATGCGTGATCATGATCATCGCGCAGTCAGGTCGCGCGGCTTCTATCTCATCCCAAAGCCGAGCCATGATTGACCTGTGCATGTGAAGCTCGGGTTCATCGATAATCAGAACGGTGTCCTTAGCTGCGAGCAGAGTCTGCCCGATGAGATAGAAGGCCGCGCGTTCTCCGTCGCTCAGGTCCGTTGCGGGATACTGATGCTCATCTCCCGGTATCGAGGCTTGAATCTCGTCACCCATAACGATGAGTTTCCGATGCGGAAGGATGCGATCCCAAATGCCAACCAGCGTCTCGAATTTCGTGGTGCCGATTGCTTTGCCGTTTGCTTGCCTCAGATCGTTGTGAGTTTGAAGCGCCACCCTCGTCTGATCAGCAAACAAAGACTGTAGAACAGCAGTGTAATCGCTTAGCAATGCAGTAGCTTCATTGTCTCTCCAACGCGATCCAGCACGGCTTCCCCAGTTTGCTCCGGGCCCAGCGTGACCGTACCGCAAAGACTGCAACGCCAACTCCTCGCGAACGATAGACACGTTGCGTTCAAGAGAAAGGTTACGATGTGCGGAAATACGATGCGCTTGATCTCTAAGCATGTTTTCGATCTGCACTGCCAAGCGAGTTTTGCCACCGCCATTGGGACCAACGAAATACATCGAGGTTCCGGGTTCAAGCGAGAATTGCATGTGACCATCCGGCACCGGTATCTGAAACTCGAAAGGCATAGGCTCTCCCACTGCATCTTGTTCGGTAACTCAAAGAGATCGCAGACCAATTTCCCATCATAGGCACTAGAGCCATAAACTGTCTTGACTCAATTCCCACAATGAGAACATACAGGGAACGATCCGCTTGATGCGGTGTTCCCAGTCCAACTACTTCAACCATCCCGACACCTTCGCCAAGAGGCCGCAAAGCCATGCGCTTGCCCGAAACCATCGAACGCCTGTACCTCGACTTTGACGGCTTCTTCGCGTCAGTAGAGCAACAGGCAGACCCAAAGCTGCGGGGACGGCCTGTGGGCGTTGTGCCATCACTGGAGACGACGCGGACTTGCGTGATTGCATGCTCACGAGAGGCAAAGGCGTTAGGCGTGTCGAATGTTATGGCCGTCGACGAGGCTATCAACATCTGCCCCGACCTCGTGCTGGTGCCTCAGAAGCCAGACCTCTACCGCCGCGCCCATAACACGCTGTTGGCAGAGATAGAGACCGTCATCCCCATCGACACGGTGAAGTCAATCGACGAGCTGACCTGCAAGTTAGATGACCGGGCCATAGCTAACCCCGAGGCGCTGGCCGCTGCCATCAAGGCCAACCTCGCTGAAAGTGTCGGTAGGTTCATCACCTGCTCGGTGGGTTTCGCCGCCAACCGTCAACTCGCCAAGATCGCCGGGAAGCAGAACAAGCCGGACGGGGTGACGATCTGGCACCCGCACATGATGCCGGGGCCGCTGTTGGACGTGCCCCTAGGGTCCATTCCGGGCATCGGACAGCGCATGAAACGGAAGCTGGCAGGTCTGGGCATAGCTGACACACCGCGCCTCTATGCGATGCAGGCGAAGCACATGCGTAAGGTCTGGGGCAACGTGACCGGGGAACGGCTTTGGTACGCCCTGCACGGCTATGACATCCAAGCCCCTGAGACGGAGAGAGGTATGTTCGGTCATGGCCGAGTGCTGCCGCCTGATCACCGCACCCTGGACGCCGCCTACGAGGTTGCCCGACTACTGCTGACGAAGGCTGCCCGGAGGTTGAGACGCAATCGCTACTATTGTGCTGGCATATGGGTCTGGCTGTCCATCAAGGATGGGGTCTGGCAGCGCCAGCGGAGTCTCCCCGTGGTCAGGGACGACAAAGCGGTACTGGATGCCCTTCGAGAGGTCTGGGACGCTGCACGGGCTTCCCTGCCCCGGCGAACGAAAGTCTATCAGGTCGGCGTCACGCTGACCAACATCAGCCCCGCCAGTGAGCGCCAGATGGACATGTTGTTGGACGACGAAGGTGAGCGCCGGAAGTGGGAGGCGATCACATCCGCGATGGACACTATCAACTACCGCTATCACCGGACTGCCGTAAGCCTTGGTCCGTGGAACCCGCCCGGTGATCATGTGGGTGGCAAGATCAGCTTCACCCGCATCCCGACATGGGAAGACTTCCTGTGAACTGGAAAACACACCTGCGCGTCTCTGACCTTGACCCCAAGCAGCGTCTTGAGGCGACCTGCAAGGTCTGCGGCCACGTCCACACTTTCACGTCAACTGATGTGATCCGACAGGGAAAGAACCGTGGCTTCCTCTACATCGACGAAGTGGAGCGCGAGACCGTCTGCAAGGCCCGAGGGTGCCGGGGACAGGTCAGGCTGGCCCTTGTGCGTTCGGGCGATACCAGCGGATTTGTCGGAGGGATGGCGTAACAGCCGCACCGAAACCGCGCAAAGCCACCTGCGGAGTCGCTAGGACTCGTTTTGCGGTCCAGAGGTACCTTGGGACTCTAGAATCAAAGCGGCGCTCTAGGGGCCCTCTAAGAGCCTTGGAGTCTGACTCATGAAGAAGGCTTTGGCGTCGGCGAGGAAACCCACTCTAATTCGTTGAAATCTCAATCAGGGCAATTACCCCTTCCTCCTAGCCCCCACCTATTGCCATTTATTACTGCTTCCTCTTAGCCCCACCCAATTACTGCCCATCGCTAGCCCCCCAATTACTGCCCCCTCTTAGCCCCACCCAATTACTGCCCATCTCTAGCCCCCTAGATATCCAATTATTAGTCTTCTTAAGGACAGCCCTTAGGCTCTAGTTAAGTGTTACCTAAGGATGAGATTGGGTGCACCTAAGAGGACTTAGTGTGCGGGATGAGGGGGTACGACGGCGGCTCATACCCCTAAACTTCTACTCTTATGGCTCCTGTGAGAAGTCATCGATTGGGCCGAGTAGTGTAATGCGGCGTGTCATGGCCGGATAGATTCGAGGAATGAATTGATCGATGATCGGTGGGCGTACGTCTGCGAACTCGATGAAGAGTTGCTCAAGGGCGGCGCGGTCATGTCGGAATGGTGTGCCATGATCGTGCGAGAAGCGGACCTGGCTTTTGTTGGTGAGGCACATCTTGCGACAGTGATTACGGCGATGGCGGGAATCGAAACCCACCTTCGTTCTGAGTCTGAAGCAGATCGCAGGGTGACTTCATTCGACCTCATTGAGCAGTCTGACTTTACCACCGAAGTGAAAGCCGAACTCCACGAGCTTCGTAGGTATCGCAACCAGTGGGTCCATATTTCAAACCCATGGAATGACGAGGAACTGCTGGGCAATCCGCAGCTTTACGAAGATGAACTTGAAAAGATGGCGTTGCGGGCGATTAGGCTGCTGAGGAAGGTGGTCTATTCCAATCCGATGATTTGATCGCTATCAGCGCTGCGAAAGGTCCTCAAACTACTTGTAACTGGCATGATGAGGATTCTTAATGAAAACGACGATGGATTATGACCAAGGACCTTTACACATTCGGCTATGAGGGCCTTTCTCTTGATGTATTCATTGGCCGCTTGAAGAGTGCCGGTGTTGAGCGGGTCATCGATGTTCGCGCAACTCCTCTTTCTCGCAAGCGTGGGTTCTCGAAGAACGGCCTTTCAGTTGCCCTAGCTAATGCTGGCATAGCCTACACACATTCGGCGGCGATGGGGTGCCCGAAGCCAGTTCGGGACAGGTACAAGCAAGACAGCAACTGGACGACTTACACCCAAGGTTTCCTCAGCTACCTTAGCGAGAACTCGGAAGCACTGGCAGAAGTCGCACAGATCGCCAAGGGGTCAAGGTCATGCCTCATCTGCTTTGAAGCGGACTACAACAGGTGTCACCGGACTTATGTCGCCCGAGGGGCGGCACAACTCGCTAACTTTCGGGTGAAGCACATTACAGCAGAATCAACTGTGGATGATGGGGCTGCTCTGTCTGGCGTTTAGGTTTCTGTTTCTTCGGATAGATCAGACTGACGATCAGCCATTGATCCGGAAACCGATGGATCGTGCCCATCAAAAACATCAAGTCCTCCGCTGGTAACTGACGTTCGATCTTGTTGCGGAATGCCGCTTCCCAGTCATCGCCGTAGTTCTTCTTGCAATTCCAGTACAGAGCCCCGGCTTCCCAGTCCGCTATCTTGTGCCGGTATGAAACCGCTTCCCCATTGAGCATGCACTCATAACGATAGTGGAAATCAAACGGTACTTTCCTCAGCATCGCCACTTTCTTGGCGTCTCTAGAGTCAAACAGACCCTCTTGCTGCAGGTCTTGAACCAGCTTTGCTCGCTCTTCCTCGGTCCAGTCAGGGTTCTTGGTCGGCGTAATGTCAAGCTCGACGATCCGGTGTGGGCGCATGAGCGCCAGCGTCGCTCCAGTCTTCTCACGGTTGGTCTCGACTGCTTGAAAGTCATCAAATATTTCGACCCCAACCAAGGCGGCCCGACGTGCCTTCCAGCCATCCTTTGTTGGAAGTGGCTCGCCCTCACAGACAATAGTGTCCACGAAGATCTTGTGGCTCTCTGGGCGGTGGTCGTCCTTGGCCTTCTGGACCCGCACCTGAATCCACTGCCACTTCTTGAACTGCTTTTCGTCATCCACCAGCCGAAAGGGAACAGGGAAGAGCCTTATCAAGCCGCCATTCTCCTCCAACCCAGCAACGCACGACGTTTCCGTATGCTTGCCGCTAGGAGATGGATAGGTCTTGCAGAGTACTAGTACCCGGGTGAGCCGTGAGACCATAGGTGCACCGAAAGAATCGTTAAGCAGACAATGGTGTATTTCGTCACGCCGCACAACTGAGGCGCGAAGGCTCAGCGCGGCTAGCCCACTACTTCTTCACGTTAGACGACCAAACAGCCTCAGGTGCATTAGGCACCAGATAAGCGGGCGTGGGTGAATGCCGCCAAACAACAGACCGATCGATCAGCCACAGAAAGGCTCGGCCAGTTGCCCAATAGCTCGAAGCTTCAAATCCGACATTCGTGTCAGAATATCTGTTTCCTGCCCAACAGCCTAAAAGCTCCGCAGCAGCAGTCCCGCGTCGGCGACAGAACAGCCGCCTAACGTTATTGCTGGTCCGCGGGAACGATCCCGTGGGATTGTCGCCTAAATCAATACAGTGGCGCCCCTATTACGCTGATTTGACGTATTCGTGTCGTGGCACTGTCGTGCCATTTGGTTGCACGTTCGCCGCAAGGAGCAAACACATGAAAGCAAGACGTAGCCGACTAATCGAACTGCGTGAGAGCTTGGGCATGACCCAAGACATGCTGGCCGCCAAGAGTAATGTTGCACATCGAACTGTACAGCGAGCAGAAGCCGGTGAACCCATAGCAACTGAAACTCTGGCTCAGCTTGCAGCTACTCTGGGAGTTACCCAAGCTGAATTAGTCGAACGGGATAAGGGTCTCGTCGATGACGAAGATTTGTCAATGACCCTGGTACTTCAGCCCGTGCGAGTTCCCAAGGAGATCACAGACCTATTTCGTGACTGTGAGGACGCAACAGTCGACTGCCTCGTGGACACGTCTGGCAAAGGTAACAAATCAGCAGCGGTGATCGAGTTTTTGGATGCCATAGAAGGACGGCTACCGACTTTAACGCCGGAGATTGACTTATCACAAACTGTTGGCCCGTCACAGAGCCAGACGCTCAAAGATCGCATCGCATTGGAACAAAGGCTAGCCGCCGCTATGGAGAAGCTCAAGAGCGAGGGACTTCAGGTCTATGGTGGCAGGTACATCCGAATGATTGTGGTACCTCGCTACGACGTCGATGAGGGGTGCTGGTTTACACGGAACGGGCAGGCCCCCTCGCCGGTCAAGACTGCCGCCCTGAGGATCAGCACCACTGGCAAAGATCGGTTAGTTGAAAGGGTTGATGTGGGGAGCCCATGAGCGACTACGTTATTGTGTGGGATTTAGAAACCGTACCGGACCTCGAGGCACTAAAGAGGGTTCACCGCCTCGCTGATGACGACGATGATGGAGCAGCGGGCATACTTGGCGACAAGTTCCCAAAACACATCTACCACAAGATTGTGTGTATCGGCGCCCTGATAGCCAAGAGGACCCCTGAATGTTGGCAAATTATTTCCAAGGGCGCTCCACACGCTGGGACACGTTCTGAATCAGAACTCATTGAGGGGTTCGTAAAGCGAATACATGAGCTAAGGCCGAAACTAGTAACGTTCAATGGCTCAGGCTTCGATCTCCCGGTTCTTCGCTACCGCGCAATGACCCATAAGCTCAAAGCTCCGGGATTAGCTGCTCTCCCCTATTTCAACCGTTACTCAACCGACTCCGTTGATCTTTGTGACGTGCTGTCGTCATTCGGCTCCGCCAAGGCGACACTGCACGAGATCAGCCGCACCTTAGGCTTTTCAGGGAAGGCTAGCGGTATCACAGGGTCAGATGTAGCGCAGTACGTTAGTGATGGTAGGATTGCTGAGGTAGCGTCTTATTGTCTGGAAGACGTGATCAATACGTATCGAATTTGGCTGGCCTATGAGTTGTTCTGCGGACGCATGACGGACGGGCAGTATGCCGAAAGCGAAAGGCTCTCGCTGGCTGGGTAGAATATTGGGTAGTCGTTTTGGGTAGAGGCTTACAGCAAATCCAACTCAAGCCACTGTCTTAAATGGAAGAAATAGCAATGCGCGATAATTGGCGCTCCCTACGGGAGTCGAACCCGTCTTTGCAACGTGAGAGGCTGCCGTCCTAACCGATAGACGAAGGGAGCGTTGGCCTGTCCTAGCCCCTGCCCCTGCTCGCCGCAAGAGGCGGTCTCGACGCGCAAAAATGCAATCTTCAGTCTGCTCATTCAATCGCGGCCGCTGCAACCCGTTTCGCTGGCGTGAAAAGCCCCGCCAACAAAGAAATATTTATGCAAACAATTGCAACGGCTTCATTCGGGATTGGGCAAGCGGGCTCAGCGAGAATGACCCTCCCTAGTTTGAACCTTCATGTTAACCAATCCGGGCACGGAATTCTTATCATGATCGAAGAGCGCATTCTTGAAGACATGAAAACCCTGCGCGAGGAAGCAGAGCGCACCGGCATTTATTATGGCTTTTGGAACCTCTTGCAGGATGCCGAGGCCTGCGTCAGGGGCAAGCGCACGATTTTGCCGCCCGAAAAGATTGACGAAAAACTGCGCGAAACAATCACCGAAATCAGGAAGCGCGCTAAACACTAATGGTGG
>Ga0207695_10005686_pt1 | contig 16452 bp, 12 predicted proteins | sample KBSC54metaG_FD_184354 | JGI IMG/M metagenome (GOLD analysis project Ga0207695, IMG submission 184354) | Corn rhizosphere microbial communities from Kellogg Biological Station, Michigan, USA - KBS C5-4 metaG (SPAdes) (version 2) | ecosystem: Host-associated > Plants > Roots > Rhizosphere > Soil... | reverse complement strand
TATTGCTGGCTTTCCCCCTTTACCCTTTACAGCGCCGAAGGCGCGACTTGCCAGGCCACACAGTGGCCGACTTTACGTTTTTAGAGATTCTCTGAAGTCGCGACCGCCCATTCCAACACCACCGTGCGCATGGTTACCCAAGCTCGCCCTGTGACTTGCGGCACATACAGCCAAGCCGCCGTAGCCGCCAGACTAAACGTTATATTGTAACAATGCATCCGCGCCATCGCGGACACTGATAAGGAGAATCCAGTGCGTCGTCTCGCTCTTGCCGCGGCTTTGTCCGTCGCTTTCTTTTCCCAGGCTCATGCCGTCGAAGGCATGTGGCAGCCCGCCCAGCTGCCCAGCATTGCCGCTATGTTGAAACAGCATGGGTTGAAGCTCGACCCCAGCAGCCTGACCGATCTGACGGCGTATCCGATGGGGGCGATCGTCAGCCTCGGTGGTTGCACGGCCTCGTTCGTTTCGCCGGAAGGTTTGATCGTTACCAACCATCACTGTGGTTACGGCGCCTTGCAGTACAACTCGACGCCGCAGAAAAACCTGATCGTCGATGGCTTCCTCGCCAAGACCAAGGCCGACGAATTGCCCGGTTCACCGGACATGCGTGTATTCGTTACCGAGGAAATTCGCGACGTTACCAAGGAAATCAACGCCAAGGTCAACGACCGCATGAGCGGCGCCGAGCGTTACAAGGCGATCGAGCTGGCCATCAAGGAGCAGGTGAAGGCGTGCGAAAGCGAAGGCTATCGCTGTGACGTCTATACCTTCCACGGCGGCTATAGCTATCAGCTGATCAAGCAGCTGGAAATCAAGGACGTGCGCCTGGTCTATGCGCCGCCTGAATCGATCGGCAAGTTCGGTGGCGATGTCGACAACTGGATGTGGCCACGCCATACCGGTGACTTCAGTTATCTGCGTGCCTACGTTTCCAAGGACGGCAAGTCGGCCACGTATTCGAAAGACAATGTGCCGTATCAACCCAAGTACGTGCTCAAGGTCAACCCGCAAGGCGTGGAAGCGGGCGACTATGTGATGGTGGTGGGTTATCCCGGCCGCACCAATCGCTACCGTCTTGCCGACGAGGTGCAGAGTTCGATCGACTGGGTCTACCCCACGCAGATCAAGATCTACCAGGACACGCTCAATATCATCGATAGCGTGGCCAGGACCCATCCGGATGTCGGCGTGAAATACGCCAGCATGGAGGCGGGCCTCAACAACTACCTCAAGAATTTCGGTGGGCAGTTGGAAGGCTTGCGTCGTGCCGACGCAGTTTCGGTCAAGCGCCAGCAAGAGGCGCAGCTCGAGGCCTGGCTCAAAGACAGGGGCGGCGCTGATAACGAAGCGCTCGCTGGCGACATTGGCAGGCTGCGCAAGGCGATTGCCGAAGACCAGTCCACGCGCGAGCGCGACCTGGATATCAGCCTGATTCGTCGCACGTCCGTACTCGGCAGCGCGCTCCGTCTGGTGCGTTTGTCCCAGGAGCGCCAGAAGACCGATATCGAGCGTGAGCCGGGGTACCAGCAACGCGACGAAGTGCGGATCGAGGGCGCGCTCAAGCAGATGGAGCGTCGCTACGACCCAGGTGTCGACCAGCAATTGCTGACCTACGCGCTACTGCGCTACATCCGCCTGCCGCAAGACCAGCGGTTGCATGCGCTGGATCAGTGGTTGGGTTCGGCCGACACCGTACCGACAGTCAGCGCCAAGGTGGCCGCACTCTATGAAGGCAGCAAGCTGGGCAATACCGACGACCGCATGAAGTGGTTCAAGGCTGACGCGAAGGCGATCGGCGCAAGCGACGACAGCATGTTGAAGCTCGCACGTGCGCTGGCGCCGGAACTGAAGGCGATCGAAGACGCAGACGATGCCCGCGCCGGTGAGATGTCCAAGCTGCGCCCGCGCTATATGCAGGCGATGATCGCATGGAAGGATTCGCAGCATCTGCCCGTCTACCCCGATGCAAACAGTTCATTGCGCGTGACCTTCGGCAATGTTCAAGGCGTTGCACCGCGTGACGGTGTCAGCTACTCGCCATTCACCACCGTGCAGGGCATCGTGGAGAAGGACACCGGTGTTGAGCCCTTCGATGCACCCAAGGCGCAAATCGCCGCCATCAAGGCCAAGCAATTCGACGGCTATGCATCGAAGAAGCTGGGTACCTTGCCGGTGGACTTCCTTGCCGATCTCGACATCACTGGCGGCAACTCCGGTTCGCCCGCCATGGACGCGGAAGGTCGCCTGGTAGGTCTGGCCTTCGATGGCAATTGGGAATCGGTCAGCGGCGACTGGCTATTCAACCCGCAATTGAACCGGTCGATCCAGGTCGACGTGCGCTACATGCTTTGGGTCATGCATCAGCTCGATCACGCCGATAATCTTTTACAGGAAATGGGCGTGCCGGCCAGCGGGAAATAGCGCTGGTCGAAGGCTTAAAGGACTTCCATTAGACCTTCCTGTTCGTCATCCCGGCCTTCGCCGGGATGACGAACAGGAGATCGGGGTTCCCCGCAGTGCCGCATCGTCCCAATGACCTGTGGCCTAGAGCACCCTTCTTCCATCCCGGTATAGCATCCTCAGGATCACGGCATGGCTCGGGAAGGGGAAGACAGTGACTCTTACACGGCGTCAGTTTCTCGGTAGCACGCTTCCACTGGGCGCTCTTGCGCTGACAGCTTATGCGGGTGCGCCTGCGAGCTTGCTTGCGGCTGATGGCCCGGCTGCCCCGACGCCTGCGCCTGCGGACAACACCGTATTCCTCTACGGCGACAGCATCCTGCTCGAACCGCAACCCTATGCCGATTTGTTGCAGACCTTGTTGCACAAGCACGACAAGGTCAACGATTTCTATCTGAAGGGCGGTGCGGTCACCGAGCTTGAAGCGAAGTTCTCCGCACTGCTCGGTAAGGAAGACACCGTGCTGATGCCGACCGGCACGCTGGCGAACCATGTTGCGCTGCGCCTGCTTTGCGGCGAATCGCGCCACGCGCTGGTGCAGCAGGAGAGCCACGTCTATCGCGACGAGGCCGATTCGGTACCTACGCTCAGCGGAATCAACCTGGTACCGTTGGCGCCAGGCAAGGCAGCGCCGACACTGGATGAAGTGAAGGCTGCGATCGATCGTGCGGAGAATGGCCCTTACCCGATCAAGGTCGGCGCGATATCGCTGGAAAGCCCGGTGCGCCGCGCCGATGGCGCCACGGTGCCGATGACCTTGATCGACCAGATCGCAAGCGTTGCCCACGCCAAGGGCATCGGCATGCATCTGGATGGTGCGCGTCTGTTGTTGATGAGCGGCATGAACGGCTTCGACCCGAAGTCCTATTGCGCCCCGTTCGACACAGTCTATGTCTCGCTCTACAAATATTTGAATGCTCCGTTTGGCGGCATCCTGTCGGGCACCAAGGCACAGATGGCCAAAGCGCGGGAGGCACGGCATATCTTCGGTGGAACCCTGTTGCATGGTTGGCTGGCCGCGCTGCCGGCGCTGGATGCACTGGATGGTTTTGTCGAGCGTTTCACGAGTGTGCGGCAGGCCGCGGAACGATTGCTGGTCCGGCTGGAGAAGACCTCGGGCTACAAGGTTCATCGCATCGAGAACGGCAGCAATATCGCCTACCTCGATGTGTCGCCCAAGCGAGCGGACGGTTTGGCCGAGCGGCTGAAGAGCGCCCATATCGAAATGGGACATCTGCGTGATGGCAAGCTGGAGCTCATGTTCAACGAAACATGGTTGCGCCAGGACACCGATCAATTGATCGCAGCCTTCGCCGGGAAATAGTCGCAGCGAATACAATGTGCGGATGTCGATCGATCAACGTCCGCCAGCCATCTTCCTGATGGGCCCCACCGCTTCCGGTAAAACGGCGCTGGCTTGCGAGTTGAGCGAGCGGTTTCCGGTGGAGCTGGTGAGCGTCGACTCGGCGCTGGTTTACCGTGGCCTGGATATCGGTTCGGCCAAGCCCGATGCAGCAACCCTGGTGCGATACCCGCACGCGCTTATCGATATCAGGGAGCCAGGCGAGCCTTATTCGGCGGCCGATTTTCGTACCGATGCGGCCGCCGCGATGCAGGCGATCACAGCGCGCGGCCACGTGCCATTGCTGGTCGGCGGTACCGGCTTGTACTTTCGAGCCCTGCAGCGAGGCCTGTCCGCTTTGCCTGAAGCAGACCCGGCCATTCGCGAGCGACTCACCGAGGAGGCCAATCGCCTCGGGTGGCCGGCGATGCATATGCGTCTTGCCGAACTCGACCCCGTAGCCGCCGGGCGCATCGGCGCCAACGACGCGCAGCGTGTGCAACGGGCTCTGGAAGTTATCGAACTGACCGGACGCCCCTTGTCCGAGCAACAGCAAGGCGGCAATGGCGAACGCTTCCCCTGGCGGGTATTGAAGCTTGCCCTTTTGCCTGAAGACCGCACCCGCCTGCACGAACGTATCGCCCAGCGTTTCGACGCCATCATTGCGGCGGGTTTGCTGGACGAAGTACGTGCGTTGCGCGCGCGCGGCGATCTTCATGCCGACCTGCCGGCGATCCGGGCTGTCGGCTATCGGCAGGCCTGGGAGCATCTGGACGGGCTGGTCGATGCGGCGACCTTTCGCGACCGGGGTGTCTTTGCGACGCGCCAGTTGGCCAAGCGACAGATCACCTGGCTGCGCAGCGAGCTGGATGCCCGGGCGCTGGACCCGGATGGGAACAATGTAACGGGCAGGGCCAGCGACGCCTTGCGTCTCTTCCTCGGCGACCCCATGTAATCAAGGCAAGGCGGTTTTTGACCGCTTCGTTACAGAGGTAACCGTCGCCGCGATCACACGGTGGCGTTTTTTCCTTTCAAGATCAATTTAAAAGCGGTTAATATTCCTTCGTCTTGGGTCGGGGCGCGTCGTGCGCGTCTTTTCTCCGGCCCGTTCGTAAGCGAGGGGAGAACAACAAATGTCCAAAGGGCAGTCATTGCAAGATCCGTTTCTTAACGCTTTGCGTCGTGAACGCATTCCGGTCGCCATCTACCTCGTCAACGGCATCAAGTTGCAGGGGACGATCGAGTCGTTCGATCAGTTTGTGGTGCTGCTGCGCAACCAGGTCAGCCAGATGGTCTACAAACACGCCATCTCTACCGTAGTGCCCAGCCGCAATGTACGCGTTGGCAATGGTCACGACGGCCATGGCGACGCCACCGTTGGACCCGCCGAGGCGGAAGGTTGATTCACTCTGTTTGATCGTCAAAAGAAAGGCGACCGTGCTGTCATCGTCCTCCCGCATTCGCGCGGGGAGGGCGACTCGGTACGCCGAGCCGAAGAGTTCGCTGAGCTGGTCAAGTCGGCTGGTGCCGAGATTCTGGGCAGCATCCCTGCACGTGTCGAAACCCCCAATCCACGCTACTACATAGGCACCGGCAAGGCCGAAGAGGTCGCCGAAGCCGTGCGTGCGCTGGAGGCCGACCTGGTGCTGGTCGATCATCTGCTCAGCCCGGTCCAGGAACGCAACCTGGAAAAGCTGCTCAATACTCGCGTGGTCGATCGCGCTGGCCTGATCCTGGACATCTTTGCCCAGCGTGCCCGTTCGCACGAAGGCAAGCTGGAAGTGGAGCTGGCGCAGCTCAAGCACCTGGCCACTCGCCTGGTACGCGGCTGGACCCATCTGGATAGCCAGCGCGGCGGTGCCATCGGCAACCGCGGCCCGGGCGAAACCCAGCTGGAAACCGACCGCCGTTTGCTGGCCGAACGCGTAAAAATGCTGACCAAGCGCCTGGAGAAAGTGCAGACGCAGCGTGGCCAGCAACGCCGGGCGCGCCTGCGCAATACGGTGCCGCGCGTGGCGCTGGTCGGCTATACCAACGCGGGCAAATCGACGCTTTTCAATGCCCTGACCGAGGGTGATGTCTACGCCGCCGATCAGCTCTTCGCCACGCTCGATCCGACCGTCCGCAAGCTGGAAGACCTCACCTGCGGGCCGGCCGTGCTGGCCGACACCGTCGGTTTCGTCCGCGACCTGCCGCATGACCTGGTAGCCGCCTTTCGCGGCACCCTGGCCGAGGCGCGCGATGCGGACTTGTTGCTGCACGTCTGCGACGCCGCCGACGAGGAACGCGACCGCCTGCGCGATGTGGTCGACCAGGTCCTCGAAGAGATCGATGCCGGCGACCTGCCGCAGTTGCGCGTGATGAACAAGATCGACCTGGCTGGCGGTGAGCCGCGCATCGACCGCGATGGCGATGGCCGGCCTACCCAGGTGTGGTTGTCCGCCGCCCAGGGGCTGGGCCTGGATCTGCTGCGCCAGGCACTGGGCGAATTGCTCGGTGGCGAGCGCGTTCGCTCCGACCTGCGCCTGCCGCTGTCCGCAGGGCGCCTGCATGCACGCCTGAAGGCCGTGGGCGCCATTGCCGGCGAGGCAGTTGACGAGCATGGGTGGCAGCTACATATCGACGCACCCCGCAGCGTCATCGCCCCGCTGACCGGCGGCGGCAGCGCGGATGCGGCGCTGCTGCGTGGGATTCTTGGGGGCGAGTGACGGGTCGGGCATCGGGCGGGGCCGAACATCGGAACTCAGATACAAGAACTGCTGCGCCTTCCGGCCTTGACTCCTCACCCCCCACCCCAACCCTGATAGAATGACGGGCGTTTTGCGGCCAACGTACCCGGCGCCCTCATGCAACAGCCCGTTCAACGAGTTTTCCGGCCATTGTTGCCGGCCTCCCTGCGGCCTCAAGGAGACTGACCATGGCCTGGAACGAACCCGGAAATAACGGGCAGCGCGACCCCTGGAACAAGAACAACAATCGTCCCGGCGGCAACAAGTCCGGACTCGATGACGTGCTCAGGCAACTGCGCAACCGGTTCGGCAAGTTCGGCGGCGGTGCGGGCGGTGTCCTCACTGCGCTGCTGGCCGTGGTGCTGGCCTTGCTGATGCTGAGCAGCTACGTCATCGTCGATGCCCGCCAGGCCGGCGTGGTTCTGCGCTTTGGCCAGTACAACCGCACGCTGGGGCCAGGCTTCCATTTCAAGCTCCCGCGCCCGCTTGAGACGGTAACCAAGGTCGGTACCACGGAAATCCGTTCGGTATCGGACAAGGTGCGCATGCTGACCTCCGACGAGAACATCATCTCGGTGGACTTCAACGTGCAGTACCAGGTGTCCGATGCGCGCCTGTACCTGTTTTCGCTGAGCGGGCAGCCCGAAGACACCTTGCAGCAGGCAGCCGAAGCGGCCGTGCGCACGGTCGTGGGCGCCAACATCATGGACAATATCCTGACCAGCCAGAGCGATCCGGTAGCTGTTGCCGCCGCTGATCCGGCTGCCGCATCGACGGCGGCCTCGCCCGCCACAGCCGCCACAGCTCCTGCCAAGGCCCCGGTTCCGGCGCAGACGCGCGATACCTTGCAACAGCAGACCCGCGACATATTGCAGGCTACGCTCGATGGCTACCACTCGGGCATCACGGTCACCGATGTCAGCTTCCAGAACGTCGCGCCGCCGCAGGAAGTCAAGGACGCGTTTGACGACGTCAACGCCGCGCGCGAAGACAAGCAGGCGACCGAAAACAACGCACGCGCCACCGCCAGCAAGATCGTGCCCGAAGCACGCGGCGATGCTTCGCGCATCCTCGCGCAAGCGCTTGGCTACAGCGCCGAGCGTGTGGCACGCGCCAACGGCGATGCAGCGCAATTCAACCTAATCCTCAAGGAATACAAGGCCGCGCCGGACGTCACCCGTCGCCGCCTGTGGCTGGAAACCGTCGAAAACGTCATGTCGAACAACCCCAAGGTGCTCGACGGCAGCGGTGGCCGCAACGTCATCTATCTGCCGCTGGAGCGCATGAGTGGCCGGGACATTCAGGGCGTGGGTACGGTGTTGCAGTCGACCAGCAACGATGTCAGCGGCAAGGAGAAGCAGCCATGAAGTTCGTGACCGCCATCCTGGTCGTCCTGATCGTCCTGTTTGGCTACAACAGCATGTATGTAGTCAGGGAAGGCGAGACCGCACTGGTGTTGCAGTTCGGTCGCATCGTGCGCACCGACAACGATCCCGGCCTGCACTTCAAGTTGCCTTTGGTGCAGCAGCGCCTGTTGTTCGATAGCCGCATCATGACGCTGGACGCGCAGCCGGAACGTTATTTCACCTCCGAAAAGAAAAGCGTCAACGTCGACTTCTACGTGAAGTGGCGCATTGCCGACAGCGCTGCGTATTACCGCGCCACCACCGGCTCGGACCTGCAGGCGGCCAATCGCCTTACCCCGCTGGTCAAGAATGCACTACGCCAGGAATTCAACGGCCGCACCCTGCAGGAGCTGATCACCGCGGGCCGCAAGGACATCACCGAGCGCGTGCGCGCGGAGACCGATGCCACCTCCAGCAAGAACCTCGGTATCGACGTGGTCGACGTGCGCATCAAGCGCATCGAACTGCCGGACGAGGTGAGCGAGTCGGTCTACAAGCGCATGCGCGCCGAGCGACTGGAGCTGGCCAACGAGCTGCGTTCCACCGGCCAGCAGGCGGCGACCACGATCCAGGCCGATGCCGAGCGTCAGGTGCAGGTGATCAAGGCCGATGCCGAGCGAGACGCTTCCAAGACGCGCGGCGAAGGCGATGCGCAGGCTGCGGCGATCTACGCGCAGGCTTATGGCCAGGATCCGGAGTTCTTTGCGTTCTACCGTAGCCTTTCCGCGTATCGCGAGTCGTTCAAGGATGGCAAGGGCGTGCTGGTGCTCAAGCCCGATTCGGAGTTTCTGCGTTATTTCAATGACGGCGCCGCCAAGCGCTGAGCGTTCGGGTCACGCCGCATGACCTGTGCGCCGCCTTGTGCATGGCGTCGGTCATCGAGGGCAAGATTTCGTTTTTTACTATCCTTAAGGGCTTCATCAGCCCTGCCAAATGAGCGAGAAGATCATGGGTAAGTCAGTCGTTATCCTTGGTGCCCAGTGGGGCGACGAAGGCAAAGGCAAGATCGTCGATCTGCTGACCGAGCGCGTTGGCGCAGTTGCACGTTTCCAGGGTGGCCACAACGCCGGCCATACCCTGGTGATCAAGGGCAAGAAGACCGTGCTGCACCTGATTCCTTCGGGCATCCTGCGTGACGATGCGCTGTGCCTGATCGGCAACGGCGTGGTGCTGTCGCCGACCGCGCTGAAGCAGGAAATCGAAGAACTCGAAACCGCAGGCGTGAGTGTGCGCCCGCGCCTGAAGATCAGCCCGGCCACGCCGCTGATCATGCCGTACCACATCGCTGTCGATAAGGCGCGCGAAATCGCCGCCGGTGGCAAGGCCATCGGCACCACTGGCCGCGGTATTGGCCCGGCCTACGAAGACAAGGTTGCTCGTCGCGGCGTGCGCGTTGCCGACCTGATGTATCCGCATGAGCTGCCCGATCAGTTGCGCGAGGTGGTCGAGTACCACAACTTTGTGCTGACCCAGTGGTTGAAGGCCGAGCCGGTCGATTACCAGCAGGTGCTCGATGAGGCACTGAGCTGGGGCGAGTTCCTCAAGCCGATGGTCGACGACGTCGCTACCATCCTGCACGACGTGCGTCGCGAGGGCGGCAATATCCTGTTCGAAGGTGCGCAGGGCGCGCTGCTCGATATCGACCACGGCACCTATCCGTACGTCACCTCGTCCAACACCACCGTGGGCGGCGCACTCGCCGGCACTGGTGTGGGCGCTGGCGATATCGACTATGTGCTGGGCATCTGCAAGGCCTACGCGACGCGCGTCGGTGGCGGTCCGTTCCCGACCGAACTGAACGACGAGATGGGCGAACGCCTGCGCAAGGTCGGCAATGAGTTCGGCGCCAGCACCGGTCGTCCGCGTCGCTGCGGCTGGATCGACCTGGTAGCGCTCAAGCGCGCTGTGCAGATCAACGGCATCAACGGCCTGGCCATCACCAAGCTCGACGTCCTCGACGGCTTGCCGAGCATCAAGGTCTGCGTGGCCTACGAGTACCGCGGCAAGCGTCGCGAGCTCGCTCCGCTGGACGCGGACGGCTGGGCCGAGTGCAAGCCGGTATATCTGGAATTCCCGGGCTGGGAAGAGTCCACCGCAGGCATCCGCGACTGGAACAAGTTGCCGGCCGCCGCGCGTGCGTACCTGCGCGCCGTCGAAGAGCTGTCCGGCTGCCGCCTGGCCCTGGTGGCCACCGGTGCGGATCGCGACGACACGATCGTGCTGGACGATCCGTTCGCATAATCGTCGACGTCACATCAAGGCATATGAGAAGGGCCCTCTGACGAGGGCCCTTTTTATTTGTCTCATGCTTAGTTCTCCTTGGCCTGGCCTGGCCTGGCTGTCCGTTGTCCGCACAATGCCCGGACACAGCAACCGTCCGCGGACAGCACTGCTGCCTGCAGCGCTGGGATGGAAAATGGCTTCAGATGGCGGTTTGCGAGGCATTCGGTGCGTTGGCACGGCCCTTGCCATCTACTCCATGAAAGCAACTTTTCTTGAACCCCACTGAGAACGATCATGAAATTCGAAACCCTGATGCTGCCGAGTCTGTTTGCCGTTTGCTCGCTGGTCTGTGTGCTGACGTTCGGCGCGATGCTGATCTGACGATACGTCGTACGAATTCGCCCTCTATCCACGGATTCCAAGGCTTCCCATGCGAATGGTTTCACGCTTGCTGATGACGACGGCACTGCTAGCGGTATGTGCCCCGGTATTTTGTCGCGACGATGTATTGCCGATTCCGCCCTCGGGTGTCATCGGTACACAGGACGCGATGCTCGTACCGGAGTATTGGATCGCCAAAGCGCCGATGCCCGATCAGTTGATACTGACGCGTGCGCAAATCGATGCACAGAATGCACGGTTGTTCGCATCCGATCCGACCATGTACGACTTGCGCAAGATCGGGCCGACATTGACCCGTGCACAGGTACTTGCATGGATTACCAAGGTATCCAAGCTTCCTTCCAAGCCACTGATGGACGTGAAGAACCAACTGCTGCCGAAGGATACGATCGATACCATCGTGGCCAGCATCGCCTTGAACAAGATTCCCGCGAGCGAGCCGACACGCTACGGCATGGCCGTGCACCGCGTTTCGCTACGCAATTTCCCGACGAACATGCGCGCGTTCACGGTGAAGGATCAACCGGACTTCGAGAGCTTCCAGGAAAGCACGATCTTTCCCGGCGACCCCGTGGTGATCGCGCATACCAGTCTCGATGGGCAGTGGTATTTCATTGTCAGCCCGCGTTACGCCGCCTGGGTGGAGAAGTCCGCGATCGGCGAAGGCAGTGAGGAGCAAGTGCTGTCGCATGCCGAGAAGACGCCCTATCGCGTGGTTACCGGCGACAAGGTGCGCACGGTATTTACCCCGGAAGTGCCTGAGGTCTCCGAGTTGCAGTTGGACATGGGCACGCGAGTGCCGCTGGCGAACCTCCCGCCGGACCAGCCGGTAAACGGGCAGGGCCCCTATGCATCGTGGACACTCGAACTGCCGACACGTGCCGATGATGGATCGCTGCACTTTCAGCCCGCGTTATTGCAGCGTCAAGTCGATAGTGCACCGGACTATCTGCCGCTTACCCAAGCCAACATTATCCGTCAGGCGTTCAAGTTTCTCGGCGAACGCTATGGTTGGGGGCATCTCTACAACGGTCGCGATTGCAGCGGTTTCGTCTCCGACGTCTATCGCAGCATGGGCGTGCAGATGCCGCGCAACACGGGTGATCAAGCGACCAGCCCAGCGTTGCAGCATCGCCTGTTCACTGCGAAGGATGACCATGCAAGCCGCATGAAGGCATTGGCCGATGCACAGGTCGGGGACCTCATTTACATCCCCGGTCACGTGATGATGTTCCTTGGCCGCGTCGACGGCGAGCCTTATGTCATCCAGGACGTGGGTGGCGTGATCTTTCTCGACAGCACGGGTCACAAGCGTTGGACCAGGACAAACGAAGTTTCCGTGACGCCATTGATGCCTTTGCTGATCGACGAAAAGTTGTCTTATGTCGATGCGATGACCAGCCTTGTGCGTATCAGGCCGTCACCGTAGGTACTTGAGCAGTGTCCCTGGCAAATACCAGGTCGACATCTTCGATCGGCGCCTTGAGCAGCATCTCCCGATCCGACTCGTAGTTATTGGTCACGCGCCAATGGCCTGAGCGGCCTTGGCGCGGCATGGCATCCTTGCCGCGACGCACGTAACCGGAGTCGAGCTGGGCGAGGATGGTTTCGTCGAGTGTCTGCCCGGGTGGGGCTTTTGGTGTCGCCACCGAATAACCGTGCTGCGCCATGTGGTTCAAGAGACGGCATACATAGTGTGCGGCGAGATCCACTTTCAATGTCCACGATGCATTGGCATAGCCGAAGATGACGGCCATGTTCGGCGTGTCCTGCAATAGCACGCCCTTGTATGTCATCAGGGCACTGGCGGCGCGGCTCTCGCCGTCGACATCCAGTGTCATGCCGCCCAGTGACTGCAACTGAAAACCAGTCGCCGAGATCACGATGTCTGCATCCAGCTGCTTGCCGGAGGCCAGGCGGATGCCATGTTCGATGAACGTATCTATCGTATCGGTCACCACTGAGGCGGTACCCGCGCGGATCGCCTTGAACAGGTCCCCATCCGGTACGGCACAGGGGCGTTGCGCCCAGGGCGCGTAGCTGGGTGAGAAGTCGCTCTGTTCGCCATGGCCGGCAAGTTGCTTACGGGCAGCGGACAGCAGGAGATTGCGTACGTGTCCTGGCCAGCGCCGCGCAGCTTTATAGATCCAGCGCTGCAGCGCGATGTTCCGTTTGCGCGCCATGCGATAGACCAGGTGCTCGGGCAACACGCGTTTGAGCACGGCGGAGATCTTGTCGTGCGCCGGGATGGAAAAAATATAGGTGGGCGAGCGCTGAAGCATGGTCACGTGCGAGGCTTCGTTTGCCAGTGCGGGCACCAGTGTCACCGCTGTCGCGCCGCTGCCGATAACGACAATACGCTTGTTGCGATAATCCAGATCTTCCGGCCAGTGTTGTGGATGGATAAACCGGCCACCGAATCGCGCGACACCTGCATAGTCGGGCACATGGCCCCTGTCTTGCCTGTAGTAGCCGGTGCATGCGATCAAAAAGCGGCACCGATAAACAACGGTGCGTGTGCCGCGTTCCTCGCTGGTGGTGACTGTCCAGCAGTTGAGCTCACTCGACCACGAGGCGTGGTGGGTCTCCACTCCAAAACGTATTCGTTTGTCGATACCGTATTCGCGCGCGGTGTCTTCGATATAACGCCGAATGGATGGGCCGTCGGCCAGGACTTTCAACTCGTTCCAGGGGCGGAACGCGTAGCCGAAAGTGAACATGTCCGAATCGGAACGGACGCCGGGGTAGCGGAAGAGATCCCAGGTGCCCCCGATGGCACCGCGCCGCTCCAGCAGGGCGAAGGTCGTGCCGGGGCAATCCCTTGAAAGATGGCTCGCCATGCCGATGCCCGACAAGCCTGCACCGATGATCAGGACGTCGGTGTATGCGGGTTCGGTATTGTCGTGATTCATATCCCTTCGTCTTTCGTCGTCGGGCCGGACGTGCAGTCGACAGCATAGCGCGGCGATGGTGCTGCGCGCCGGCTGTCTGGCTTGAGGCCTAGTTCAAAAGGCCAGGGATGGTCGTGGTTGAGGGCCTGAACGTAAAGTCAGCCACTGCGTGGCCTGTAAAGAGGCAACGGTAAAGGGAGAAAGCAAAAAGCCACGAGCTACCGCGTGTCGGTTTTTCCCCTTTACTCTTTACAGCGCCGAAGGCGCGACTTGACAGGCCACGCAGTGGCCGACTTTACGTTCTTGGACATTCCCTTCAGTCGAAGAATGTTGCCGCGAAAATCGCACCCAGCATTGCTTGCGCGTTCTCGTCCGGCAGCTCTTTGGGCATGCAGGCGTTGAAAAAACGGACGCCGTCGATCAGCGCCATGGTGCCGAATGCCAGATCGCGGCCGGGGACGGGGAGTTCCTTTTCCATGGCCTTGCAGAATTGGTCGATGAAGTAGCCGATGGTGTCGCGCTTTTCCAGCAGCAGCGCGTTCAGGCGGATGCGGAACTTGGGATCTCGCAGAGCGCACAGGCGCGCTTCGGCCCACAGGGCAAAGCTGGTATCGCCGCAGTAGGCCTGGATATAGAAGGCCGAGAGCTGCGTCTGCATGTCTTTCTTGGACAGGCCGGCGTCCAGGATCTGCTGCAGGCTTTCCTGGATGTCCTTGTGATCGCGCTTGAGCAGCTCGATGAACAGGTCGTTCTTGCTGTCGAAGTTCGAATAGAACGCGCCGCGGGTGTAGCCGGCGTGGGCGGCGATGTCTTCCACGCTGCTGCCGGCCAGCCCCTTTTTGGCAATGGTCAGCGCCCCCGCTTCGAGCAGGCGCTCGCGGGTCTGGTCTCGGCTTTCTTCGCGGGTAAGTCGCTTGCGTGGCATGGGTAAATCCTAACATGGCCCGCCTATCTTGCATTTGAATCCGTTATTGAATTCAAATACAACTATGTATTAGAGTTCGTATACGTATCCATGGGCGCTCGCGAGATCGGGCGCCCGCTTGAGGAGTGGCTTGTGAACGACCGCATTTCCCCCCGTCTGGCCGGCATCCGGCCGCGCGTGTTGTGGCCGCTTTCCATCGCAATAGCCGTCGCGCTGCTATCTGCTTGCGGTAAGCACGCGCCGGAAGCGGAGGCGCCACGGCCGGTGATCGCCATGCCGGCCAAGGCCGCTGACGCTGCATCCGTGGCCCAGTTTCCAGGCGAAGTACACGCCCGCTACGAGATGCCCTTGTCGTTTCGCGTGCCAGGGCAGCTGATTGCCCGGGAGGCTCATCTGGGCGACTCGGTGAAGAAAGGCCAGGTCCTGGCCCGGATCGATGACGCCGATGCCGGGCGTAACCAGGCATCCGCCCAGGCTGCACTGGACGCTGCCGAGCACCGGCTCGCTTTCGCCACGCAACAACGCGATCGCGACGACGCACAGGCCAAGGCAAACCTGATCAGCCAACTGCAGCTCGACCAGACGCACGATGCATATGCAACGGCGCTGGCCGGTCGCGACCAGGCCAGGCAGCAGCTCGCGCTGGCGCAAAATCAATCGCGCTATACGACGCTGGTCGCCGATCGTGATGGACGCATCACCAGCGAGCAAGCCGAGATAGGGCAGGTCGTTGCCGCTGGCCAGGCCGTATTCGGGTTTGCCTGGTCGGGCGAGCGCGATGTCTTCTTCGATGTGCCGGAAGACCGGATTGCCGACGTTCTGGTGGGGCAGGAGGCTGGGGTCACCTTGCCCGCGATGCCCGATCGCACGCTCAAGGGGCGTGTACGGGACGTGTCGCCCGCGGCTGATCCGCAGGCACGTACCTATCGGGTCAAGTTGGCGCTCGATGCCAACGCAGCCGACGTGCCGCTCGGCATGACGGCACGCGTTCTATTGTCGGCGGGGACGGCTGCGGCCGGCGTGCGCTTGCCGGCCACTGCGCTATTTCATCAGGGTGAACACCCTGCGGTCTGGGTCTTGCGACCGAATGACTCCACCCTTGAACTGCGTCCGGTCACCGTACTGCGCTACAGCGAGCGCGACGTCCTGATTGGGGCGGGCCTGCACGCTGGCGAGCAGGTCGTGATGCAGGGTGTGCATACGGTGACTGCCGGCGAGAAAGTCACGCCGATCGCGCCTCCGCATCCGGAGGACGTGCCGTGAGCGAGGAGGGCCGTTTCAATCTTTCGGCGTGGACCCTGCGACATCGCTCGCTGGTGTTTTTCGTGATGGTGATGGTCGCGTTGTTCGGCATGCTGTCGTACAGCCGGTTATCGCAATCGGAAGACCCGCCGTTTACCTTCAAGGTGATGGTGATCCAGACGTTCTGGCCGGGCGCGGATGCGCAGCAGGTTCAGGAGCAGGTAACCGATCGTATTTCCCGGAAGTTGCAGGAAACTCCATCGATCGATTTCCTGCGCAGCTATTCGCGCCCTGGCGAATCGCTGATCTTCTTCAACGTGAAGGATTCGGCACCCGCATCGATCGTGCCCGATACCTGGTATCAGGTGCGCAAGAAAGTCGGGGATATCGCAGCACAGCTGCCACCGGGGGTGCAGGGGCCGTTCTTCAATGACGAGTTCGGTGACGTCTATACCAATATCTATGCGCTGGAAGGCGATGGTTTCACGCCGGCGCAACTGCATGACTATGCCGACCAGTTGCGCGCCGAACTGCTGCGCGTGCCTGGCGTGGGCAAGGTCGATTATCTCGGGGATCAGAACCAGCACATTTTTATCGAGATCCCCAACGCGCGCCTGTCGAAGTTGGGCATCAGCCCGCAGCAGATTGCCACGGCGATCAATCAGCAGAATGCGGTAGCGTCCGCGGGCGTGATTACGACGGCGGACGATCGCGTCTTCGTGCGCCCGAGCGGCCAGTTCGACGACCTGGATGCGCTCGGCAACACGTTGCTGCGCATCAACGACCGCAGCTTCCGGCTTGGCGATATCGCCACCATCAAGCGTGGCTATGA
>Ga0207695_10005682_pt1 | contig 16457 bp, 17 predicted proteins | sample KBSC54metaG_FD_184354 | JGI IMG/M metagenome (GOLD analysis project Ga0207695, IMG submission 184354) | Corn rhizosphere microbial communities from Kellogg Biological Station, Michigan, USA - KBS C5-4 metaG (SPAdes) (version 2) | ecosystem: Host-associated > Plants > Roots > Rhizosphere > Soil... | reverse complement strand
TTGGCTGTCCGGGATTTTGGTTCGCACAGCGTAAATCGGCAATGGCCCTGGCCCGCGTCGTCCCGGCGCCGGCGATGCGAGCGATCGCGACGCAGGAGCTGATCGATCCGCCCGGCTAGACCCGGACAAGGATCTGGTTGGTCGCGGGAAGCGTGACCTCATCCAGGTTTTCCCCAGGGCCAGCCCGATCGACCACAAGGAAGTCGCTCTGCGCCTCCAGCGGCAGCAGGAAATGGTGCCACACGCCTTTTCGGTAATTGACGCCTTGATGCGGTCCGGCGCGGAACAGCCTGACGGCGGTGGGGTCGAAGCCGCCGGCGGGCGCCACCGCCACCAGGAACGGACGAGCCTGAAGCGACATGAAGCTCTGGCTGCCCAACGGGTGGCGCTCGAACACCTTCAGGATCGGCGGTTCGAGCGGCCGCGCGCGGAAGATGCTGACGATGGCGTGGCCGCCCTCGGTCGCCACATCGATTTTCGCCAGGTCGTTGAAGCGCGTCGTGTAGCCTTGGTTGATCGCGATCTGCTCGGCCCGTTCGGAGGCCTCGATCACATCGCCGAACGGCGCGAAGGCCTCGGCGGTCAGCGCCTCGGGGGTCATCTCGCGCATCAGGGCGACACCTTCGCGCCGGCCTCGATCCAGGCGCCCAGGCTGGCCCGTTCGGCGTCGGTGATGTGGGTTTCGTTGTTCAGCGGCATGGAGTGACTGGCCACCGCGCGCTCGTAGATCTTGGCCGCGTTTCGGGTCAGGCCCTCGTCGGTGTCGAGCCGGACGCCGTTGGGGGCCGCCGGGACCCCCTGGTGGGTCGGCTGGGCCGCGTGGCACATGACGCAGTGGCGGTCGACGAGGGCTCGAACCTCGGCGAAGGGCGGGACCGGGACGGCGGCGGGCCGAGGCGGCTTGGCCGTCTCGTTCAGCACCGCGACGGTGAGGAAGGCGAGCGCGCCGAGCGCCAGGACGTCCAGGCGCAACTGGCCGGCGTTCTTGAGGTTGAAGAAGTGGCGGATGGTCCAGCCGACGATCCCGAGCCCCGCCAGCCAGAGCCAGTTCAGCGGCGCCGAGACGATCATCGGATAGTGGTTGCTGATCATCACGAACAGCACCGGGAGCGTCATGTAGTTGTTGTGGACGCTGCGCTGCTTGGCCTGTCTGCCGAGCGCCGGGTCCGGCGTCATCCCCGCCAGCACCTGGGCCACGACCTTCCGCTGATTGGGGATGATGACCAGGAAGACGTTGCCGACCATCACCGTGCCGATGATCGCGCCGACATGCATCACCGCGCCCAGGTCGGAGAAGATACGGGTCAGGCCCCAGGCCGCCGCGGTCAGCAGCAGGAACCAGACGACGCCGAACGCCCGAAGGTTCGCGCCCAGGGGCGAGCGGCAGAGGCCGTCATAGACGAGCCAGCCGCCAGCCAGGCTGCCCAACCCAATCCCGATGGCTTGCCAGCGGGTGAGGGCGGCCCTGCTGGCGTCGATCAGGTTCACGTCGGCGCCGACGTAGAACATCAGCGCCAGCAGCAGCATGCCGGAGATCCAGGTGGTGTAGGCCTCCCACTTGAACCAATGCAGCTCCTCCGGCATGCCGGCCGGGGCCACCATGAACTTCATCTGGTGGTAGAAGCCGCCGGAGTGGACGCTCCAGAGCTCGCCGGCAACGCCTTTCGGCGGCTTGGCCGGTGGCTTCAGGTGACTGTCCAGCCACATGAAATAGAAGGACGAGCCGATCCAGGCGATACCCGCGGTGAGGTGCAGCCAGCGGATGGCCAGATTGGCCCAGGCGGCGAATTCGAACGTCATCTGGCGAAGGTCACGAGGCTGGGGTCTCGGTGAGGGCCAGGAGCTCGGCGGCCAGGGCCACCGCGATCACCGCCGGCGCCTTGCTCTTCAGGCTCGGGATGCCGATGGGGCAGGACAGGCGGGCGAGGTCGGCGTCGCTCGCCCCGTCGGCGCGCAGGCGCCGCTCGAATCGCACCCGTTTGGTCTGTGAGCCGATGAGGCCCAGATAGCCGAAGTTCCCTTTGGCCAGGATCGCCCGGGTCAGGCGATAGTCCAGGTCGTGGCTGTGGGTGAAGATCGCGAAGAGCGTTCCCTCGGGGGCCGCGGCGATGCGGGCCTCCAGCTCCGCCTCCTCCAGGATCGTGGCCTTCGCGCCGCCAGCCTCGGGGCGAAGGTCTTCGCGGCTGGCGAGCCACTCCAGATCGAAGGGCAGGGGCGCGAAGGCGCGCGCCACGGCCTGGCCGACGTGGCCGGCGCCGAAGATCACCAGCCGGGGTCGGGCTGGCGTGATGGGCTCGGACAGGATGCGGACCTCCGGGATCGGGACGCGCGGGGAATTGTCGGCTGGGTCCTCGCGAGCCGCGGGGTGCACCGAGCGGCGCAGGCCGCCGCCGCCAATGTCCGACTGCAGGCGGAAGGGCGCGCCGTCCCCCCAAGCGGCCGCGGCGTCCGCCAGCCAGGCCAGGCTGTGGGCGTCGATCCGCTCGACCAGCAGCCGAACGCGCCCGCCGCAGCACTGGCCGAGCAACGGGCCCAGCGGGTAGTCCTGCAGGGCATGGCGGCGCGCGTCCTGCGCCAGCAGCTTGCGGGCCTGGTCCAGCGCCTGACGCTCCAGCGAGCCGCCGCCGATGGTGCCGGTGAAGCGGTCGGGCCAGACCAGCATTCGCGCCCCGACCTCCCGCGGCGTCGAGCCCTGCGCGCCGACCACGCTCGCCATGGCCAGGACTTCGCCACGGCGGACTGCCGCCAGCGCCTGGGCGATCCACTCACTCATGGCCGGGCCCTTCGCCTGACGTCCTCGACGGCGGCCAGGATGCGCTCGGGCGTCGCCGGGGCGTCGAGGTCGGGCGTCACCCGGTGGCCGGCCACGGAGGCGACGGCGTCGGTGAGCGCGGAGAACACCGAGATGGCCAGCATCAGGGGCGGCTCGCCCACGGCCTTCGACCGATGGATCGTGGCCTCGCGGTTCTCGCCGGCCCAGAAGGCCAGGTTGAAGGCGTCCGGCCGGTCCCCCGCGGTGGGGATCTTGTAGGTCGAGGGCGCGTGGGTGCGCAGCGCGCCCTTGGCGTCGAACACCAGCTCCTCGGTGGTCAGCCAGCCCATGCCCTGGATGAAGCCCCCCTCGATCTGGCCGGCGTCCACCGCCAGGTTCAGCGAGCGGCCGCAGTCGTGCAGGATGTCGACGCGGGTGACCTTGTTCTCGCCCGTGAGGGTGTCGATGACCACCTCCGAACAGGCCGCGCCGTAGGCGTAGTAGTAGAACGGCCGGCCGTGGTGGTTCGCGCGGTCGTAGTGGATTTCCGGCGTGCGGTAGTAGCCGGTGGCCGACAGCGACACGCGGTCGAAATAGGCGCGCCGCACCAGCTCGGTGAAGGTCAGGGTGGTATCGCCGGCCCGCACGCCGTCGGGCCCGAAGGTCACCGCGGCCGGCTGGCAGCCGAATTCCCTGGCGGCGAAGGCGATCAGCCGGTCCTTGATGGTCCGCGCCGCGGCCTGCGCGGCCATGCCGTTCAGGTCGCTGCCCGAGGAGGCGGCGGTGGCCGAGGTGTTGGGCACCTTATCCGTGCGGGTGGCGCTGATCTTCACGGTCTCCAGCGGGACCTGGAACTCGTGGGCGACGACCTGGGCGACCTTGATGTTCAGCCCCTGGCCCATTTCGGTCCCGCCGTGGTTCAGGTGGACCGAGCCGTCGGTATAGACGTGCACCAGGGCTCCGGCCTGGTTCAGGTGGTTCGCCGTGAAGGAGATGCCGAACTTCACCGGCGTCAGCGAAAGGCCGCGCTTGAGGACGCGGTTCCGGGCGTTCCAGGCTGCCACCGCCTCGCGGCGCGCGCGGTAGTCGCAGGACACCACAAGGTCGGTCACGATCTCAAAGGTGACGGCGTCGGTGACCGTCTGGCCGTAGGGCGTCCGGTCGCCGGAGACGCCGTAGAGGTTGGCCAGGCGCACATCCAGCGGGTCCTTGCCCAGGCGCCAGGCGATGGCGTCCATGGCGCGCTCGATCGCCATCATCCCCTGCGGTCCGCCGAAGCCCCGGAAGGCGGTGTCGGAGACGGTGTTGGTGCGCAGGCGGTGGCTGACGATCTCGGCGGCCTGCAGGCAGTAGGCGTTGTCGGCGTGGAACATCGCCCGGTCGTTGATGGCGATGGAAAGGTCGGCGGAGTGGCCGCAGCGCGACGCCAGCTCGAACGCCGCGCCGCGCAGCGCGCCCGCGTCGTCGAAGCCCACCTGCCAGTCGGCGACGAAGGCGTGGCGCTTGCCGGTCATCACCATGTCATCGTCGCGGTCGAGGCGGACCTTGGCCGGCCGGCCGGTCTTGGTCACGACCAGGGCCGCGAGCGCGGCGTAGTGCACCGACTGGGTCTCCTTGCCGCCGAAGCCGCCGCCCATGCGGCGCACCTCCACGAGCACGGCATTGTCACGCAGGCCGAGGCAGCGGGCGATCAGGTGCTGGGTCTCGGTGGGGTTCTGGGTGGAAGACCAGACGTGCAGGTCGCCGTCCTCGCCGGGGACCACCAGCGCCACCTGACCTTCCAGGTAGAAGTGGTCCTGGCCGCCGATGGCCAGCCGGCCCGAAAGCGAATGCGGCGCGGCGGCGATGGCGGCATGGGCGTCGCCCAGCCGCATGACCTGGCTGTCCTCGATGGTCGAATTGGCCGCCTGCGCCGCCTCGATGGTGAGGAGCGGAGGCAGGTCCTCGTACTCGACGACCGCCAGGGCGGCGGCGGCGCGGGCCTTGGGCAGGCTCTCGGCGGCGACGGCGAACAGCGGCTGGCCCACGAAGCGGACGACGCCCTCCGGCAGCAGGGGCTCGTCGTTCTGCACCGGGCCGATGTCGTTGCGCCCGGGCACGTCGGCCGAGGTCAGCACGCAGACCACCCCCGGCGCGGCGCGGACGGCCGAGAGGTCGAGGCGGGTGATCCGGGCATGGGCGCGCCCGCTCTGGCCCACGAAGAGGTGCAGGAGGCCCGCGGGCTCCGGCAGGTCGTCGATGTAGAGCGCCTCGCCGGCCACGTGCTTCCCGGCGCTGTCGTGGGCGATGGCGCTGTGCAGGGCGCCCAGGGTGCGCAGGGCCTCGGCGGAATCAGCCATGGGCCACCGCCTCGGCGTCGAGCACGCGCGTGGGCGCGGCGCTGGCGCTCTCCAGCCAGGCGCGGACGAGCATGTTGCGCGCGGTCTTCAGCCGATAGGCGGCCGAGGCGCGCATGTCGTCGATCGGCTGGAAGTCCTCAGCGAGCGCCTCGGCGGCAGTGCGCACCGTGTCTTCCGTCCAGGGTTTGCCTTGGAGCGCCGCCTCGCAGGCGACCGCCCGCTTGGGTGTCGCGGCCATGCCGCCGAAGGCGATCCGGGCGTCGGTGACCCGCCCCTCGGCCACACCGAGGGAGATCCCCGCGCAGACCGCCGAGATGTCCTGGTCGAAGCGCTTGGAGAGCTTGTAGATGCGGAAGATCCGTTCCGGCGCGATCTGCGGGATGATCACCGCCTCGACGAACTCGCCGGGCCGGCGATCCTGTTCTCCATAGGCGAGGAAATAGTCTTCCAGCGGAATGCGCCGGGCGATCGCGCCCTTGCGCAGCACCACGCTCGCCCCGGCCGCGATAAGGGCCGGCGGCATGTCGCCGATGGGGGAGCCGTTAGCGATGTTGCCGCAGATCGTGCCGAGATTGCGCACCTGCAAACCACCGAGCCGCCGCAGCAGCTCCCCCAACTCCGAGTGCAGGTCGCAGAGCGCCTCCGTCGCATCGGAATAGCGGACGCCGGCGCCAATGCGGATCGCGTGGCCCTGATCCTCGATGCGGCGTAATTCGGCGACCTCGTTGATCGAGATCACGGTCGCCAGGTCACGGTGCTGCTTGGTGACCCACAGGCCCACATCGGTGCCGCCGGCGAGGATCGTCGCGTCCGGATAGACCTCCACGCCGCGCGCCAGGGATTCGAGTGTCCTCGGCGCCAGGAACCGGCGGCCCTTGTGCGCGATCTCCAGGGCCTCGGTCGGCTGGATTGCCGCCAGTTCGACCGCCAGCGCGTCCGTCATCGCCGCGTCCGGGTCGACGCCCATCGCCTCGCCGGCCGCCAGGATCGGGCCATAGCCGGTGCAGCGGCAGAGGTTGCCGGCCAGCGCATCCTTCAGGCTCTGGCGGTCGGCCGGTGCGCCCGAGCGCTGGTGGGCGTAGAGGCTCATCACGAATCCCGGCGTGCAGAAGCCGCACTGCGAGCCATGGTTGGCGACCATGGCCTGCTGGATTGGGTGCAGGCCGCCGTCCCTCTTCAGGCTCTCGACCGTGAACAGGGCCCGGCCGTCGAGCATCGGGGCGAAGAGGATGCAGGCGTTCACCGCCCGGAAGGCGACCTTGCCGTCCTCCAGCTCCCCCAGCACCACGGTGCAGGCGCCACAGTCGCCCTCCGCGCAGCCCTCCTTGGTCCCGGTGCGTCTCAGGCCGTAGCGCAGCAGGTTGAGGACGGTCAGCGTCGGGTCGACGTCCGCCAGCTCGCGGACCTCGCCATCCAGCAGGAATCGGATCGGCCGGCCCACGGTCAGCTGCCGCGATAGGTGGAATAGCCGAACGGGCTGACCAGCAGGGGCACGTGGTAGGACTGGCCGGCATCGGCGATCCCGAACTCGATGGCCACCGTCTCCAGGAAAGCCGGTTCGGACAGGGTGGCGCCCTGTCCGCGGTAGTAGGCGCCGACGTCGAACTCCAGGCGATAGGCCCCGGCGGTCAGCGCCTCGCCGGCCAGCAGGGGCGAATCGCAACGGCCGTCGGCGTTGGTCGCCGTGCTGACCAGGGTCTCGCCGCCGCGCTTCAGCCGCAGCGCCACGCCCGAGGCGGGCTTGCCGTGGGCGGTGTCCAGAACGTGGGTGGTGAGGCCGCTCATCGCCGTGAAATCGGGAACTTCCGTGGTCGCCAGCCGCCCAGCGTCGGTCCAAGCCCCTCGAATTGCAACTCTTTGACCTTCTTGCGAGGCTGTGGGTCGCACCAAGCCTGCTATGCGGTCCCCCGAATGCCCGAAGACGCCTACCCCAGAGACCTGACCGGATACGGCCGCGCGCCGCCGCACGCCGACTGGCCCGGCGGGGCTCGGATCGCGGTTCAGCTGGTCCTCAACTACGAAGAGGGTGGCGAGATGAGCGTGCTGCACGGTGACGCGCAGTCCGAGAGCTTCCTCTCCGACCTGATCCATCCGCAGCCGATCGTGGGCGCGCGGCACATGAGCATCGAGCAGATGTACGAGTACGGCTCCCGCGCGGGGGTCTGGCGTCTGCTGCGGCTGTTGGAGCGTTACGGCGTGCCCGTCACCGTCTTCGGCGTCGCCATGGCCATGGAACGCAACCCGGCCGTGGTCGAGGCCTTCCTGGAGGCCGGCCACGAGATCGCCAGCCACGGCTGGCGGTGGATCAACTATCAGGACGCGCCGGAAGCCCTCGAGCGGGAGCACATGGCCCGCGCCATCGAGATCCATACCCGGCTGACCGGCGAACGGCCGCTGGGCTGGTACACCGGCCGGACAAGCCCCAACACGCGCCGGCTGGTCGCCGAGGAGGGCGGCTTCCTCTACGACGCTGACGACTATTCCGACGACCTTCCCTTCTGGACGCGGGCCGCAGACCGGACGCAGCTCATCGTGCCCTACACTCTGGAGGCCAACGACATGCGCTTCTCCGGCGGCGGCCTGACCACGGGCGAGGACTTCTTCAGCTACCTGAAGGACGCCTTCGACGTGCTCTACGCCGAAGGCGAAGAACGGCCGAAGATGCTCTCGGTGGGCCTGCACTGCCGGCTGGCCGGACGGCCGGGCAAGATGGCGGGGCTGGAGCGGTTCCTGCGCTACGCCCAGGGCCATCAGGACGTCTGGTTCGCCCGGCGCATCGAGATCGCCCGGCACTGGCGCGCGCGGCATCCCTATGCCGGTTAGCGATCTCTCCCACGCCGAGTTCCTGGCCCGCTTCGGGCCGGTCTACGAGGCCTCGCCCTGGGTGGCGGAAGGCGTCTGGCCCGCGGTCGAGGCCGGTCGGCTGGACGATCCGGCGGCGCTGGCCGCGGCGATGCGGGCCGAGGTCGACGCCGCCCCGCGGGAGATGCAGCTGGCCCTGATCCGCGCCCACCCCGAGCTCGCCCGCCGCACGCGGATGGCCGAGGCCTCGGTGAAGGAGCAGGCGGGCGCGGGGCTGGACCAGTGCTCGCCGCGGGAGTTCCAGGCGTTCCAGCGGCTCAACGGCGATTACAGGGCCCGCTTCGGTTTCCCCTTCATCGTCGCCGTGAAGGGCCTGACGCGCGCCGACATCCAGGAGGCCTTCGAGGCCCGGCTGGCCAACGACCCGCAGACCGAGTTCGCCACGGCCATCGCCCAGATCCACCGCATCGCGGGCCTGCGGCTCGCCGACCTGACCTGAGAGAGACTTCCGACGTGTTCGAAGACCTGCGCCGCCGCTACGTGGACCTGCTGCAGCCCCGGCTGGGCTCGGCGGTGGTCTACGCCACCGACGACTTCTTCGCGGACAAGTCGCGGCTGATCTCGCCCGAGGAGCCGGTGTTCATTCCCGGAAAGTACGACGAGAACGGCAAGTGGATGGACGGCTGGGAGAGCCGGCGGAAACGCACGCCCGGTCACGACTGGTGCGTGGTCCGCCTGGGCGTCAGCGGCATGATCGCCGGCTTCGAGATCGACACCCGCCACTTCACCGGCAACTACCCGCCGGAAGCCGAACTGGAGGTCTGCCGCTGCGCCGAGGCCGCGCCGGGAGACGACGCGGACTGGGTGAGGGTCACCGAGCGCCTGAAGCTCAAGGGTGACGACCGCATCTATGTGCCCATCGAGTACGGGCCGGTGACCCATGTGCGCCTGCATATATTTCCCGACGGGGGCGTGGCGCGTCTGCGGGCCTGGGGGAACGTCGTGCCGGACTGGTCGAACCGGCCGGCGGAGGAGGTCATCGACCTCCTGGCCATGGCCAACGGCGGGCGCGGGATCATCGCCAACGACGAACATTTCGGCCGCGTCGGCAACCTGACCGCGCCCGGCCGCGGCGTGGACATGGGCGACGGCTGGGAGACGCGGCGCCGGCGCGAGCCGGGCCACGACTGGGCGATCCTGGAACTGGGCGCGCTGGGCCAGATCGCCGAGGTGATCGTCGACACCGCGCACTTCAAGGGCAACTATCCCGACCGGTGCTCGATCCAGGCCATCGCCCACGCCAAGGGCTCGCCCGAAGAGATGGCCGAGGCCGCGATCTCGTGGCCGTTCCTGCTGCGCGAGGTGAAGCTTTCGCCCGACCAGGTCCACAGCTTTCGCGAGGAACTCCGGGAAATCGGTCCGGTGAAGCTCGTGCGCCTGAACATCTATCCCGACGGCGGGGTCAGCCGGCTGCGGATGCTGGGCTCGCTCGCCCGCTAGACCCTGTCCCGTCTTGATTGATTCAATCAGGAACGGGAAGAACAGGGTCGTCGCCTAAACTTGCGAACACGATTCAGGGTTTTGATGGTTCCATCAAAACCCACCGTGCTCTAGGTCACCGCGCCGGCGGGCGCGGCCCGCGCGTGGCTGGCGGTGCGGGTGGGATTCGAACCCACGTTAGAGTTTCCCCTAAACACGCTTTCCAAGCGTGCGCCTTCAGCCACTCGGCCACCGCACCGTTTCGCCCCCGGAGGCGGGCCTCCCGGCGGAAGGCGGGTCATATAGAATGGGGGCTAGCCCGGCAAGCGCCGCCTGGCCGCGGCGGCCAGGCGCGCCGGGTTGAAAAGGGAGGCCGATTGCCGGGCGGAGAGCTCGGCCTCCAGGCCCTTGGAGCCGCCGAGCCAGGCCGAGAGCATGGCTTGGGCCTGCGGCCGGTGATGATCGTGCAGGGCGTGCTGGATGTCGGCCAGCCGGCGGTCGGCGGCGCGCAAGTTCTCACGGGGCCTGGCCAGCGCCGGAGCCGCGAAGCGTTCGTCGATCAGGCCCAGCCGGCTGCGGGCGCTGGCCACCATGAGGATGGCGGTGGCGTTGTCGCCGGTGGCCGCGGCCCCCTCCGCCGCCCTCAGGGCCCGGCGGGCGTCGGCCATCAGGAGGCCGACGGTGAGCGGCTCGCGGGCCTTCGCCGGGCAGGCGGCTGGGCCCAGCGCCCGCACGTAGTCGGCAAGCCCCTCCAGCACCGCCGGCGTCGGCTCCGGCCCGTCGAACTCCTCGGTGATCAGGCCGTGGATGAAGGGCTGCAGCTGCTTGTCCGCCGGCGCCTGGCTGACTTTCAGCGCGGCCTTGGGGCCCGAGAGGTCCGGGATCGGCTTCGGATCGTCGACCCCGTTGCCGCGGTGCGTGGAGAACAGGGAGTTGGTGACGTCCGCGGTGCCTGGCGCGCCGGAGACGCCCGGGAAGTGGAAGTCCGGGTTGGTGCGCCCGTCGCGGTGGCAGGTCTCGCAGGTGATCCCGGCGCGGGCCGCCTGGCCGCCAAGCAGGACCGGCGTCCGGAACGCCGCGCGGCCCACCTCGACGCTGGCGGCGAGCGCCGGCGCCTTGGGGATGCTCAGGCACTCGGTGGGGGTCGTGCCCAGGGCGCGGACCGGGTCGGCGCCGTGGGCGACCCAGAGCATGCCGCGCAACGGCGCGTCGCCGAGGGCCGCGACCGCCGCCGCGCCCCCTGCGAACACCAGACCCGCTAGGGCAAGTCCCGCTAGTTCTTTTGCGGGTCGCCGCCGGCGTCGATCCAACGGCGCAGCTCCTCAGCGTCCGCGCAGCCGTAGGCGCAGATCTTGTCCAGCCTGGCCAGCATCAGGCGGGCGCCGGCGATGTCGCCGCGGGCCACCTTCAGCTCGCCGTAGTACTCGGTGGCGCCCACGTGGTTGGGGGCGATGGCCAGCGCCTGCCGGTAGTAGGTCTCGGCCCGGGCGTAGTCGCCCTTCTTGCGCCAGGTGTAGCCCTCGTAGGTGAGGATGTCCGGATGCGGGCCGAAGGTCGCCTCGGCCTTGGCGAGCGAGGCCAGCGCCTCGTCGTAGCGCCGCTCGTTGATCAGGCTGACGGCGGCCACGTAAGCCGCGTCGCCGGTCTTGGCCCCGCCGAACAGCAGGGAGCGGTCGAGCAGGGCGCTGGGCTTGGGCGCGCCGGCCGCGGCCGGGTTCATGGCGCTTTCGACCGAGGCGTTCAGGGATTTGAGGTGCGGGGCGTCGGCGCAGCTGTCGCCGCAGGCCTGCACCTTGGACTTCAGCCAGTCGGCCTCCGCCTGGGCCTTGGGGTCCTTCAGGTTGGCCAGCGCCACGGCGAGGCCGGCGTGCGAGTTGGCGTCGTCCGGCGTCAGCTTCACGGCCTTCTCGTAGGCGCGGCGCGATCCCTTCCAGTCGTTCTGGCCGGCCTTGGCCATGCCCAGTAGGCGCCAGCCGTCGGGATTGCTCGGCACCGCGTCGGTGACGCGGCCCGCCGCCCGCGCGGCGTTCTTGAAGTCATTGGCCTTGATGGCGGCGATGGCCTTGGCGTACTCCACCGCCGGGTCATAGGCCGGGCCGGAGGCGCTGGGCATTGAGGGGCCGCCGCTGGGGGCCGAACCACCGCCGCCGCCGCCGCTGGCCAGGGCGGCTCCGGCCGCCAGGGCCGCCACGCACCCACCGATCAAGGCTGATTTCAACGCGCGTCGCATGGAAGCTTCTCCCCTAACGTCGTTCGCGGCGGCCAGATTGCCACGGAATTGACGCGGCGTCATCCACCGGCCGGATGCAAATCGCCGATCGCGCGCCTATCTTTGCAGGCGACCGCAAGGAGGCCCCATGTTCGGACGCAAGACCCTGGAAATGCCCACTCAGGAAACCGCCCTGCCGGGCCGCGCGCACCCGATCCCGACAGCCCAGACCCACTTCATCAACGGCCATCCGCTGAAGGGGCCATACCCCGACGGCCTGGAGACCGCGGTCTTCGCCATGGGCTGCTTCTGGGGCGAGGAGAAGAAGTTCTGGAGCCTGCCGGGCGTCTGGGTGACGGCGGTGGGCTATGTGAACGGCCTGACCCCCAACCCGACCTACGAGGAGGTCTGCACCGGCCGCACGGGCCATACCGAGGCGGTGCTGGTGGTCTACGATCCCAAGGTCATCTCCTACGCCGCCCTGCTGAAGGTGTTCTGGGAGAGCCACGACCCGACCCAGGGCATGCGCCAGGGCAACGACATCGGCACCCAGTACCGCTCGGGGATCTATCCGCAGAACGACGCCCAGGCGGCCGCGGCGGAGGCCTCGAAGGAAGCCTACCAACAGGCGCTGACGGCCAGGGGCTTCGGCAAGATCACCACCGAGATCGTCCCGGCCGGCGAGTTCTACTTCGCCGAGGACTACCACCAGCAGTACCTGGCCAAGAACCCGGCCGGCTACTGCGGGATCGGCGGCACGGGCGTGACCTGCCCGATCGGCGTCGGCGTCGAGGCGTGACGGCGGCGGAGCTCGAAGCGGCGGCCCTGGCGCTGCCCGGCGCCGAGCTCTCCATCAAGTGGGGCGACGACCGTTGCTATGTGGTGGGCGGCAAGATGTTCGCCGCCACCGACGGGGCGTCCAGCAACCTGTCGCTGAAAATGACCGACATCGCCTTCGAAGCCCTCACCGAGACCGGCCGCGGCCGCCCGGCGCCCTATATGGCCCGGGCCAAGTGGGTGATGTTCGACGACGTCGCAGCCCTCGACGCCGAGGAGGTGAAGGGCTGGCTGAAGACGGCGCATGACTTGGTGGCGGCGAAGCTCAGCAAGAAGGAACGGGCCGCCCTGGGGATCGCCGGTTGACCCGCGGGGATGTCGAGGCGTTCGCCATGGACCTGCCGGCGGTGACCAAGGTCGTCCAGTGGGGCGCCTCGGACGTCTACAAGGTGGGCGGCAAGGTGTTCGCGATCTGCGGCGACGACGGCGCCTCGTTCAAGGTCAGCGAGATCGGCTTCGTGGCGCTCACCGAGGCCGGACCGGGTCGCCAGGCGCCCTATTGCGCCAAGGGCCAGTGGGTGAACGTCGCCTACGACGCGGCTCCGGAGGCGGACTTCACCGACTGGCTGACCACCGCCCATTCCCTGATCGCGGCCAAGCTGACGAAGAAGGCGCGTACGGAACTGGGTCTGGCCTAGCCCACCAGCGTCTCCTGGAACCGCACCGGTTCGCCAAGGTGCGGCGCCACCACCTCGTCGTCGCGCATCACCACCGTCCCGCGGATGACGGTGGCCACCGGCCAGCCCTTGGCCTGCATGCCGTCGAAGGGCGTCCAGCCGACGCGGCTGGCCATCGCCGCGTGGGTGAGGGTGCGCTTCGCCTTCAGGTCGACGATGGTCAGGTCGGCGTCATAGCCCTCGGCCAGGCGGCCCTTGTCGGCCAGGCCGAACAGGCGGTTCGCGCCGTGGCTGGTGAGGTCAACCAGGCGCTCCAGGCTCAGCCGGCCCTCGGCCACGTGGGTCAGCATCACCGGCAGCAGGGTCTGCACGCCGGGCATGCCCGAGGGCGAGGCCGGATAGGGCCGCGCCTTCTCCTCGGAGGTGTGCGGGGCGTGGTCGCTGCCCAGCACGTCGGCGACGCCGTTGGCGAGCCCGGCCCACAGCGCGGCGCGGTGCTCGGCGGTGCGGATCGGGGGGTTCATCTGGGCGTAGCCCTTGAGGCGCTCGTAGGCTTCCGGGCCCTCCAGGGTCAGGTGCTGCGGGGTGAACTCGACGCTCGCCACATCCTTGTGCGCGGCGAGGTAGGCGACCTCCTGGGCGGTGGTGACGTGCAGCACGTGGATGCGCTTGCCGAGCGCAGTGGCGATGCGCACCAGCCGCTCCGTCGACTGGATCGCCGACTGGGGGTCGCGCACCTCGTAGTGGCTGGTCCAGTCGCCGGTGCGGGCCAGCGGGCGGCGGTCGGCCAGGCGGTACTCGTCCTCGGAGTGGAAGGCCGCGCGGCGGTTCACGTGGCGCAGGACCTGTTCGATGCCCTCGTCGTCCTGCACGAGGAGGCTGCCCGTCGAGGCGCCCATGAAGACCTTGACCCCGCAGGCGCCGGGCAGCCGCTCCAGCTCGCCCAGCCATTGCGCGTTTTCGTGCGTGCCGCCGACGTAGAAGGCATGGTCGCAGTGCATTCGGCCCTTGGCGCGGGCGAGCTTGTCGGCGAGCGCGTCCGGGTCGGTGGTGGTGGGCTCGGTGTTCGGCATCTCGAAGACCGCCACCACCCCGCCCAGCACCGCAGCGCGGGAGCCGGTCTCCAGGTCTTCCTTCCACTCCAGGCCGGGCTCGCGGAAGTGGACCTGGGTGTCGATGACGCCGGGCATGACGGTGAGGCCCGCGGCGTCGAACACCTCGCCGGCGGAAGCCTTGGAGAGGTCGCCGACGGCGGCGATCTTGCCGCCGCGCACGCCCACGTCGCCGGGGCCGCGGCCCGCGTGGTTCACCACCTCGCCGCCGCGGACGATCAGGTCGAATGTCTCAGGCATTTGCCGCCTTCGGGGTGCTGTCGGTGGCCGCCAGCAGCTCTTCCGCCGCCCGCGAGACGGTCTCCACCGTCAGGTCCATCATGTGACAGAGCGCCTGGCCGAAACCGGGGTCAACCGCGCGGATCTGTTCGTAGGAGCGCGGGCCCCGCGCCACCCGGGTGTGCTCGCCCCAGGGCCCATAGAGCTGCTCGTCGGAGGGGCCGAAGAGGCCGAGCGTCGGTATGCCCGCCGCGGCGGCCAGGTGCATGGCGCCGGAGTCGTTGCCGATGAACAGGCGCGCCCGCTTCAGGCAGGCGTGGGCGGTGAGCAGGTCGGTGTCTTCCGTGAGGTTGATGAACTGGTTGCGCATGACCACGTCCTTCAGCTCGCGGGCGAGCTTGGAGTCCTCCGGCCCGCCCACCACCATCAGCCGGCCGCCCTTCATCGGGCCTTCGGGGTCGAGGAGGCGCATGGCCACGCGGGAGAACCGCTCCAGGGGCCAGGTCTTGCCCAGCCAGTTGGCGGCGGGCGCCAGGGCCAGGATCGGGCCGAAGCCGGCGGTGAGCTCGTCCGCGCGGGCCTCGGTCTCCGGCGAGGTGAAGATGTAGGGTGGCGCGGGCTCGTCCTCGATCTTCAGGATGCGGGCGGCCTCCAGGACCTTGTGCGCCGGCGGACCCGAGGCCTTCTTCCAGATCGCGCGGCGCTTGGTCGATATGAACCGTGAGAGGCCGGAGCCGCGCAGGTCGACCACCAGGCCCCAGCGGGTGTTGCGCACCTCGCGCCAAAGCTCGAACCAATGGCCGCGGTTCTTCGCCTTGGTGAGCACGATGATCCGGTCGAGGGTCGGCACCTCCTCGAACAGCGGCGCCGCCACCGGCCCGGCGGCCACGGTGAAGCGGGCGTTGGGGATCTCGTCGGCCAGCCGCTTAACGAGGCCCGAGGACAGCACGGCGTCGCCGATGCGGTTCGACGTGATGAACAGGATCGGGAAGGCGCCGAGGGACATCAGACCCCTGTATAGGATGCGCGGCGCTGGCGCTCCACCGCCGGACGCCCCAAATTGTCCGACATGAGCGAAACCCCGATGTTTGCGCCGCTTCCCAGCCGCGCGCTGATCGCCGTGGCGGGCCCCGACTGGCGCGCGTTCCTGCAGGGCCTGCTTACCCAGGACGTCGAGACGCTGAAGGCCGGTGAGGCGCGGTTCGGGGCGCTGCTGACGCCGCAGGGGCGGCTGCTCTACGACCTGTTCGCGATCGGTCGCGAGGACGGCTGCTGGCTGGACGTGGGGGTGCAGCACCGCGCGGCGATCCTGCAGCGGCTGGCCATGTACCGCCTGCGGGCCAAGGTGGAGCTGGCGGCGGACGAAACGCCGGTGTCGGTGCTGTTCCCGGGGGACGCGGCCACGCCCCCGGGCTTTGTGCGTGACCCGAGGCTGCCGGCGCTGGGCTGGCGCGGCTACGGCGCGTCCCAGCCATCGGGCGCTCGATTGGCGGACGAAGCGGAGCGCGAGGCGCAGAAACTGGCGCTTGGCGTGCCGGGGCCGGCGGACTGGGGCTCGGACAAGACCTATCCCATCGAGGCCAACTTCGACCTGCTGAACGGTATCGACTTCAAGAAGGGCTGCTTCGTCGGCCAGGAGACCACCTCGCGGATGAAGCGCCGCGGGCAGGTCAAGAGCCGCATGCTGCCGATCGCCTTCGAAGGTCCCGCGCCGGCTCCGGGCGCCGAAGTGCTTTCGGGCGAGCTCCGGGCGGGCGTGGTCACCTCCGCCGGTCCGGGCCGCGCCATGGCCCTGGTCAGGCTCGACCGCGCCGCGTCCGGCGGCCTCACCGTCGAGGGCCGGCCGGTCAGGCTGGAGCGCCCGGCCTGGTTCCTAGAGGCCCTCGGCGAAGAAGCCGCGTAGGGCGCCCAGCGTCTCCGCCGGCTTTTCTTCCGGCAGGTAGTGGCCGCAGTCGATGGCCTGACCGGTGAGGTCGGCGGCCCACGGCTTCCACACGTCCAGCACGTCGTACCACAGGCCCACGGCGCTCTTGGCGCCCCAGAGCACCTGCACCGGACAGGCGATCACCTTGCCCGCGGCGCGGTCGGCCT
>Ga0207695_10005681_pt1 | contig 16457 bp, 15 predicted proteins | sample KBSC54metaG_FD_184354 | JGI IMG/M metagenome (GOLD analysis project Ga0207695, IMG submission 184354) | Corn rhizosphere microbial communities from Kellogg Biological Station, Michigan, USA - KBS C5-4 metaG (SPAdes) (version 2) | ecosystem: Host-associated > Plants > Roots > Rhizosphere > Soil... | reverse complement strand
GTGCTCGTGCTGCTGTCGATCATCCTGACCGCGTCGGTGATGTATCCGGACATCAGCGGCGAAGCGATCGTCGACGTACTGGTGGGCGGCACCGTGCTCGCGATTGCCGGCTATCTCGCGACGGTGCTGATTCGCCGCCACAAGCGCGTCGTCGAACCGGTGCTCGATCGCTCGCTGCGCGACACGTGGCGCATGCCGCCGCTCGACACGCTCGAGCCGCAGAACATGACGCTCGCGACGCGGATCTGGATGGCCGTGCTGCGCGGCTATCTGGTGATCGCGGTCGGTCTCGTGATCGTGAAGGTCGTGCAGATGACGCTGCTGAAGTAACGCGGATCGTCTGCCAGGAAGCGGCGCCGGACCGGCACCGCGCCGCAACCCGCACATGCCGGCCCGCGAGGCCGGCATGTGCGTTTACAGGTTCGCTTTGCGCGCTCGTCGCGCCGCCGTCAGATCAGCTCGAGCTTCGACGTCAGGTACGTGAGCTGGATCCGGTTCGCTACGCCGAAGCGCTTGCGCAGTTTGCGCAGGTGATAGTCGACGTTGTGCGCGCTGGTGTCGAGGCGCCGGCCGATCTCCTTGTCGGATGCGCCTTCGGCGATGCCGAGCAGCAGTTCCTGCTCGAACGGCGTGAGCCCGTTTACCGTACGCTCGCGCGACGTCGCGATCAGTTGCGGCGACGCGAACTTGTGCACCGACAGCCCGATCGACAGCGCCTGCTCGATCGTCGCCGGCGTGATCCATTCGCGCGTTCGGCGCGGCGCGGTGAAGCTCATGAATGCATGCAGCCGCGTGCCGGGCACGGCCATCGAATACATGATGCCGCTGCACATCCCGTCGTCCTGCATCGTCTGCAGGAAACCGTCGAGCGCGGCCGGCGTCACGCACGGGCCGGCGTCGCGCTCGCGGTGTTCGCGGCGCAGCTGCTGCAGGTCCCACACGATCGGCATGTTGCACACGCGCGCGCCGAGCGTGCGCGGATCGACGTCGTGATGGTTGTGCCGCACGTAGTCGCCGCGATAGGTGGCCGGCGTGAACGCTTCGTGCAGGTAGAGACTTTCGACACGCTCGCGCGCGAATTCGAGCGCGAAGTATGCGAACGTCGAGAAGCCTGTCAGGTGCAGCAGGCTCGTGACGATCCGGTTGCGCTCGGCCGTGCTCTGCGCATGCGCGAGCGTATCGGCGACGCCGAGCGTCGGCGCGTGCGGCTGCGCGACTTCGCCGCGCTTGACGTCGTCGCACCAGACGACCTGCACGGTACGCTCCCGCAGCGCGTCCGCGCATGCGCTCGACCCGCGCGACGGGCGGGAAAAGGTCTTGGCGACCGCTTCTTCATGCAATGCAATATCGGACATGAGCCATCCCTCGGAATCGACGCGCATCGCCTGGCGGCGGCCGTATCGTATACGGCATTCGCGGCGGTGCGATCGAGCATCGTTTTGATATGCGCCGATCGTCATCCCTGACGAAACGCGGGGGCATTGTACAAAAAATGTCTATGTGCGCGTAATATGCCGTAATACTAATTGCGGCGAAAGGTTCATATTCGCACGCATATAACAACGACCAGAAAATCATAAAGAAAAGACCAGATCGTGACGGGGCGCAGTTTCACATATTGGGAAAGGGCGGGCTCCTCATGACATATGCTGACGGCGCACCACGCGTCGAATGGTTTTCACAGGCCGATATAGCGGCTGCTGCCGCTTATTCGAACGAATATCAGGCAATCGACCGCGACGTTTTTACCGGCATTCAAATTGCGCTCGGTAAAACCGACCTTGCTTCGGCCGATTTCGCGCAATGCCATGCGCGATTGCGGCAAATCGGTTTCAGTACGCTCGGTTACGGCGCCTATGAAATGATCGGGCGGCGCATCCTGTGCGCGCATCTGCTGCGCGACCTCGCGCCGGCGACGTTCATGCAGCCGTTTATCGAAGGGATGCTGTACGAGAGCGACCCGCGGTTCGCGCAGGTGCGGCAGAGCGGCTTTCCGGTCGCGTGGCGGCTCGACGAGATCGAGGCGGCCGCGCAGGGCAGCGGCGACCGCAAGGTGCTGGCCCTCGCCGGCCATCTGCGCGCGCACGCGATGAACAGCGGCGTGATCTTCAGCCTGTCGGCGCCGCGCCTCGACCTGCGCGTCGCGGTGAACGTGACGTCGGAGACGCACGGTACCGAATGGATCGACGATCGCGTGATCGGCGGCGCGCTGGCCGTGAGCCTCGCCGTGCATCGTGTCGCGCTGCCGTTCCTCGAGGCGCGCATCGCACGCATGCGCGGCTTCGCGCTCGGCGACGAGCAGCAACAGGTGCTCGACCGTCTCGTGCACGGGCTGTCCGACCAGGAGATCGCGAGCGCGCTGCGTACGTCGCTGCACAAGGTCGGCCACCATATCCGTTCGCTTGAAAAACTCTTCAACGTGCAGAACCGCGCACAGCTCGCGTACCTCGCCGCACGGCGCCTTCAGCCCTGACCTGACGCACGCGCGGGCGGTCCGCCGAGCGATGGAAGCGGTTCCGGCGATGCGTGCCCGAACGCGTCGCCGGGTTTCGTAGTCCGATCCGATCGCCGCCGGCAAACGCGCTTTCGCGCTACGAGGTGCATCCCTTTTTCCATCGGTTCGCATCGCTACACTCGTCCCATTCAACGGTCCGTGCGGCACGGGGCAGGGTTGCCCGTGCCAGCCGGCGATAACGACGACAGGACACCGGCACGATGGCAGAACCGAAGGCGCTTCCCCGCGACTGGCAGCGGTTGTTTTCCGCTGGCCGCGGCGTGTCCGGACGGCGTCTGCGGGGTGCGTCGCCGCGCGCCGACCTGTTCATCGCCGCGTTCATCGTCGCGGTCGTCGCGCTGTTCATCCTGCCGCTGCCGCAGGCCGCGCTCGACGGGATGATCTCGCTGAATCTCGCCGTGAGTGTCGTGCTGCTGACGGTATCGACCTACGTGCCGTCGGCGGTCAGCTTCTCGTCGTTTCCCGCGCTGCTGCTGTTTACGACGCTGTTCCGGCTCGCGCTGAACATCGCGTCGTGCAAGCTGATCCTGCTGCATGCGAATGCCGGCCACGTGATCGACGCGTTCGGGCGGCTCGTCGTCGGCAACAACGTCGTGGTGGGCGGCGTGGTGTTCCTCGTGATCGCCGTCGTGCAGTTCATCGTGATCGCGAAAGGGTCGGAGCGGGTGGCCGAAGTCGGCGCGCGCTTCTCGCTCGACGCGATGCCGGGCAAGCAGATGAGCATCGACGCGGACCTGCGCGCGGGCATCATCAGTGCCGACGAAGCGCGCGAGCGCCGCGAGAAGCTCGAGCAGGAATCGCAGATGCACGGCGCGATGGACGGCGCGATGAAGTTCGTGAAGGGCGACGCGATCGCGGGCCTCGTGATCGCGTTCATCAATATCGTCGCGGGGATCGCGGTCGGCACGCTGATGCACGGTATGGATATCGGCGCGGCGCTGCAACGCTACGCGATCCTGACGGTCGGCGACGGGATGGCGTCGCAGATTCCGTCGCTGCTCGTGTCGATCGCGGCCGGCATCGTGACGACGCGCGTCGCGACCCGCGATGCGCGGCAGCGCCAGCTCGGCGAACAGCTCGGCGAGCAACTGGGTGCGCATCCGCGCGCGCTGCTGATCGCGGCGCTGGTGCTGGCCGGTTTTCTCGTCGTGCCCGGCTTTCCGAAATGGTCGTTCGCGCTGATCGCGCTCGGCCTCGGCGCGTTCGCGTTCTCGCAGATCAAGCACAAGACGACCGCGCCGAGCTTCAACCTGATTCAGATCGCGGGGCGCGTCGGCACGGCCGACGACGGCCAGCCCGCGAAGGTGTCGCATGCGGCGGGCGTCACGTCGCTGATCGCGGTATCGCTGTCCGACGACCTGCGCACGAGCCTGAACCTCGCGCAACTGCAGGCCGCGCTGTCGAGCGCGAAGGCGCGCGTCGACGCGGATATCGGCACGGTGTTCCCGCGCATCACGCTGAACGACGACGAAGGCGCGGCGGCCGGCACGTACCGGATCTACCTGCAGGACGTGCTCGCCGCGCATGGCGCGCTGAAGCCGGGCTGGTTGCTGTGGGACGGTGTCGCGCCGCTGCCCGAGCGCGCGGAGCGCCAGCCGGCCGAGGCGTTCGGCCCGTTCGCGACCGCACTGTGGATCAAGCCCGACGGTGCCGCGCCGGACGGCAAGTGGCTGTCGAGCGAAAGCGCGCTCGCCGCGCACGTCGAGCAGATCGTGCGCCAGCATGCGGACGAACTGCTGGGCATCCAGGAGACGCAGGCGCTCGTGCATCTCGTGCGCCGCGAACACCCCGAACTCGTGGGCGAGCTGACGCGGCTCGTGCCGCTGCAGCGCGTGACCGAAGTGCTGCGCCGGCTGCTCGCCGAACAGGTGCCGATCCGCAACCTGCGCGTGATTTTCGAGAGCCTGATCACGTGGGCGCCGAACGAACCCGACGACGTGATCGCGCTGGTCGAGCTCGTGCGCGTCGACCTGCGCCGGATGATTACCGACCGCCATGCGGGCACGACGCGCCAGCTGCGGGTCGTGCTGTTCGAGCAGAACCTGCAGGAGCGGATCGAGAGTGCGGTGATGCGCACGAAGCAGGGCAATTTCCTCGCGCTGTCGAGCGCGATCAAGCAGGACATCGGCGAACAGGTGCGCGCGATCGTGCAGGCCGCGCAGGCGGCCGGCCCCGGCGGCCACGGCAACGCGCAGGGCGCGGCGCGGCTCGCGGTGATGGTCGCGCTCGGCGCGCGCCGCTATGTGAAGACGATCCTGCAGCCGGTGCTGCCCGAACTGGCGGTGCTGTCGTACCAGGAGGTCGAGGAGGACGTGCAGCTGCACACGATCGGCTGGGTGAAGAACCCGCCGGACGACGGCTCGGTCGGCGCGGGCGCCGACGTGCGCGTGCCGGGAGCCGTGCAATGACGAGCTCGACGATCCTCGACCTGACGCGCCAGGCGCTGATGCTCGTGCTGCTGCTGTCGCTGCCGATCGTGCTGATCGCCACGGTCACGGGCCTCGTCGTCGCGATCCTGCAGGCCGTCACGCAGGTGCAGGACGCCAACATCGGCATCGCGGTGCGGCTGATCGCCGTGATGGTCGCACTCGTGCTGCTGTCGGGCTGGCTCGGCGGCGAAGTGCTGCGCTTCGCGCAGCAGGCGCTGGAACGCATGTTCGTTTCTTCCACAGGAGTCCTTTGATGCGTCGACGCGTCGCCCCGATCCGGTTTCAACCGCGCAGCCTGCAACGGGCCGCGCTTGCCATGTGCGCGACCGCGCTGCTCACGGCGTCGCTGTGCATGGCGCCCGCGCAGCCGGCCCGCGCCGCGGACCTGCGCTGGCGCAACAAGCCGTTCACGATCGTCGCGAACGGCAAGAAGATCGGCGACTTCATTCGCGAACTCGCATCGTCGCAGGGCGTGACGGCGGTGGTCGACCCGAAGGTCGACGGCGTGATCAGCGGCCGTTTCTCGGGCACGCCGCAGCAGACGCTCGACACGATCTGCTCGACCTACGGGCTCACGTGGTACTACGACGGCTCGTTCCTGTACGTCGATCCGGCCGACCAGTCGCAGACGCAGATGATCCCGATCCCGCCGAACGCATCCGGCGAAATCGGCCGCGCGCTGCAGGCGATGCAGATTCCCGACAAGCGCTACACGCTCGTGATCAACGACCGCGCGAACAGCGTGTACGTGGCCGGCCCGCGCCGCTACGTCGAGCTCGTGCGGCAGGCGGTCGGCTCGGTCGGCGATCCGGCGGCGAACGGCGCGCATGCGGACATCCGCGCATTCCGGCTGAAGTACGGCTGGGCGTCGGATTTCACGATCAACCGCTCGGGCAAGGAAGTGACCGTGCCGGGCGTCGCGACGATCCTGAGCCGGCTGTTCGGCAAGGGCGGCGGCACGAACGCACTGCCGTCGAGCACGTCGCTCGGGCAGGCCGCGCGCCAGGTCAAGCTCGGCTCGGGGCTGACGATCGCGGTGCCGCGCCTCGACTTCCCCGATATCTCCGGCGGCCCGCGTTCGGGCGGTTATGCCGGCGACGGCAGCGCGACCGGCGGGTTCTCGCCGTTCTCGAACACCGGCGGCGGCGACGCGCTGCCGCAGATCGTCGCCGATCCGGCGATCAACGCGGTGATCGTGCGCGATCTGCCGGAGAACATGTATCGCTACCAGTCGCTGATCAACCAGCTCGACGAGCGGCCGCGCATCGTCGAGATCAACGTGACGATCATCGACATCAACGAGGATTCGCTCGATAGCCTCGGGATCGACTGGCGCCTGCACACGACGCACGGCGACGTGCAGATCGGCAACGGCGCGAATCCGCTGAACGGCAACACGCAGTACAACGGCTCCGGCAATCCGCCGCTGACGTTCGGCGTCGGCACGTCGGAAACCGGGCAGACGGGCACCTTCCTGCCGACCGGTATCGCGCTGACCGCATCGATCGGCGGTTCGCTGCGCAACTACCTGCTCACGCGCGTGAACGCGCTCGCGCAGAAGGGGCAGGCGCAGTTGCGTTCGAAACCGAAGGTGCTCGCGCTCGACAACACCGAGGCGATCCTCGAGAACCTCACGCAGTTCTACGTGCAGGTGCAGGGCTACCAGGATTCGTCGCTGTACAGCGTGACGACCGGCACGAGCATCAAGGTGACGCCGATGATCGTCGACGAGGCGATCCGCAACGCGGCCGCCGTATCCGGCAATCCGCAGAGCGTGATGATGTCGATCGACATCCAGGACGGCAACGTCGTGCAGGGGCAGGCCGTGTCGAACATTCCGGTGATCCAGCAGCGCAATATCGTCACCAAGTCGATGATCGACGAAGGCAAGAGCCTGCTGATCGCCGGTTTCAACGACGACGAGGTGAAGCTGAACAAGAGCGGCGTGCCCTGGCTGTCCGACATCCCGCTGATCGGCAACCTGTTCAAGTACACCGACAAGTCGGGCAACCACATGGAGCGGTTCTACCTGCTGACGCCGCGCGTGGTGACGACCGCGTCGATGTACGCGCCGGACGGCTCGCCCGTGAACCCGGGCGCGGACGGGCCGGCCGATCCGAGCGGCGCGTCGATGTATCGCCCGCCGGACAACGACATCGCGGTGCCGCTGACGCCCGCGCCGCTGCCCGGCACGAAGTTCGGCCCGCCCGCGCTGCCGCCGCCGTCGGATGCGGCGTCGCGGCCCGTGGCGACGACCGCAGGAGCGCCCACCCATGTCGACGACCATCATTGAGCCGCACGGCGACGGCACGGTGCCCGGCGGCGCGGCGGGCGGGGCGGCCGCACTCGCGTCGCCGTGGAACCTGTGCTTTCTCAGCGGGCCGATGTACGGCCGCACGATGTCGCTCGCGCGCGGCGCGAACTGGGTCGGCACCGCGGCCGATTGCGAAGTGATCCTGCCCGATCGCGAGATCGGCGCGAAACAGGTGTGCCTGCAGGTCGGCGCGCTCGCGGTGACCGTGCAGAACCACGGCGGCGACGCCGGTGCACCGGTGCTGTTCAACGACGAACCGCTCGGCAGCGGCCGCCGCTCGATGACGCCGCACGACGTCGTGACGGTCGGCTCGATCCGGCTCGGCATCGCACGGCACGCGCAGGCGAGCGTCGCGGTGCCCGACGAAACCGACGCGCCGGACGCCGCGCGCGAGGCCGCGTGGCTCGGCTGGCTTACCGGCGGGCTGCGCCGCCTCGGCAGCCGGCGGCTCGTGATCGCGCTGGTCGCGCTGTGGATCGGCGTGCTGCTCGGCGCGCTCGGCTACGGCTTCGTCGCATGGTCGGGGCGCCTGCCGTGGCAGCACGAATCGGTGCTCGCGCGCACGCACCGGCTGCAGCAACTGCTGCACGCGTATCCGGAGCTGGCCGTCGCGCCGCGCGACGACGGCGTGATCGTGTCCGGCTACGTGAGCGACCCGGCCGCGCGCGAACGCGTCGCGCAGATCGTCGCGGGTGTCGACAACGCGGCGCTCGGCAACATCTACGTGGTCAGCGATCTGGTGGCGACCGCGCAGACCTATTTCAGCGATACGGCGCTGACGGTCGCGTATCTCGGCCGCGGCCGGATCGAGCTGACGGGCGCGGCCGCGCGCGCGCAGATCGAGCCGCGCATCCGCAACTACATGAAGGACGCGCGCCCGGCGCTCGAGGTGGTCGATCACGTGCGCGATGCCGATCCGGCCGCGCCGCGCACGACGACGACGCTCGGCGGGATGGCCGGCATTCCGGAGATCACGACCGTGTTCGCCGGCGACGGCGACCAGCGCTATATCGAGACGGTCGACGGCAGCCGCTATTTCGAGGGCGCGCGGCTGAAGGACGGGCCGACCGTCGTGTCGATCGGCGCGGACGAAGTGGTGTTCGAACGCAACGGCCAGCGCATCACGATGCCGCTCGGCGGCGCGTCGGCGAACGCGCCCGAGCAGGCACCCGCGCCGCCCGTGGCGCCGCTCGCGAGCGGTGCGGCGGCTGGAGTCGCGCAGCCGGTGCCGGGGCCGACGCTGTTGCCGGGCGTACCGCAAGCGGGTGCCAAGTCGGCCGGTGCTTCGACGAAGGAGGCGGCGCACTAGCGCTGCGACAGGTCATGCGCATCGCTCGACAGGCGGTGCGCGCATTACGCGGGGCGTCGCATCGGTGCGGCGGCTCACGTCGCCGGCGGGGCATGGGGCCGCCGCCGGGAGGTGAATGAACTTCACGTTAAGGAGCGAAACATGGGTACCCAGGCCGCAGGTGGTGCAACCAACACGAACCAGGTCCAGCAGCAGGCCGACGACCTGACCAAGACGCAGCTCGAACTGACGAAGATCAACTTCCAGGTCCAGCAGTCGACTGCGACGTTCGAAACCAGCAACGCAGTGACCGCGCAGGAGGGGACGGCGAACGCCCAGGTTGCGCAACACCTGAGCTCGGCCGGCCGCGCATGACGCCGGTCGCCGGCCGCGCCGCGTGCCGACACGCGCCGGGTCTGCCCGCGAAGGGTGCCCGGCCGCTGATGCGCGCGTGCCGGCCGGCCTGTTCCGGGCGGGCCCGACCGATCCGGTCCGGCGCCTGCCAGCCAAGGAGGGCATGGATATGTCAGTGACAGGCGTAGGCGCGGCGCCGCCGGGCGCGGCCGCGCTCGCGGGTGCCGTGCAGCAAACGGGCTCGGCGTCCGATCCGGCGCAGGTGCGCCAGTTCGATGCGCTGATGCAGCCGGGTGCGTCGCCGGCGGCGTCGTCTTCGTCGGGCGTCGCGATGTCGCGCGCGCCGGCTGATGCGGCGCCGGCCGTGCAGATGACGCCCGCGCAGGCGAACCAGTCGTCGCTCGTCGAGCGGTTGCGCACCTACGGCAACGATCTCGATACGCGGTACGCGAACATCGACAAGCATCGCAGCGAGATGCTGACGTCGATGGCGGACAGCCGCAGCGATCCGATGATGACGATGGTGAAGGCGATGGATTTCCAGTGGACGGCGACCACCACGATTTCGGAATACCAGTTGAGCCTGTCGGTCGCGCAGGCGGCGAACGGCTTCACGCACACCGTGCTGAAGACGCAGGAGTGAAAGCGTGCGTGCAGGCCGGATTCGGCCTCACGCACCCTGAAGCGGACTAACGATGACGACGATCGATTCGACGCCGCGCGCGCATGCGTGGCGCAGCCGGGCGGCGCGCGCGCTGCTCGCGGGGCTGCTCGTGCTGTTGGCCGGGTGCCAGAAGGAGCTGTACTCGGGCCTGTCGGAGCGCGATGCGAACCAGATGGTCGCGGTGCTCGGCGACGCGGGCATCAGCGCGTCGAAGGACAACGACGCGCGCGACACGTCGGACCGCAACGCATGGCTGGTCAGCGTCGCGGACGGCGACATGCAGTCGGCGCTCACGGTATTGCAGGCAAACGGGCTGCCGAAGCCGAGTTATGCGAGCCTCGGCGAGCTGTTCCAGAAGCAGGGCCTCGTGTCGACGCCGGCCGAGGAACGCGTGCGCTATCTGTACGGCGTGTCGCAGGACCTGTCGCGCACGCTGCAGGACATCGAGGGCGTGGTCGTCGCGCGCGTGCAGGTCGTGATTCCGGAGAACGATCCGCTCGCGGACAAGATCAAGCCGTCGTCGGCGGCCGTGTATATCCGCTATCGATCGGGCGTCGACCTGCGCGCGATGGCGCCGATGGTCAAGGATCTCGTCGCGCACAGCATCGAAGGGCTGCAGTACGACAACGTGTCGCTGTTCCTGCAGCCGGCCGCCGCGCAAGCAACGCGCGTGGACGGGATCGGCAGCGCGGTGACCGATATCGTGCGGCTGCGCTCGCCGCTCGGCTGGCTCGTGTTCGCGCTGATCCTGCTGACCTGCGCGGTGATCGCGCTGTCGGCGGCGCGGCGCGGAATGTTCGGCGCACGGCTTGCCGGCCTGCTCGGCGCGCCGCGCGGGGCCAATGGCGGCGCGTCCGCGCAGCCGGCGTCCGGGCAGCCGGCCGGCGGCGGTCTGCGCACGCCGGATGGCGCGCGCGACGGCGCATGAGCGATTCGCATGCACCACCGGGTGACGCGGTCGCCCTGTCCGACACGGCGCCGCTGCCGTGGCTGCAGCCGCTCGCGCCGCCGCCCGCCGCGCGCCGTGCCGCGTTTCATGCGCTCGTCTGCGACTTCAACCTGCGGCCCGATCGTTATCTGCACGTGACGCGCGTGCCGGCCGACTGGCCCGCGCGCTACCGCTCGCCGGACGCGTTCGGCACGGCCGGCCGCAAGCTGCTCGCGCGGCACCTGCTCGACGCGCACGGCGTGGCCGACCGGCACGACTTCGACGTCGCGAACCCGTGCGCGCGGCTCGCGCTGCTGCCCGGCGCGGCGCTCGAGCAACTGGCGTCGTATGCGGGGCTGCTGCTGCATCGCAACTGGCTGCGCGATGCGCTGACCGTGCGGCGCATCCGCGCGGAAGTCGCGGCCCGGCTCGGCGGCGACGCGCTGGAACTCGCGCTCGAACGCGCGCCGGAATTCGGCGCGCTCGCCGACACGCTAGAACCGTGGCGCGCGGATCCCGCCGCGCTGCCCGTCGTGATCCGCGCACGCGGCGGGCGGCTGCTCGCGGATTTCATCGGCGTGGCGGGCGACGCGATCGCGCGGCGCGCGCGCCTGAAGTTCAACCGCGCGATCGACGACGAAGCGCCGTACTGGCTGAACCGCGCGCAGCGCGACCAGTTCGGCGAACTGATGTTCCTGTTTCTGATTCCCGAGAGGCTTGCGTCATGGGACTGGCTTTTCTGATCACGAGCGACAACCTGCAACTGCTGTCGGAGCGCAAGGTGCTCAAGGAGCGCGAATACGCGGCGCTGCTCGACGCGTCCGCGGTGATCGCGACCGCGCACGACGAGGCCGCACGCATCGTCGCCGACGCGCAGCGCGAATTCGACAAGCGGCAGGCGGCCGGCTACGACGAAGGGATGCGCCGCGCGCAGCGCGAGCAGGCCGCGCAGGCCTACACGCAGGCGCTCGCGGCCGCGCGCACGATGGAGACGATGAAGGACGCGATGGCCGATATCGTCGTGAAGGCTGTGCGCGCGATCGTCGGCGAGATGAGCACGCAGAAGCTGTACGAGGCCGCGCTGGCGCGGATCGCGCCGCTCGTGCGCGACGAGGCGTTCCTGGTCGTGCATGTCGCGCCCGGTCGCAAGGACGAAATGCGCGACGCGCTCGACGGTGCATTCGCGGGGCAATCGAACCGGCAGAAGATCCGCATCGTCGAGGATGCGCAGCTCGAACGCCATGCGTGCACGGTCGAGACACCATCCGGGCGCATCGACGCGAGCCTCGACCTGCAGATCGACGCGCTGCGCCAGGCGATCCGCCGCGATGCGCTGAAGGGCGCCGCGCGATGAACGTGCCGCTCGACGATACGCAGCCGTTCGGCAGCGGCGACGACGACAGCGCGCCGTTCGATCGCGGCCGCCTCGTCGGCGAACTCGACGCGGGGCTCGCGTTTTTCTCGCCGGTATCGGTGCAGGGCCGCGTCAATCACGCGGTCGGGCAAATCCTGAACGCGACGGGCATCCGCGCGCGGCTCGGCGAGATCTGTGAACTTCGCACGCCGAACCAGCCGACGCTGCTCGCCGAAGTGGTCGGCTTTTCGCGGCAGACGACGCTGCTCACGCCGCTCGGCGACGTGGCCGGGCTGTCGCCGGAGACGACCGTCGTGCCGTCCGGGCGCGAGCATGTGTTTCCGGTGGGCGAAGGGCTGTTCGGCCGCGTGCTCGACGGGCTCGGCCGGCCGCTCGACGATCGCGGGCCGGTGACGGGTGCCGCGTGGGTGTCGACGCAGCAGGACCCGCCGAACCCGCTCGCGCGCCAGATGATCGACACGCCGTTTCCGACCGGCGTGCGCGTGATCGATGGGCTGATGACGCTCGGCGTCGGGCAGCGCGTCGGCATCTTCGCGCCGTCGGGCGTCGGCAAGAGCACGCTGCTCGGGATGATCGCGCGCGGTGCGCAGGCCGACGTGAACGTGATCGCGCTGGTCGGCGAACGCGGCCGCGAGGTGCGCGAATTCATCGAACACAGCCTGTCGCCCGAGGTGCGCGCGCGTTCGATCGTCGTCGTGTCGACGTCCGATCGTCCCGCGATGGAGCGCGTGAAATCCGCGCTCGTCGCGACCGCGATTGCCGAGCATTTCCGCGATGCGGGCAAGCGCGTGCTGCTGCTCGTCGATTCGCTGACGCGCTTCGCACGCGCGCAGCGCGAGGTCGGCCTCGCGAGCGGCGAGCCGCCGACGCGGCGCAGCTTTCCGCCGTCGACGTTCGCGGTGCTGCCGCGCCTGCTCGAACGCGCGGGGCAGGGCGCGAACGGGTCGATCACCGCGCTCTACACGGTGCTCGTCGAAGGCGACGAGGAATCGGACCCGATCGCCGAGGAGGTGCGCTCGATCCTCGACGGCCATATCGTGCTGTCGCGCAAGATCGCGCTCGCGAACCGCTATCCGGCGATCGACGTGCTCGCGAGCCTGTCGCGCGTGATGCCGCTCGTCGCGAGCCGCGCGCACCAGCAGGCGGCCGCGCGCGTGCGCGAGCTGATCGCGAAGTACCAGGAGATCGAACTGCTGGTGCAGATCGGCGAGTATCGCGAAGGCAGCGACCGGCTCGGCGATCTCGCGCTGCGCGCGCGCGACGCGATCGGCGCGTTCTGCGCGCAGGCGTCGCACGAGGACGTGCGCTTCGACGCGCTGCTCGCGAAGCTGACGAAGCTGGCGAACGATCATGTCTGAAGCCGACGATCGCCTCGTGCTTGCCACGCTCGCGCGCCTGAAGCGCGTGCGCGAGATGCGCAGCCAGATCGCGCGCGTCGCGGCCGCACGCCAGCAGGGCATCGCCGCGCAGAGCCGCCGCGCGCTCGACGCCGCGCACGCGCAGCTCGCGCAGCAGGTGGCCGCGAAGGCCGCGATCCAGACGCGTCTTGCCGACGATGTGCGCGAGGCGCGCGCGCTGCAGAACGCGGCGGCCGATACGCGCACGTTCGACCGGCACATCGGCACCGCGAACGCGTCGGTGAGCGAGGCCGCGCACGTGCATCGCGGCCACGAGGCGACGCTGGCCGACCTGCAGCGCGCCGCGCGCAAGGCGAAGGCCGCCGAGGACAAGCTCGACAAGGCCGGCGAGAAGGCGCTGCACGCGCGCGCCGCGCGGGTCGAGCGCGATGCCGACGAAGTCGCGGACGGCTACGCGGTGCGGCGCTTCGCGACGGCCGGGGTATGGTCAGGCGCGGCGGGCGACCTGGCCGGCCACGCGGTCGCGCAGCCGGAAGCGGCCGCCGCGTTCGACGCGGAGATGGCCGCCCGGCCGGCCGCTGCGGAAGCCGGCTCGGTCGACGCGAGCGACATGAGCGACATGAGCGACATGAGCGACGCAGCCGCTTCAACCGCCTCAATCACCCCGGCCGCCCCGGCCGACGACCCCGAGCCGCCCGCTGCCGCGGAGCGCCGATGCTAGACCAGGCCGCGGGTTTCAACGACGTCGCGGGTACGCTGCGGCCGCTGCTCTACGTGATGCCGCGCCTGTTGCCGATCATGTTCGTCGTGCCGGTCTTCAACGAGCAGATCATCACGGGGCTCGTGCGCAACGGGATCGCCGTCGTGATCGCCGCGTTCGTCGCGCCGGCGATCGACTCCGCGCAGGTGGCTGCGCTGCCGTTCCTGATGTGGTGCCTGCTCGTCGCGAAGGAGGCGGTGGTCGGCATGCTGCTCGCGGGCGCGTTCAGCGCGGTGCTGTTCGCGATCCAGGGCGTCGGCTACCTGATCGACTTCCAGACGGGCAGCGGCAGCGCTGCGTTCTTCGATCCGATGGGCGGCCACGAGGGCGGCCCGACCTCGGGCTTTCTCAATTTCGTCGCGATCGCGCTGTTCGTCACGGCCGGCGGCCTGCAGGTGCTCGTGCAACTGTTCGCGCAGTCGTATGCGTGGTGGCCGATCGGCTCGCTCGGCCCCGATTTCTCGTCGATGCTGCAAACCTTCATCGTGCGGCAGACCGACACGATCTTCGAATGGATGGTGAAGCTCGCCGCGCCGGTGACGATCGTGCTGGTGCTCGTCGAACTCGGCATCGGCCTCGTCGGGCGCGCGGTGCCGCAGCTCAACATCTTCGTGTTCTCGCAGCCGCTGAAGAGCGCGCTCGCGCTGCTGATGATGGTGCTGTTCCTGCCGGTGGTGTACGCGGCGCTGCATTCGCTGCTGAGCCCCGACAGCGGGCTGATGGCGCTGCTGCGCGCGCTGTTCGCCGCGCACGGCGGCGCCTGAGCGCGCGACGGAGCCGACATGGCCGAAAAGGACCAGAAGCCGACCGCGAAGCGCCTGCGCGAGGCGCGCGAGAAAGGCGATGTGCCGAAGAGCGCGGAAACGATTTCGTCGGCGTTCTTCGTCGGCGTATGCGTCGCGCTCGCGGTCGGAATCGGCGCGCTGTTCGCGCGGTTGCAGTCGCTGTTCCGGCTCGTGTTCGACGCGGTCGGCGCGGCCGACCCGTCCGCACGGATCGCGGTGCTGATCGACGGTGCCGCGCGCGACTGGGCGACGCTGTCCGCGCAGATCGTCGCGGCCGGGCTGCTGGCCGGGCTGCTCGCGGGCTTCGTGCAGGTCGGCGGCGTGATGGCGTGGAGCCGCCTCATGCCGCAACTGTCGCGGCTCAATCCGGCCGCGGGGCTGAAGAACCTGTGGTCGATGCGCAACCTCGTCAATCTCGCGAAGATGCTGCTGAAGACGGTGCTGCTCGCCGCGACGCTCGGCTGGCTGATCGTCGCGTCGCTCGACCCGTCGGTGCAGTCGGGTTTCACGCGGCCGATGTCGATCCTCGCGCTGATCGTGAAGCTGCTGATGCTGCTGTTCGGCTGGGCCGCGCTGATCTACATCGTGATGGCGCTGATCGACATCGTGCATCAGCGTCACGAGTTCAACCAGAAGATGAAGATGTCGATCGACGAAGTGCGACGCGAGCACAAGGAGGACGAGGGCGACCCGCACATCGAGGCGAAGCGCCGGCAGCTCGCGCGCGAAGCGCAGTTCGCGTCGCTGCCGGACCGGATCGGTTTCGCGTCGGTGGTCGTCTATTCGCCGCGAGTCGCGGTCGCGCTCTATTACGGCGGGATCGGCACGCTGCCGTGGGTGCTCGCGCGCGGCGAAGGCGAGGCAGCCGAGCGGATCGTGCGGCTCGCGCGCGACGCGCTGCGCCCGACGCTTGCGAACGTCGGGCTCGCGCAGGCGCTGTACGAGACGACACCCGAGAACGGCACGATCCAGCAGCAGCATTTCCGCGAGGTCGCGCAGTTGCTGAAATGGGCGACCGGCGCTGTCTGACGCACACCGCGGCGGGCATATCCCCATGCCGTCCCCCTTAGTCAGGACAGCGGGCCTGCACGGCCATCCGTTCCATTTCGATATGGCCCTTTGCGCGGTCATGCGTGTGCGGCGCTTGACGCCGTTTTTTTTCCGGTCGCGGCCCGAATTCACCAGTGAATTATTGCTGAATTATTTCTTCGTAATATGGCTCGACCGTCACGCCTGACAGCGGGCCGCGAGGTTGCGCCGCGCGTGACGGAACAAGTCAACAGGGGCAGACAAATCACATGTGTGGAATCGACGGCTTTCTGAATACCGTCGCCATCGATGAGGAGACAGCGCGCGGCACGCTCGCGCGAATGACGGCGAGCCTCGCGCATCGCGGGCCGGACGGGCAGGGCATCTGGGTCGATCCGGATGCCGGCATCGCCCTCGGCCACCGGCGGCTGGCGATCGTCGACCTGTCGGTGCATGGCCGGCAGCCGATGGCGTCCGCGTGCGGCCGCTACGTCATGGTCTTCAACGGCGAAATCTACAACCATCGCGAACTGCGCGCGGAGCTCGAGCGCGCGGGTCGCGCACCGGCGTGGCGCGGCCACTCCGACAGCGAGGTGCTGATCGCGGCGATCGTCGCGTGGGGCGTCGAGGCGACGCTGCGGCGCGCGACCGGCATGTT
>Ga0207695_10005679_pt1 | contig 16460 bp, 9 predicted proteins | sample KBSC54metaG_FD_184354 | JGI IMG/M metagenome (GOLD analysis project Ga0207695, IMG submission 184354) | Corn rhizosphere microbial communities from Kellogg Biological Station, Michigan, USA - KBS C5-4 metaG (SPAdes) (version 2) | ecosystem: Host-associated > Plants > Roots > Rhizosphere > Soil... | reverse complement strand
AATTGGTGGCGATTATCGGGGACACCGGGTATAAGCTGCACAGCGGCCGCAGCCGCAATGAACAGATCGCAACCGATCTGCGGCTTTATGTGCGCGCTGGTTGCGATGAAATCGGCGAAGCGCTGGCGAAACTAATTTCAACCTTCCTCGATCGCGCCGAACAGGCTGGAGGCACAGCCATGCCGGCGTACACGCACATGCAACGCGCCGAGCCTGTCCTGGCGACGCACTGGTTGCTGGCCTATGCAGAAATGCTGTTCCGCGATCGGGACCGGTTGGCTGATTGCCGAAAACGTGCGAACCTATGCCCGCTCGGGTCGGCGGCAGTGGCCGGATCTACATTGCCGCTGGATCGCGAATTGATGGCAAGCCAGCTTGGTTTCGATTCTCCGACCGCGAATAGCATCGACGCGACCAGCGACCGCGATTTTGTTCTCGAGTTTGTGAACTCACTTTCATTGCTTGCCCTTCATTTGAGCCGGTGGGCGGAAGAGATGCTTCTGTTCTCCTCGCAGGAATATGGCTTCCTGCATTTGCCGGAGGCGTACTCAACCGGCAGCAGCGCCATGCCGCAAAAGATGAATGGCGATTTGTTGGAACTCACTCGCGCCAAGGCAGGCCGCGTTATCGGGGATGCCACAGCTCTGATGATCACCACCAAAGGTTTGCCATTAGCCTACAACAAAGATCTGCAGGAAACGCAGGAGCCGCTCTTTCATGCCACCGAAACCATCGCACTGTTATTGCCTTTAGTGACGGGATGGATGGGCGTAGTCGAGTTCAATTTCGAGCGCATGCAAAAGGCTGCTTCAACCGGCCATATGAACGCATTTGCCGCCGCCACTTATCTCACGCGCAAGGGTGTTCCGTTTCGAATCGCGCATGAGCAAGTAGGGAAGGCTGTACGCCTGGCACTCGATAAGCGATGCGAACTGCAGGAACTTACGATTGAGGAACTGCGGAATATTGATGCTAACTTCGACGATGATTTTTATGAGTTCGTGAAATTGGAGAATGTCTTAGCGATCCACGATGTCGCTGGAGGCACAGCGCCTGCGCGCGTTCGTGAGGCGCTGGCCGCGGCGCGTAAAAAACTCGGTTCCGTTCACGAGGAGGCCCATGCACACGCGTGAAGCCGTGCTGCCCGATGCTGAACGCATTCACGACCTGATCGGGTCGTACTCAACGGATGGCACGCTTTTGCCGCGGACCCTTGCCGAAATCTGCGAGAACGTTCGAGACTTCATCGTGCTTGAAGAGGCCGGGCAGATCATCGGTTGTGGAGCGCTACACCTTTACGGCACCCATCTTGCAGAAATTCGTTCGATCACCGTCGCCAAGAATTTTCAGAAGCACGGCGGGGGCGAGTTGCTGGTGCAGTCGCTGATGTCAGAAGCGCGCAAGCACCAGGTCAGTTGCATTTGCCTTTTCACCCGCAGCCCGCAGTTTTTTGCCAAGCTGGGATTTGACGCTGCCCAGCGAGAGGACCTGCCGGACAAGATCAATAAAGATTGTTGCGTGTGCCCTCGTTATCATTGTTGCGACGAGGTGGCCATGGTCAAAGGCGAATTGCCGAGGTTTGCGATCCTACCGGAGCCTGCAAACTTTCTGGTGAAACTGCAGGTATGATCCCGCCCGGTCCGGTCTTTCTTCCCAAGGGATTCAAGTTTTCAGCAGTGAAGGCAGGCATCAAAGCCAGCGGCAAGCCCGATCTTGCATTGATCATCGCTGAACCCAACACCTCCGCGGTCGCGCTATTTACTCGCAATCTAGTCACCGCTGCGCCGATCGAAGTTGGACGCTCAGCCCTTACGAAGAGTAAAGGCCGGGTGCAGGCCGTCATCGTGAATTCTGGAAACGCAAATTGCGCTACCGGACACCTGGGCATCCGGGATTGCAAAAGGGTTTGCTCCGAAACCGCCCGACTTCTAGATATGGAAACAGCAGAAGTATTCCCATCGTCTACCGGCATCATCGGAGTGCCACTTCCGGTGCAAAAAATCACGACTCAACTCAAGTTTTTGATTTCCAGAGCCGAATCTTCGCTCGAACACTTAGGGCAGTTTTCAGAAGCGATCTTGACCACCGATTCAAAACCCAAACTCGCCAGCGTTCCCTTGCGTTCCGGTCGCGGCGTCATAACCGGAGTCGCAAAAGGCGCGGGCATGATTCATCCGCAACTGGCAACCATGCTGGTGTATTTGATGACTGATGTCGCTGCGAAGCCAACCGAGCTAAAAACCGTGCTCCGCAAGGCTTGTGACGAAAGCTTTAACGCGATCTCGATCGACGGCGACACTTCAACCAATGACACGGTGCTGCTGCTGGCTTCGGGCGCGAGCGGGATTCGTTACGGGTCGGTGAGCAATGAGTTTGATCGTGCCCTGCAGGAAGTTTGCTGTTCACTCTCTGAACAGATCGTTGCCGATGGTGAAGGCGTTCAGCATGTGGTGCGGTTGCGAATCGAACAAGCAAGAAATCGCACTGAGGCGTTGCAGATTGCGCGAGCGATTTCGCATTCTCTTTTAGTGAAGACGGCATGGGCCGGGGCGGATCCTAACTGGGGCAGAATTCTCGCAGCCGTTGGAAGAAGCGGTGTGGCGGTCGATCCTAACAAACTCCAGATTTCGATCGGCAAACAAACCGTGTGCCGCAACGGCACGGCGTGCGTGTTCGATGAAAAGGCTGCGCACCAGGAGTTGTCAAAGGCGGAATGCGAAGTTGGGGTGCGCCTAGGAAGGGGCAAAGCCTCGCTGCTATTTCTTACCACCGACCTCACGCAGGAATACGTAAAGATCAATGGCGATTATTCAACATGAATGGCGTGGCCCGGACTGACATCGTTCGGCTTCATCCGGGCCCATGCGAGGAAACGATAAAAACCCGCGCCGCCATTTTTGTAACGCGGCAATTAAGATGCGCGTAACCTGGCTGGCGAAGCCAATCTTCCCGCGAAATCCGGTACTGCCGCGCCTAAGCTGCCGATGTTTCCTTCAGTAGCATCCGCTTGCGATCCAGCGACGCCACCAGGTCGTCGTAAGATTTCTCAAACTTTTCCACGCCTTGTTCGGTCAGTTCCATACCAACCGAGCGCATATTGATCTCCAGAGCCTGCAGTTTGCCAATCACTTCTTCCGCCTCACTCTGGCTATCGAGTAATGTGATTTTCGCGCGTCCATGTTCGCGGAAGGCGGCCAGCGTTTCCGGAGGAACTGAGTTTATGGTGTCTTTCCCTATCAGACTCTCCAGATAAAGCACATCTGAGTACGCCTTATTCTTGGTGCCGGTACTCGCCCAGAGCGGCCGCTGCAGCCGCACTCCCTTAGCTTGCAGTTTCTTAAATTCGTTGCTGGAGAACACCTCGCGGAACCGAAGATATGCCAGCCTCGCGTTCGCGATGCCAGCTTTCCCGCGCAGGGCCAGCGCATCCGGCGTTCCCAATTCCTCCAACGCCTTGTCCACCACGGTATCGACGCGACTGACAAAAAACGACGCTACGGAAGACACTTCCTGTGGATCGCGCGCGCGCTCAATGCCCTTCAAGTAGGCGGATGCCACATCTTCATACTGGCTCACAGAGAACATCAGCGTGATGTTTACGTTGATGCCGTCGGCGATCAGTTGCTCAATTGCAGGGAGCCCTTCGCAAGTTGCAGGGATCTTCACCATCACGTTGGGACGGTCTACCTCGCTCCACAAACGCCGGGCCTCGGCCACGCTGCCCGCAGTGTCGAATGCCAGACGCGGATTGACTTCTATGCTGACGAAGCCGTCGTTCCCCTTGGTGCGATCGTAAATTGGTCGCAGCACATCTGCCGCCATGCGGATGTCTTCCACTTCGAGCTGTTCAAACAGAGTTGCAGAATCTATCTGCGGCGAGGTGCGCAGAATCTTCTGGATCGAGGAATCGTAATCACTACCGGCAGAAATCGCTTTTTCAAAAATTGTAGGATTGCTGGTGATCCCGCTGATCCCGTCTTCATCCATCATCTGCTGAAGTTTCCCTGTCGTTATCAGATCGCGCCGCATGTAATCAAGCCAGAGGGACTGCCCCAGGGCTTCAACGTCTCGCAATGGGTTCATAAGCTAATTTCTCCGCTATCGGATTCTTAATCATCGGATGGAAGCTCTTGGGGCGCGGTTGTATTAGCGCAGATGATAAAGCCAGCCAAGTATCGCGCCAAAGGCCGCGTGGGCAAAGACAATTGAAATCGGAGTTCGGTAGCCGTAATTGAGGGCCATAAATCCTGGCGGCTCGAGTTGCCGGCGCGCCGTGGGACCCTTACGCTCGCTCGCCATCCGCGGGTGAATGCTCGGGAGCAGTGCCATGCCGACCGTGAGTAGCACGAACGCATGCGCCAACCCGATCAGAAGTCCGAACCACCAATTCACCATATGCCGGGCTTCAAAAATGTAGACGTAAAAAAATGAGAAAATCCACCCATTCAGAAGATGGGCAAAAAAGCCATATAACCTGGCGCGCTCACGTTCAGGAGTGATGATTGTTCCCAGCAGGTATGGAACGTTCATGCGGGTCAAGCGAAGCCCCTGGCTCCCCACCAGCAACGTGGAGAGCGCGAGTGTGGCTATAAATCCCGAAAGAATCCAGCTTCCCCAGTTCATGCTTGCTGCTTTGGATGCGGCGGTTGCGGCACCGCGCTCTCTGGCCTGTGCCCCAACTGCTGTTCCCCTTTTTCACGTTGCATCAGCGAAAGCACGGCGCCGATGTAACCGACGTGAGTGAAAGCTTGCGGAAAATTGCCCAGCGCCTGGCCGGTGTTTCCATCGATCTCTTCGCCGTAGAGACCCAGATCGTTGCGATGCGTGGTGAGCGTCTTGATCAGATCGCGGGTCTGTTGGGTTGTACCACCTCCGAGTGCGAGATATTCCGCTTCCCAGAAGCTGCAAATTGCGAAGGTGCCTTCCGGCGGCAGATCTTCTGAGCGATAGAGCAGCCCTTCCGGTGTACTCAACCGTTCGCGTAATCTGCGGTAAGTGGCGCGCATTCTGGGCCCATCGGGTTTTTCAAAGCCGTACCACGAGAGTAGCAGCAAGCTAGAATCCACTTTTTCTCCGTCCAGTTCGCTTACGTAGCTCTGCAACTTCTCATTCCATGCGCGTTGCTGAATCTGCTGGCGAATGGCCTCGGCCTGCTTTTTGTAATGGTCGAGCGGGATGTGTTTTACCTTTCCTTTTTCATTTAGAGTGATGAGCCGGTCGAGAGCGGTCCAGCAGAGTAGCCGCGAATGGGTGTGATTCCGTGGTTCGGTGCGAGGTTCCCATATTCCCTGGTCAGGCTCGTCCCAATGCTTAACCACGTAGTTTCCAAAGCCGACTAACACCTTTTGCATCTCGCGATCCAACTCACCGCCATGAAACGCGAACTGGGCGGCGGCATCCACGACCTCTCCGTAGACATCAAGCTGCACTTGATCGCGGGCGGCGTTGCCGATGCGCACCGGCCGGGAGCCGCGATATCCCCGCAGTATCTGTGACTCGCGCTCCTTGGGTGGACGATTTCCGTAAAGCGTATAGAGAATTCTCAATTCCGGCTGGGTGAGCCGGGTGGCGTGCAACATCCAGTCCAAAAAACTGGTCGCCTCCGCCCAAAATCCTAGTTCAATCAGCGCACGGATGGTAAACGATGCATCCCGCAGCCAGCAGTAGCGGTAGTCCCAATTAAGGTCGCCACCAATGCGCTCGGGAAGGGAAGTGGTGGGAGCGGCAATGATCGCGCCCGAGGGAGCAAAAATCATTAGTTTCAGCGCGAGTGCGCTGCGCATGACCTCGTCGCGAAAGTCCCCGTCGTACTGACCTTGCGCCGTCCAGTCCTGCCACCACCTGATACAGGTATCGATACGTTGAGGAATTTGTTCCAGCGGTGGCAGCACCGCAGGCGCATTTTCCGAATAACTGAAAGAGAAAACCAGGGTCTCCCCGGCACGCAGAATTGTTTTCGCCCAAACCGACGAATTTTTGACCTGCAGTGGAATAGAGCCGCGCAGCCAGTACACTCCGTGGCGATTCTCGATTCGCACTCCCAGTTTGCCGCAATCGTGAACAGGGGGAATCGTTCCCCCGTAATTGGCTCGCGGCGCAAGGTCAACTTCGATTTCTACCTGGCCTTTAGTGCAGCCAATCTGGCGGACAATTTCATGGTCAGGAACCATGGCGGACTGTGTTGTATCCCTGACCGGCATCAGGTCGATTAGCGCCACTGTACCGGAGGAGGTTTGAAATCTTGTCTGCAGAACGTTCGAGCCGCTCAAATATTCGCGTTCGATGGAAAAGGCATTGTCGGGACCGATTTTCCAATATCCCCCACGGTCGCGGTCGAGAAGCGCTGCAAAAATCGAAGGAGAATCGAACCGCGGCCAGCACAGCCAATCTATGCAGCCGTATTTTGAAACTAGTGCTGCCGTACGGCAATCGCCGATAACGGCATAGTCCCCAATGTCAGGATAGGAGCGCGAGTCGATGAGGCCGGAAGCAGGTTCCATAATTGCCATGAGCCGGACCATTCAGAGAAAAAGGGGCTAAATACGGCTGTAAATTGATGCAAACATTAGAGTAACCTTTGCCTGCCAGAGCAATACCTGCAAATTAGAAAATACAGTATCTACCTGATAGCGGGGCGATTCGCTATTCAATTAAACATACATTCAGCCCCAACGCGAAGGAGACGGAAGGCAGGCGTTGGTCGTACCTCCCCTTTGTACCGGCGCCTGCCACCTCCCTAAATTTCCCGCTCCGTTCCCCTAAGTTTTCAGGTTCCTGCCAAAAACAGCTCTCACATCGCACAAGTGTATCCGCGTGCTTTGATTTTAGGAATTCGTTGAAAGTGAAAAATCAGGCTGCGACGCTAGGCTTTACGACCACTGCTTTTAGTTGATCGAATACCAAAGTCAGTTTCGAAGAGCATTCTCCGCACAACCAGAAGTGCGAAAGACTGCGCGAGGATGTAGTGGAGGCGATGGGCTCTTTCGGCGCCTGAGGACGCACTTCAAATTGATACAAGCGACCGTCCCTTAGCAACCTGAGGGGCACCGCACAATCTGGATTCGCGCAATGGGAAGTCACAAAGCAGCCTTCCTAATTTGATTAACTGACTCTGTGTTTATCTCATGAAATATCGGCCCGATGAAATCGGGTTAATTATGTATTACGTTTGATAGAGATGCGGAAGATGCTGAGGGAAATTAGGCGGGGAATCCCAGGCGTGCACCGGAGTAACCTTTTGCCGGGAAGAAGGTTCCGCCGTTGAGCACTGAGCGCACCGCGTCGAGTAGATCGCGGGCGGCTTCACTTTTTGAAACCGCTCCCCGAATCGGCCCGGTCTTGAAGCGGGCCACGATGTCTTCTGAAAGATGGAGCGAAAACATGATGACCGGAATATCTGGACGGCGCTGCGCAATCTCGGAGGCAGCCTCGAAGCCATTCATCTCGGGCATCGTAATGTCCATAATGATAATGTCGGGGGAAGACTGGATAGCCAGATCAACCGCTTCCCGCCCGGTCCCTGCTTCATCTGAGACGGTCCAGTTGGGTACCGACTCCAGCAAGTTACGAATCCCGAGGCGCATTACCTCGTGGTCATCCGCAACTAGAATTCTTACCGGATTGGATTGCGTTGCCGCGTCTGCGCGAGCCATGTGTTAACGATTCGTGAACAAGACAGGATACATCGTTTCTACTCAAAATTCTGCTCAGGTTGCAACCGTCGCGCGAGAATTCCCATGCAGGGTTGCCGCATCGAGCAGCTTTCCTGCTTTCGAACGATACCAACGATACGCAATCTCCAGCCGTGATTCTTCTCGGGATCCCGAAACCGTCGATGCTGCCATTTTGCAAAATCCCAGCCGGAACACGCAATATGCCAGCAGGTACGCGTCCAGCTTGTGCGCTACATCAATGCCTGACAATTGCTTGAATCTTCGTACCAGAAACTGAGCTGCTTCAAAAGATAGGTCCCATTCTATAGTGGCTCCCGCCAGGTCCCATGCTATGTCGCACGGGCCGGGGAAGAAGTGATTATCTCCGTGGCTGATTGCATCAGTTTTCAGCAACTCACCCCGCGACGAGGCGATCCATTCAAACGGCTGCATGCGACCGTCAACTAAGACCGGATTTGTGCTACCGAGCAGCGCTGGATCCAGCCTGAGTTCGCGGCCGAATTCCTGCTGGACGTTGAACTCGAGCATGTTTGCGAGCTCTGAGTTGGAGGGCGACGCGCAACTGAAATTTGAAACGCGAAACGAGCAGTAACGTGCGATTCGCTCCAGCAACAAAGAGCTCACATCTTGCTTGCGTAAATTGCGTCCCTTAACGGTTTGATAGCAAAGAAATCCATCTCCTGCGTCGGCAACAGCTGGAGCGAAACCGTGTTTCGCAAGACTGAAAGCGCGTTCACGTACTTCGCTACCGAGTGGTCCCATTCCTTCGAACTTGAAAAATTGACGGCGGTCCGGCGAAAGAAACTTGAGCCGCTCCATTTGCGTCCAGCTCTCCGGCCAGTCTTCCTCACTCTTAAAAAAGTGTATTCTCCACTCGCCGCCTCCGAGGTAAGGGAAATTCTGAAATCTGCTACTTACCGATGGCGCGGTAGACACGAAACGCACACAGTGCCATCGCCTGGCGGCGTCTTCTGCGCAGAGGCTCTCTGGGTCGAATTCGCGGCTGCCAATAGCGGTGATGCGTTCTTGCGGCACTTTCATCCGCATGAGCGCCTCAGCCACGGACAAGAATGTCGATCCGCTCCGGCCTGGCCCCTCGTCGACTACTAAAAATTCTGCCGATTGCGAGAGTTGTTCCACAATCCAGTGTTCCTGCTCCGCGGAAAACTGGACGCTTCGCGCATAAGGATGCCCCGTGGGCCTGACCGTGATCCTCTTTGCGCGGTGCCCTTTAGCGTTCAATGCGGCTGTGTTCACGGCACTGAGCGTGGTCCCGATGCTGCGGATGCCAATCACCGCGAAGGTTCCTGATTGCGAGGCAATCCGGTCCACGACTCGGGCATAGTCTGAAGGATGCAACGCGTAGTAGGTGAAGCCCTCGGGCGGCGAGATGCTGATCGTTTCCGGAACGTCAATCTTTCCTGCAAGGTGCTCAAGTTCCGGTTGATCAACCTGAGCTCCGGCGAATAGGGGGAGAGCCAGCGCATCAGTGAGCGCAGCCGCTGCGCGCTCCCCCGGAGTATTCAGATCGGCGAGAGCCGCCTCTAACTCGCCCGCTTCGATCAAGGAATCAAGCAGTGAATTCTCTGAGGCCAGCCTTCGAGTCAAGCCACGCACCATCGCGTGCCCGGACACATCGCGGCGTCCTTCACGAAAAATCCAGAGATCGGACTTGGCGCGTTCTTCAGCGCGTTTCGGCGGATCTCCAGCTGTGATTACCGAAGCCGCACCGCTAGAAATTTGTGTGGAGCCTGCCATTAGAAATTTGTGTGGAGCCTGCCATCCATCGAAAATCCCCCGCTTTGATCTCGCACTACGCTTACCGACCAGCGCTTCGTCAGCTGGTATTCCCCTTGAACGATTTCGCTTTGCGGCTGAGTAACATCGGTCGAAAAGGTAAAGGTAAAGTTCTTGGTGACCCGCTTCTGAATTCCCACGCGGGCCGAAGGGTTGGCATTGTCGCCGCCGATCAGCGGGTCAATCTGCAGTCCCGCGATTCCGGTCAACTTCGTCACTTGGTTGCTCACCTGCCCCAAACCCGCCGCCAGTACCTGGCTAGCGCCAAAACTCGCTGGTGCTCCCTCGGTTGTAGTCTGGCCGCGAGCGATCAAATTAATGATGTCAATTGGCGGCAGCGGCGGATCAGAAACATAGTTCGTCTGCAGTTTCTCGATCGGACCGCGAATCGTGATGTTCAGGTTGTACTGGTTAATAGTAGTGCTGATGAGCATGTTCAGCACGGGTTCAGTCTGATTCGGATTGGCGAAGGTGATCAACCCTCGCTCAAGATGATATTGGTTCTTGGCGAAGAAAATGTCACCCGAAGTCAGGTCGGCGCGGCCAATGATGACCGGATCGGACGCAGTACCGATTACTCTCAGATTCGCGCTTCCTTCAATCCCGAGCTGCGCGGTTCCGGCGTTCAGTTGGCTGGTGGACTGGACCGCGATTTGCAGTTTCAAGTTGTCAGCCATGCTTTGTCCGGTTGGAGGTGCGCTCGTCCCAGTGAACTGTGCCATAAATGAAGAGAGATCAAAGTCAGAGGTGAATGACAGAGAATCAATCAGCACGCGCCCCTGCAAAAGCGACGCCTGCTGATTGCCAGTTAATGTTAGATCAGCTCCGAAAGCCGTCCGCATCCCCTCGGGATAACGCAGCCGTACCGAGTTGGCAGAGACTGCGATGTTCATTTGCATCTGTGGACGGTAAATGACTGAACCTCCCAACGTGACCGGACCGCCACCAAGTTTGCCCGAGCCATTGATAATTTGAACGCTGGTATCGCTTACTTGCATGGTCGCGTTTAGGTCTTGCACTCCGAGCGGCATTTGTTCGGTTGAAAATGACGCATTCTGCAAGCGTATCTGACCATTCACGCCGGGATTTGTTAACGTGCCTCGGGCGTTTACATCCAGCGCAATACTTCCCCCGCTTTGGACATCAGGCTGCAGCAACTGAATCAATCGAAGATCGACGGAGCCGCGAGCAGAAACCGCCATCGCGTCAGGCTTATCAACTGGAATCCTGCCTTGAAACTGCAAAGACGTATCCGTTCCCTTGATGGTCGCAGGCTGTATATTCAGCACTGAATTTGCATAATCCACATGAATCGGCCCGGCCGCACCGATTTGCAGCGACTGGTAGCTGGCGGCTAGAACCGGCACCGTCAGGTGCGCTTCCAGCTTGGTTTTGTCTGCCGCCGGACCGCGTACTGAAAGGTGCAGTTCGGTCTCCCCGCGCAGACCCGTCGGACGCGATGGCATGTACATCGCCAAAAATGGGTCTACATCGAACTTACTGGTATCGAGTGAAGCTTCGGTGTAGTAGCCCGGGCTCAGGTGCACGGTGGCATTGCCGCGTAGCATGGCCCCGCCAACCCCTGAATTCAACGCAAGCTTCGCCAGATTATTTGCTACGTCCAGATTCGCCTCCACCCGGCTGAAATTCGTGTCGTGCAATTGCAGTTGATCGATCTGAACTGAAGCCGCGAGCTGCGGGTTCTCCACTGTCCCCGCGCCACTCGCCGAAATCGCCACCACTCCTTTAAGCGGAAGATTTTTTGCTTGCACGGTGTGGCTCTTGGTGAGGTCAATCTTCGAAGTCTGCAATTTGAAGTTGTAAGCTTTCGTCTTCGGAGTGAAGCTCACGTTCGCGATCGCCGCTCCTACCACCAGGGTCGAGTGTATGGTCCCCGCGGACGCCTGAAACTGTGCTGAAAGATTACTCAGCGGCTCATCAGACACTTTTGCTTTGTTGACTTGAAGTTTTCCTTGACCCTGCGGATTAAGCTCTGAACCTCGCAGTTCAATGTTGCCGGCGATCTCGCCTTGGACCGGATACTGGACATTCGCAATCTGCTCCAGTTCAGCGACGCGCAGGCGTTGAATGTTGAGAGAGGCCATGATCGGATCAGAAGCTATGTATGACCAATTTTTTAGCGTCGCCCGCGCATTCAACGTCAGTTGCCCTTGTTGTGCGGAGATTAGAGATGCGTTCTGGATAGAAAATTGCGAGGGATTTGCCGTGAGGGCCAGTTGCAATGAGCTCCACTCGCTGTGATTCACTCGCAGGTTATTCGCGGAGACCTGCGCCGTAATCTGCGGTTGCTGCAAAGTCCCACGCACGACCGCATTGAGGGTTCCTGCACCGCGAATATCAGGTGAACTCGATTGAGTTGTTCCCCCTTTCGTCGTAGTCGGCATTGCCGATGCCAGCAACATTAGTTGATGCAAATCGCTACTTGATGCCGTAACGGTCAGGTTGGAGTGATCGCCAACTTCGCCCTGCGCATGAATGGATGTTGCCGGAAGTTCTATAGAACTGGACGCGACCGAGAGCAGATTTCGGGCCGCGTCGTAATTCACATGCAGGTCTGCATTCAGCGGAAAAGTTTGCGATTGTGAACCGTTCGAGGCGATCACGGAACCGCCCATCGTAATGGCCGACTTGGCTTGCAGTCTTGCCGGACTGCCCTCCCACTTGGCGTCGGCAGTAGCATTCAAAGTTCCGGTGACCGGGACCGATTGCTTCGACAGATTTCGCATCGACGACTTCAACGCTTGCAAAGAAATGCCCGCGAGTTGCACATGGAATCGCGAACGCTGTGCCGAATCGACGCCATCGATCGTCCCACTTGCGGTGAGCCTGCCATTGAGTAAATCGAGCGCTACCCCGTCGGTTTTAAAGTTGCCATCAGTCAACTGATATTTGCCGACGATCTTCTGAATTTTTACGGCTGCTTGCGCTGCAGATACCGCAAGCCCGTTACTGGCAATTTCCCCCGACAACCTGGCGTTCTTCAGCGCTGACCGGCCAGGGACGACTTTGTAACTCATGGCGCCGCTCAATGCCACATCGCCTGAGGCGTTAGCACTCGACAGTCCAGCAAAATCCTGCGTATGCAGCACAACGTCGTAATGCCCATCCGCAATCGGAGCGCTGCCGTAGTCGCGAACGTTAGCCTCAATTTGCAATTTCGATCCGCCAAGCTTCAGCAGCAACGGTCTCAGATTCAGCTCCGTCGGCGTAGCGTCAAAGGATGCCTGCAAGCTGTGCGGAAGCGGTCGCAGATGTTCGTACTGCACCAGGCCGTTCTGATAAGAAATTGTTCCGCTGTACTTCTTTTGTAGTTGGCTGAAACTGATCTCAGTCCTCAGTCCGCTGAGGTTCGCATTAACCGGAATCTGCCGGTCAAGGGTGTTGATCACTCCATCGGTGAGCAGCACGTGCCCGACCGCCATGTCGAAAATATTTGTGCTCCCACTTTTACTCTGCGAGGGCGGCGGCTGTGGGAGATTGCTGTGCCCTTCTTTATCCACGATCAGGTTTACTGCCGGGTGTTCAACCAGCAGTTCGCTGAGATCTACTTTGTGACGCAGGATCGAAATTATTTTCAGCCCGATCCTCGCGTGCGTAATTTCCAGCAGCGGCTTCGCTCTAGCCGGCTCTGTCCCATGGACGGTCAAGCCATAAATATCTGCGCTGAGGGTTTTGACATGAAGCTGAAGATTTTTAATTTCTACTTTGGCGCCGGTCGATTCCTGGGCGCTTTGTTCAAGTTTTGCGACCAGATACCGCTGGAAAGCTGGATTTTGCAGAATCACGACCGCGGCGACTACAACCAGCAGCACTAACCCGCCGATCACAATGGCCGTCCAACCGACGATTTTTCTCCAATTCCCCATTCTCGTCTAAAACGCCTGGCCTAGTGTGATGAAGAATTGGGTCGCGCTGATGCCAGTGACCGGATTTAGATTGCGCCCCACATCGACTCTGAGCGGTCCAATGGGGGTGTTGTAGCGCAGTCCGATACCAACAGTGTTCGAGTAATTATTGACGAACTCTGGAAAATTGATTCGCCGATAGACGTTTCCGCCGTCATAAAAGATCACGCCTCCTAAATTGTTGATGATCGGGATCGGATACCGCAGCTCGGAATTCAGAATAAAGAGCTGGTTGCCGCCTATCGGTATCGGAATTAACGGGCAGTTGGTGGTGCTGGTTCCCTGGCAAAACGGGATATACCGCACCGGTCCTGCTTCGTCGGTGGGAAAACCGCGCAGGGTGGTGCCGCCACCGGCGAAGAAACGCTCGCTGGTAGGTACAGCACTGCTGGCGTACGGGGTCGCCAGTCCCAGGCGCAAGCTGTTTGCGAACACCAAGCTACCCAGCGGTTTGTAATAGGCATATTGACCAAAGAACCGGAAAAAATCAGCGCTGGAACCGAGGGCGCTGGGCACGATCCGGAAATCCAGAGTGCTGTACACGCCTTTATGTGCGTCCAGCGGTTTGTCACGCGTGTCTTGAATCAGCGTGCTCGAAACGAAGGATAGCCGGACGTTGCGGTCGGGCGGCAGCACCAATTGCGGAACCAGCAATTGACTCAGCTTGGTGTGATTGAAGTCATAGCGAAGCTGTAGTTGTCTGGTCTTTTTGCGGTCGAGAAACCGCTGAAATTGGAGCGAAGCGTCGGCCAGGCGCGCTTGGAACAATGGGTTCTCAGTAGTGCGCTCGGCGGAAATGCTGGTCAGCGCTTGCCAGTTCGAAAGCCGAAAATGCGGATCGGTGTAAGTGGTGATGAACCGCTGATCGAGTCGCTCCGCCAATACCGACACTGCGATGCTCTCGCCCAATCCACGCATGTCGAGGCGCCGGTATTCGATTGAGCCCCGCGGGCTGACAAAGGTTTTTTCGCTCGGTAGGACTTTGGCCCCGTGCAGTCCAATGGTTGGTAGGCCGGGAACGGCAACGCTCCCAGTCGGCACATTTCCGCCGCGCCGCGAAATCTGTAAACCGAAGCCATAAGTGACCGAGTTGCGCTTTGCTTCGTGCACTTTGACCAATGCTTCTTCTTCTGTTTGGTCAGTAATCTGTCGTCGTGGACCAATACTTGACCAATCGAAAATCCCAAGGTCGTAAAGATCGCTTTCTCCCTGCAGCAGCTTGCCTTCGCTCAGCGGTTGCTCAGGAGCGAGGTTGGCGCTTTTTTGGAGCAGCGCCAGGCGCGTGTGGTCCCATCCCATGTAGACCACCTGGCTGATGCGCACCCTCTGATTCTCGGTAATCGCGTAGGTCACATCGACCACGTGTGGATCATCGGGGTGGCGGGTCACGACCGTCTTGACTTCAGAATTAAGAAATCCAGCATCAAGGTATTTTGCGGCGATCTGATTGCGATCGTCCGACATTCTTCGCGGAGAGAAGGGCTTGCCTTCGAGCAATTCGAACTGGCTTTTGCTGTGATGAAGCTGGTCGAAGGGGATGCTCTTATTTCCCTCCACCCGAAGACTGCCCACGGTTGTGCGATCGCCTTCTACCACGTTGAAAGTTATGCGGATTCCTTGGTTGCTTATAACGGATTGCGGCGTGACTTTCACTTGCTCAAAGCCGTTGTCTTTGTAAAAGTTCTCTACGTTCTTGGCGCTTTGGGTTGTGAGTTTGGCACTATAGGTTCCATGGGTGATGATTCTCCCCTTTTTTACCTCAACCTGGGCTGCGAGATCGCTGCTGTCGATGTGCTGATTTCCGGTAAAAGCGATTTCCTTTACTGAATACCTGCGACCTTTGTCGATCTGAAAAGTGAGAATGGTCCTATCGTTCTGTTGTTGCGTAGCGGTGTTGACCTTCACTTCGAAATAGCCTTTCCGCTCAAAAAAGTCCTGCAGATTGCGTCGGCTTTCTTCGACGATGTCGGGATCAATGGATTCTTCGTCGTAAATGGAAATCAATTTTTTCTTTTGGCGAGTGGCCAGGAAGGGAATCCACGAAAGTTTGGCTCCGACGACTCGAATTTCGATGGTCGGCCCAGTGTCTACGTTGATGGCCACGTCGGCCAGATTTGTGTCCGGGTGATAATCCGGAGGACTGATGACGATTTTGTTGGCGGGATAGTTTTGCTGCGCCAGCTTCTTCCGGACAAGGGCCGTCGCAGCCTGAATACGCCTCGGCGAATAAGCTTTGCCATGCTTTAGTAGCGCCCCGGTGAGCCGTGCGCGCAATGATTGAATAGTTCCTTGCAACCGGCGGTTTTCCTCCGGCTTAGCTCCCCGGACTTCCACTTTTCCGATGTGAGCGTGTTTGCCGGGTTCGATGTGAAATGTAATGTGAGTCAGGCGGTTGGCATCGTCGAGTTGGACGTCGGTGTGAACCTTCATCAAAAAGAAGCCGTAATCATGAAAGAACTTCGTCAGCGCTGCTTCTGCGGTCGCGATCTGACTCTGCTGAAATTCGGTCTGGTCTGGCAGATTGACCACTTGGAGTAATCGGGTGTACGAGAAGTGCTTCGTGCCGCCCGGGAATTTCAACATGCCGATGTAATAAGCCGGTTCGAGCACGAAGGTCAGTTTGAGCCCGCTCGGGTCCGGTTGCACTTTTAACTCGACCTTGCTGAAGATACCGGTGCGGTTCAGGGCATCGATACTTTCCTGAATTTTCTGATCCGAATATGCTTCATCAGGCTTTTGGACGATGAGGTATCGGTACGGTTCGGTAGCGAGGTGAGGATTTGCGGTCAAGTCGATTGAACCCACGCGCTGTCCCTGATAGGAGGGAGGTGGATTACTGGCTTTGGTCTGGGCAGATGCTGGAAACGAAATCAGTACCAACAGAGAGCCTAAGAGTATCCAGCGCATGATGAGGGCTGACCCGGAGGCGCGTCGCGGAGATCATTGCGCGGCCGAATTGACTCTGATGCTTGCAGGAAAACGGGAGATGTCCTGCTTTTTCGTGCCTTTAGCTCAAATTAGACGGCAAGGGAAAAACGCTGGGCCTACTCTGGAATACAGCTTT
>Ga0207695_10005677_pt1 | contig 16462 bp, 16 predicted proteins | sample KBSC54metaG_FD_184354 | JGI IMG/M metagenome (GOLD analysis project Ga0207695, IMG submission 184354) | Corn rhizosphere microbial communities from Kellogg Biological Station, Michigan, USA - KBS C5-4 metaG (SPAdes) (version 2) | ecosystem: Host-associated > Plants > Roots > Rhizosphere > Soil... | reverse complement strand
ATCGAAGGCTGCCCCACTCCTCCGAAGATAGGGCAGGGGAGACCACGTCGCCGGTAACGCTGCCCTTGCCCTGAAAAAACCCAAAAATCTCGTCGATGCCGGTGTTAATAGGCACAAGCTTGGCTACTGGCTCGCCGTGTTTCGTGATCACAACCGTCTCGCGTTTGGCTTTTACCTCGTCCATGATGGCAAGACAGTTGGTCTTGAATGCGCCTGCGGGTACAGTTTTCATAGAAGGCGTCCTTATTTCCAACTATGGTCATTATACCATGGTCATAATTCAGGGAAGGGGCATTCGTCTTTCTTCATCAATTCCCAGGCGCCGAGATACTTCGCATATTTTGAGTCTTTGATCTCGGGACGCAGGGCCACGCTGGCCTGACCGCGAAAGACTGGTTCGGGAATGATGTACCAAAGGTCCTTGGGCAGGATGTAAACCACGAGAAAATCGAAGGCGTCTTCTGCATAGGGCCAATGGCTTCCTTTGACGGCGCAGGGATAGCAGCCGCGATCGAAGAATTGAGTGGACTTGACCTGGATGCGCCGGAAGCGGCCCTGGCGCTCGACTATGAAGTCGTACTGGGCGGAATCTCCCCAGGGCTTGGTTACGTGAAGGCCGTTTTCTGCGGCGGCGGCCATGAAACGCAGCTCAACCCACTCGCCGCGCCGCTTTGGTTGCTTGATTTGCATTGCCAGTTCATTCATTGGGTCCCCATTGCGAAATTGGCTAAAAACAAAAAGGCGACCCGGGTGGGCCGCCTTTGTATTTGCCTATATTTCTATTGTGGCATTTTCAGTGGGGCGTTTGTGCCATGTTTTGGAAGTTTATATTTGCCGTAGGATGAGAGGGGTAGCGGGAATCAGGGTTGCGCGGGGGCTTGACAAGAGTTTTCCACAGATTGGTGAAAGTCCGGCCTCAGTTGGGTGATTTAATCGCAAAGGACCTAAAGGATGGGCCAGTCCGCCGATGAACCAACAAGTACCGCTCCTTACGCTGGACGGCGGATTGGCACAGCGCGCGCATGAATTGAAACTGGACGTACTTGAGGCTAGCAGCCGATGAAATCCTACAGCTATTCTGAGGCGCGGGGAAATTTTGCGACGGTGCTTGATGAAGCCGAGCGCGACGGTGCGGTGGAAATTCGCCGCCGCGATGGGACCGTGTTTCGCATTCTCCCTCTGCGCAAGTCCAAAGCGTCGCCGCTCGATGTTAGGGGCGTAAAGGTGGGAGTGTCAGCTGCCGATCTGGTCGCAATCGTGCGCAAAGGCCGCGAACGGGGATAAACCTAAAAACCGAAAGCGGGAAACGTAACCAAACGATTTGTCGGCAGCGTATGAGGTGAACGTGCCGTCTGTCCCACTGTTTCTCCGGGTTATTCAACTTCCTGATCAATATCCAACATTGAAACATCATTGACAGCTGCAGGACTCGAATCCGCAACATCAAGCGGGATGTGACTGCCCCACTCAAGCCAAAACCGAGCTTGAATGGGCCACCCGCCCGTCTATCCCCATATTCTCTGCAACCTCCGCAAGTGGAAGCCTCTTCTGGTTGGATAGCAGTCCGGAACGATGGTGGCAACCCGCCCATTTGGACTTAGCTGCAAGGATTAACATGGCTATGTATGAATCCGCAGACCACAGCCGTCTTCCTAGATACAAATCTGTTCTTGCATTACCGCCCAGTCAATGAGATCGACTGGTGTGCACTGGTTAAAGTACGCCCGGTGGAGATCAAGATTGCGCCAGTGGTCCCGCACGAACTGGAAGAACAGAGGGTCGTACATCAACTTCGCAAAATCCGCGATCGGGCAGGCACCGCTATAAAGCTGCTGCATACATACTTGCAGAAAAACCAACTACGCGATGGTGTCACCCTGCAGTTTCTTATGAAGGAGCCAAACCCGGAATACGCTGCCGCGCAGAATCTCAACCTCGTAGTCGCCGACGACCGCCTCATCGGTGCGTACCTGCTGTACCGCGAAGCCAATCCTGACGCGCGCTGTATCGTGGTCACGAATGATTTGCCGCTGACGATCAGGCTCACGCAACGTCAGATCGAATTCATCTCACTCGACGAATCGCTCCTGTTGCCGTCGGATCCAGACCCGTTGGAGAAGAAGAACAAGCAGCTGGAGGCGGAACTGCTGCGGTACAAATCACGCGAACCTGACCTGGCGATTAAGTTTGACGACGGGGAGAACTATGCGCGATTCCGGCTTGGAAGCCCGATCAATACACCAGACGCGGAGCCGGATATTCAAGCGAAGTTGGCAGCAGCCAAGGAGAAGTGCAAACCCGTCGAACTCGCACCGCAGAATCAACCAGTAGATCCGAATGACCCTTTCGCTGGAATTGCCGAACAAATCCGACAGATAACGACCGGGTTCCAGATAGTCGGGCGCGAGTTCTATGAGGACTACAACCGTCGCGTGGAGAAGTACTATCGTGATTATGAGAAATATCTCCGAGACGCCGCTGGGTTCAAGACGCTACCCACGAGAACCATCACACTCGACTTGATTCTGCACAACTCGGGCACGTGTCCCGCGGAAGACATTCACGTTCTTCTCCATTTCCCGGATGGGTTCTTGGTTTACGACGACAGACGTCCTCCAAAAGCCCCAGCGGAACCCGCCGTCCCGTCAAAAGAAATCAGTTTGATGCCGTCCTTTGCGGGATTCTCGGGATTGAGTTTGCCTGATATAGGTGGCATGCCGGCTCTGCCCGACCCAACTTTACCGAAAATACGAAAGACCAATAGCTACGAGGTTGCATTCCAGTTCGAAAAGCTACAGCACGGGTTCATCCGGAGACTCAGAACGCTTTACATCCTATTCGACTCGGTAGCTGCAGCGTCATCATTCTCCATCGACTACACGATCCACGCGGGCAATATGATCGACAATTGCACAGCACAACTCGGTGTGATTATCGAGAAAGAGTGATCTTTGTTGAAGCCCCGACGGGTGGCCACTCAAGGTTATTTTGGCTTGAAGTGGTGGATGCGATTGTGCGGTACTACTCCCCGAAATATACCGGAGAGTGAAGGGGCTTAGGCCCAGATTGCAACTGCTTTTTCCGCAAGTTTCTGCTGTCTTTCCTCAATACTCTCGCGGTTCCAATCGCCATAACCCAGCAATTGCTTTGTGAGTAGCACTTCGGACTTGTCGTATGCGGGTTTCTTAGCCGCGAAAAGCCCATTTTGAATTGTTTGATTCAGCTTCGCATCCAGAAGGGTGAGGTTGCCAAAGCGATTTACTAGGTCCTGATGGTCTGGCAGCCGCGTTTCGGGCTTTTGGGCGTAAATGTGCTCAACGTGCACTTTGTCCGGACCGGCGAGCTGCAGTTCCTCCGTTTTCTTTGCCGAGCGGCGCTCGAAGTTCTCAATCTCGTAAAGCATGTACCTCTGACTCTCGCGGCGCGAAATCTGAAACGTAGCGAAACGCTTCGCAAACGCATCGTTGGTGGGCTTGATCTCTGCAAGAGCGGCTTTAGCCTCAAGGAAATTGCCCGTACCTGAGAGGTCCTTAGCCAGCGCGTAAACCACGTCCTCCAGGCTGCTCAGTTCCAAGCCCGAAACCACGGCATACCGTACGTAAACGGACACAAGCTCTCGTAAGAAATCCAAACGCGCGGGGGCATCCCCAAAAGCGTATGCGCTCAACACGGCCGGTAAGAGGGCCTTCCCCCCGAGCATCTTGATTGCGATGAGCTGCTCACGGATTTTTGGGTCATCGTCATTCGCGGAGACAATCTGCCGATACGTAATAGAACTAAGCTCAAGATCCTGCGAAAAAGGTAGCGATGCGATGTCCTGCTCCGTTATGACGCTCTTCATTTCGTGATACAGCTTGCGGCTCTTAATATCACCATTCCGTGAAATCCAATAGTGACGAAGGAAATCATCAATCTTTACGTCCTCTTCAATCTCGAAAACCGTACGCCACGCCTCAATGATTTCTTCTCTCTGTGCATCAGACGCGGCACGGCGTAGCACGAGGTTTCGCAGCAGGTCCGGAGTAGAAAGTGAGATTCCACGGTCATTCAGCGTTTCAAAGACGTTCGAGGCGTTGTCCTCGTCGCTGGAACTGACGACAACTGCTGACATGTGGTTCAAAAGAACCTTCATAATCCTTAAGGACCATTCAAACGCGGGCTTGCCTCCGCCGAGTTCTTTGTACTTCTCTTCAAACTTTTCCTGGAAATACTGGCGCACCTTCAGCACTAGCCGGTGAGACTCAAGAGTGGCCGGGAGCTTTGTCGTTGTCGCGCCGTCCTGGATTTCGCGGCGGAAAAATTCAGCGTCATAGCGGTTCAGTGTTAGCTTGTACCAGCGCTCGCCCGTGGAATCGTCGTTGTCGTACATGTACTTCAGCCCGAGCCGGGTAGCAGCGTTTTTGTCGTACAGATTCAAGTGGTCACGAATGATGGACAGCAAAATAGTGGCAGTGGCAAGTCGCTGCTGACCGTCCAGCAAGAGATGGTCTGTCCCGCCAGTGACAAGCACCATTGAGCCGAGGAAATACTCCTGCGTGTCCACATTCTTATCTGGATAGCGATTAGAAAACGCAATAAGGTCTCTGAAGAATACATCCGCTTCCGATTCCGTCCAGCTAAAGTCTCGCTGATAGTCTGATACGACAATCCTTGGACTAGTAGTGCTGAGTAAATCGCCAATCGTTCTCTTGACCGGGTTATATAAATCTGGCACGGAAAAGCACCTCCAACGGGAAGAAAAATCATACAGGAAGACAAAGCCTGGAACGGGTGGCCACGGCTGAAGCCGTGCCCTTCCCGGTCGTGGTGGTGGCGATGTTGATTTGAAGTCCGGATGAAAAAGAGGCGCCGGCGGGTGGCCCATTCAAGCCCGGTTTTGGCTTGAGTGGGATTTCTGTAGCAGGACAAAGTCTTCCCGCAGCTGGTTCGCGTTTTCGCGCCGTCGATTCCGCATCGATCTTCACAGTCCTCGCGCAACAAACACCGGGTCCCTCCGGCGGTCGGGATGACGAAATTGAGGGAATCCCTCGGGGCTGAAGCCCCGGTTGCTATGAGATCGTTTCGGCACGGCGGAAGCCGTGCCCTTCCCGTTCGTGCTCGTGGCGACATTGATCTGAAGTCCGGATGAAAAGGGGCAGTCTTGCGGAAATGATGTCGAGTGTTGCTCGACCGGACAGCCGAGGGCGGCGGTCTCCACGTGGTCATCTTCCCTCCGAGAGTCAAAATCCGCATCCCTTCGACTGCTCAGGGCAGGCGTGGCGGGGGCGCCCGCCCCAGACGGGTCATCTTCTCGGGCGAGGGGCGCCCGTCCCTCCTGCAGAAGTCAAAACCCCCACCCTCCCGCAAAGAACGCGGGAAGGATGGGGCACCCGCTTCCAGGGACAAGCTGGCGTACACTGTCGCGGTTGATCTCTGGAGGGAAAATGAAAGCCTCGGTGTTTTATCGAATCGCTTCTGTCCTTCTGGTGCTGTTTGCTCTCGGACATACACTTGGTTTTCGCCAGTCCGATCCCAGTTGGGAGGTTGATGCCCTGCTTGGCTCAATGCGGTCAATTCACTTTCAAGTGCAGGGGTTTAGCCGGAGCTATTTCGACCTTTTTGTCGCGGCTGGATTCTCGGTTGGCGTGTTCTATTTTTTCGCGGCGATATTAGCGTGGCAGTTAGGTCGCCTTCCAGCAGAGACTTTAGGGCAGATGCGCGTGACAGTGTGGGCATTCGCGGTTTGCTTTGCCGGTATCACGATTGTGAGCTGGAGGTACCTGTTTATCCTGCCTATTGTGTTCTCAATGGTGATTACAGTGTGCTTGATTGCCGCAGCATGGCTGTCGGCGAGGTAAGCTGACGGGCTACTCTCCATTCCCCTGTCGTGCAGCTCGTCGAAGATGATAGAAACTTCCTCTCGGTGGAATCAGTAATGTAGCGGGTGCTCCAGTCTTTCGCTGCGCTCAGGGCTGTGACATTTATCTTTTCGAGTGTCACACACGCAACGCTTCACGCGTCCAATTAATCCAACTGCCCCGTGAGTCGGGGAATGTGGCGAGACACTAGCTTGTAGCTTTTTGCCATTTGCCTGCCGGCTCTTTTGGTAGTTTGCTGCACGTCTCGCGGCCTATGCCGGAAAATGCGAAACGCGCCGTGATCTCGGTAGGTACTCTGCCGGAAGTCGTGTCTCTGCGTGAAGCGGTACTGAAGAGCGTTGGGTATACGGTTTTCAGCACTGCACGTCCTGAGGAAGCTCTATCCAGAGTACGAAGCGGCGACTGCGGGGTGTTATTGCTTTGCTATTCAGTACGAGACCTGTGGAGGAGACAACTGGTTCGAGAGTTTCGCGAAAAGTGTCCACACGGACGAATCGTAGCTATTACCAACAGCAAGATGGACGAAGTCCCGAAAGAGGTTGACGAATTGGTTTTTGGTATTGAAGGCGCCGAAGCTCTCATCGACGCAATTCAAGGAAAGGCGGCTTGACTGGGCGCTCGATTGCACATCATCGCTGCCTCAACTTCGACCACTCTGCCGAACGGTCCATTTGGAGACTCGGCTATAACGCGCACGATAATTTTCATGGGCGCCTGACCGGATAGCCGAGGGCGGCTGTTCCCACATGGTTATCGTTAGTAAGTTCCGAGCCTGACGCGCACGACTTTGCCTTGATGTGTGAAGTTCAAGCCGAAGTCGGTCTCATCGCCGTTCCACAAGCGAATAAATTTCCAGTTGCCGTTCTCGTAGTGTCCTTCTTCGGCGCGCAGAATCTGCACACGTCCGTTCTCTTTTGACGGCAGCTGAAATTTAACCCGAGCGTCAACGCCGGTGACGAGAAACTCGTCAGCTGAAAGCTGCGCAACCAGAGCGCGCCCGTGATGGTCTTTGGTTCCGGGAGCCTTGTCGCCGCCATCAAATTGCGGAAATCCGAAAGCGACTGTCGCCTGCCATTTGCCGAAATCAAGCGATGACTGCGAAGTACCTTCCTCTTCCACCGCAGTCTTCAGTTTCCCTTCAAAATTCGATCGCGCGATCTCGCGATCCATGGGTGAAATCAGCGCATAATTCTCGGCATGCATTGCCGGAGGCTTCTCGTCAGTGATGGTCCAGCCGGTGTAGTCAATTCCAAACGGGGAAAATCCAATGGCGCCCTGGCCCAGCACATAAAAGAAATACTTGGCATCGGCATCGCTCCCTCCGGTTTCCGGTACCCACAACGGATTGTCGGGTCGACGATAGGCGTTCAGAACTTCGCGATAGGCGTCAGAGTCGTCGATGTAAATGTCGGGGCCGATCATGTCGATGGCCGGCGCGGTGGCCTTCCATACGTCGATCATGTTGTAAGTGGGGCCGCCGCTAGGATAGTTGACGCCCGGGATCGCATCGCGCCGGTACTTCAGCCAATTATTCACGTACAAAGGCAGCGGGTACTCGGCTTTGCCCGCCACCGCGATTTGATTGATGTAATGGGCCACGGCATAGGCGGAGAAAGTCTCATCTGCGTCCGCGCCAAAGACTTCTTTCCAATTTCCGGGATGCCGGTGTAATGCCTGCACCAGATCGCCAGGGACCTGTGACTGAAATAACTTTTCCGCGGCGGGAGAAAAATCACGCACGCTGCCGAGCGATCCTGATTCGTTCTCGACCTGGACCAGCAACACGGTGTGCTGCTCGCCGTCGATCTGCTTCAAATGCTGCATCAGCGCGGCGAAGGCCTTTTTGTCAGCTTCAAGGTTCGCGTCGGCATGAGGAGAGAGCACGTCTAACGGCTCACCACGGTCATTCATCACGCGCGGGTATTGCGCGGGGTCGGTCTTGATCCACTCGGGAACGTAGTGCATCCTGCCGTTTTTCCATGTGCCGAACCAGAGCAAGACGAGATACACGCGATGTGAGCGCGCTTGCTTCACCAGTTCGTCGACCACGGAAAAATCGAAGCGGCCGGGCTGCGACTCTAGTTGCTCCCAATAAACCGGCGCTTCGACCGTGTTGGCATGAATGGCCTCGATTGCCGGCCAGACCTGCGGCAGCACGGCCGGCCAGGCGCTCGAGTTATTGATCTGTGCGCCCAGAATTAGGAACGGCTGGCCATCGACCATCAGGGCATAGCGGCCGTCCTTTTTGACTAGGCGAGGCGTTTCGGCGCCGCTGGCGGGAAGCGCAGAGAGAACGACGCTGACGGCAAGAAAAGAGACTAGCGAGAGATGGCGAGGAAAGCGTGGCATGGCTTCAACCTCCTGAGAAATAGCCCTGAACAATAACATTAGCTAAAGCAGCTGTAAAATTATGCTCCCGCCAAAAAGCCCTGAGCTCAACTTGCCAGGGGAGGTATGGACAACTGCTTGTTCCCGCAGGGCATAAACCTTAGTCACTTGCCCGCCTCCTATACTTCTAAGAAACTTCGCTTACAAGGGGAGGTGCGACGTGAAACGTTTTGCGCCATTCATGGTTTTTATATTTGCGTGGGTATTGGTTGCGAGCGCGCAGGACAAGCCTCGCGTTTTCGTGCAGGGCAAAGGGTCGGAAAACGTCAGCTCAAACGGGTCGGCCGGCGGCGGACATCATTGGGCAGCGTGGGGATCGAAATCCACCATTGACTCGCACGATGAGAGCATGGAAGTCACAAAGGACATGCAGAAGAACTGCACCGGAGTGATCGTCACGCTGAACCAGTCAAATGCGGACTACACGGTCATTTTGAACCGCGAGTCGAAACAAAACCGGGGCCTGCTCCGCAGCAATAGCCAGGTTCAGGTTGCGAATAAGTCAGGCGACATTCTTGGCACCAGCGCTACCCATACGGTTGGCAATGCCGCCAAAGATGCCTGCGAGTTGGTTATTTCTGATTGGCAGACCCACGGGCGTGTGAACGCTGCTTCGGTTCCCGCTACAACTGCCGCTGCGGCGCAGCCGGTTGCTCCTGCAGTTACTCCCGCCGGAGCCGTGACCGCCGCCACCACCGCGCAATCAACCACCGCAACAAAGTTACAACAGCAGCGTCAAGCTTGCCTCGATCTGGCGAAAGATAATCCCAGTATCGTTTGCAAGTAAGCGAGCTCTGCTGATCAGAACATCCGCCGCCGTGGTTTGGCGGCGGAATTTTTGTGTGAAATTTACCAGGGCTGAAGTCCGAGCCCCGAGAAAAAGTGTTGGCTCCAGCAGCTCGCGAAATCCTTCGAAACCGGCAGCGCCTGCTTCGCATCTTTGAAGCGTAGAGATGCCGATCACGATCATTATCCTGGTGGTAATCCCGTTGTCGGGGATGTTGATGATGCGCTTCCGCAAGAAATCGCTGGCGCGCTTCAATCTTGCAGTTACCAACCGGATCACCGGCCCGTTTGCAGGATGGCTGCCTCTCTTTGGGATCATCACTCACGTGGGACGAAAGTCGGGCAAGGTTTATCGCACGCCAGTAAATGTTTTTCGCAAGCCCAACGGATTTGCGGTCGCGCTAACCTATGGCCGCGAGAGCGAGTGGGTCAAGAATGTTCTGGCCGCCGGCGGATGCGAGCTTCAGACTGGCGGGCGCCGGTACCATCTGTCCGATCCGACGGTCGTCCACGATCCCACGCGGCGGCAGTTTCCACTTCCAGTGCGAGTGATACTGGGAATCGTCGGCGCAAATGATTTCATGCAGCTGTCGATTGCTGAAGGGAAGTGACTTTTCCGGCCAAAAGAAAGGCCTCGATTTCTCGAGGCCTTTGAAGTCGCGCCAAACAGGACGCGGCGAGAAGTTAGTGAGATCTTCAGCCCGGCCCAGTTCCTAGCTGAAGAACACGCCGTTGCGCTCGTGCGCCAGCAGCGAAAACTCGTTCACCGAAGTCGAGGCTGGATCTGACACAAACGTGGCAGTATCAGTCTGGCCGGCCCACGCGATCTGCGCGACGTCTTGCACGAAATCCCCGACGAACCCATTCTGCACATCGCGAATTTTCGTGCGCCCCATCGGGTGGCTCCAACGAATGTCCCAGGAGACTTCCGCATCCACTTCCGGGCCATCCATCAGGGCGTTGACCACGTCGTGATAGTCCTCTACGTCCACATCGCTTGCCTGGAACGCGGCGGTCCCGGCAGCAAAATTGACGGAGATTGTGTTTTCGGAAATTGGGATCGTCCAAAACAAACCGCTTTCGGTGATCCCAGGATTGAAATCGTGAATTTGTTGACCCGACGGGTCAAAAACGTCGAGTCATATGAAGGCAAAGGCGCCATGGTGATTGCGACCGTCGGCGCCTACAAATTCACCGCGCATGAATCGTACGTCGGATTCGAAGTGAAGGTGTTGCGGGGCTTCGCCAGCAACAGTGTGCGTGCCCATGCCGCCCACCGCGGCCCAGCCTACGAAGCCGTTGAAGTTGGTGATAGTCGACGGCTCGACGCCGGGAGCGGGTAGAAAAATGTGAAATAGCGGCCCAGACGGGCCAAGCAACTCCATACCTCCGGGAATGGGAAGCGGGGTTGCTGAAGTCGTGCTGTTGTGGCCGTGAGTTTTGAGGGCGGCGCGCGCCAGTTCCGGTACCATGCCGGATGCTGCGAGTACGCCCAAAGTGACTCCGGATTTTTCGAGAAAACCTCGACGACTCAGGAGCCGTTTAGCGAAGTGCCGATGACCGGGATAGGCCATTCCAAAAGGTGTGCCGGAAACTAATCTTCGAAGACTCATGATCTTCCCCTGGGAGTGAATTGCATCGCCTTAGCGAACGAGAACCGAGCCGGAGAAGAGGCGACGCGGGAGCAATTATCCGCCGTTGGAGGAAAATGTCAAGGGCAATAAATAAGGGAGAGTGCCTCAGTTTGAAATTATCGAGTCAGCCAAATTGCCACGCCGCCCCCTAAGCATGCGAGGCTGTAGAAACTATAGAAAAGGCGGCCCTGCCATTTATTTAGTGGGTGTTTTGATCCTCGTAGTTGAATGCAGGGGTCTGTAATTCCTTGATACAAGCCCACCACACCAAAAACGATTAAGATCAGCGCACCTAACCATCGCGGCATGCAGCCACTCCCCTCAGTCATGTTCTCACGCAGTTGCCTATACCGCCAATTTCTTCTTATACGGGCCGCGTGGTTTCGGCGCCGACGCGCAGCTGTCTGCCATCAAGACCATTTCCTCAAGCGTCCAAACATGATCGCTCTGGTTAGCGGCCATTGCCGGAGCAAAGATTTGTGGATTCTCGCATAGTTGTAGTGAACCGTGTGAATCGCAACCATCGCCGCATGGTTCTGGATTTCCTTTGAGAAGGCGTTCGTTAGTCTCGTGAATCGCCTCATGCTCATCCGCATGGTGAGATTGTGGCGCTCAACGTAGAACGTGCTCAAACTGAGGCACTACCAAATAAGGGTGAAATTTGTGCTAGCCGAACTGCATTTTACAGTCGAGAAACCGGCTGCGCTGCTTTTTGGAGCTTGGAGGGCTCCAGAAATAGAATAGCCCCGATAGTCAGTCGGGGCTGGGTACGAACGATGTCCGCGAAACGATTCAAGGATAACTCTGCAGTCTAGCTTGTCAAGCCCTATTACCAATTCTCGAGTGACCGCGGAGGACGAGGGACTCGAACCCCAATTGGCTGACTAAGCCACTCGATGTTTCGCGGACATCGTCCAGTACCCACTGGCAACGCCCTCCAAACGTGCGATTTGCTGGTTTCGTCCCCAGCTTATCCTCCCTCGCCGACCTTCAGCACCGCGAGGAAGGCTTCTTGGGGGATATCCACGCGGCCGATGCGCTTCATGCGCTTCTTGCCTTCTTTTTGTTTTTCGAGCAGCTTGCGTTTTCGTGAGATGTCGCCGCCGTAGCATTTGGCCAGCACATTTTTGCGGATGGCATGGACGGTTTCGCGGGCGATAATCTTGGCGCCGATCGAAGCCTGAATGGGGACCTCAAACATTTGCCGCGGAATCAGTTCGCGCATCTTTGAGACCAGGGCCTTGCCGCGCTCGTAGGCAAAGTCGCGGTGCACGATGATGGAGAGCGCGTCCACCGGATCGCCCGCGACCAGGATGTCGAGTTTGACCATGGGCGACTCCCAGTGCCCGGCGAGGTGGTAGTCGAGCGAGGCGTATCCGCGCGAGACCGATTTCAGGCGATCGTAAAAGTCGAGAACGATTTCGTTCAGAGGCAATTCGTATTGCAGCATGACCCGGCTCGAGCTCACGTATTCAAAACTTTTCTGCTTGCCGCGCTTTTCTTCGACCAGCGCCAGGATTCCGCCGACATATTCTTCGTTAGTCAGAATGGTCGCGAGAATCACCGGCTCGTCGATCTTGTCGATTTCGCTCGGATCGGGCCAGCGCGAAGGATTGTCGACTTCGATCTTTTCGCCATCCGTCTTCGTAATTTGATAACGCACGCCGGGAGCGGTGGTGATCAGTTCAAGATTGAACTCGCGCTCCAGCCGCTCCTGAATGATTTCCATGTGGAGCAGGCCGAGAAAGCCGCAGCGGAAGCCGAATCCGAGGGCGACGGAACTCTCGGGTTCAAAGAAAAAAGACGAATCGTTGAGACGAAGTTTGTCGAGCGCCTCGCGCAGTTGCGTGTGCTCGTGCGCGTCCACGGTATAGAGTCCGGCAAAGACCATGGGCTTGATGTCTTCAAAGCCAGGCAAGGGCTCGATCGCGGGATTGGCGTCGTCAACAATGGTGTCGCCGATTTTAGTGTCGGCAACGTTCTTGATATTCGCGATCATGAAGCCGACTTCGCCGGCTTGAAGTTCTCCGATTTCGACCGGCTTGGGTGTGAGCACGCCGAGCGCTTCCACATCGAACACGCGATTGTTCCACCAGAAGCGAACTTTTTGTCCCTTGCGCAGGGTGCCTTCAAAAACCCGCACCAGCACGATGACGCCGCGATACGGGTCGAACCATGAATCAAAAAGCAATGCCCGCAAAGGATGATTGGGATTACCCTTCGGCGCGTGAGTGCGCTTGACGATCGCCTCAAGCACATCCGGCACGCCTTCTCCGGTTTTAGCGCTGATCAGCAGAGCGTCGGACGCGTCCAAGCCAACCGCGCCTTCGATCATCTCTTTGGTGCGCGCGACATCGGCGCTGGGGAGGTCAATCTTGTTGATGACGGGAATAATCTCCAGGCCGTGATTGATCGCCAGATAAGAATTCGCCAGCGTTTGCGCTTCCACGCCCTGGGACGCATCGACCACCAGCAGAGCCCCTTCGCATGCCGCTAAAGATCGTGAGACTTCGTAGGAAAAATCCACATGCCCCGGCGTGTCGATCAAATTAAGCTGATAAATTTCTCCATCCCGCGCGGGGTACATCATGCGCACGGCATGGGCTTTGATGGTGATGCCGCGCTCCCGCTCCAGGTCCATCGAGTCAAGCACTTGGGCCTGCATCTCGCGCGCCGTCACTGATCCGGTCAGCTCCAGCAGGCGGTCGGCCAGCGTGGATTTGCCGTGATCAATATGCGCGATAATCGCGAAGTTGCGGATGTGCTGGGAATCCATGGTGAGGGCGTGAATATTCATTTTAACAGGCAGGGATTGGCACTGGAACTTACCCGAGCGACGCGCTCATTGATTGAGAAATCTGTGGCGGGATTAGTCTGCACCCGCCACTCACTTTCCTTAATTGCCTTTTACGTTCAGCCTGGCTGCAACTCCGGCATGGTCGGAGGGCCATAGCCCGTCCGGCGTGCGGGTACTGGGGTCGGCGCCAAACAGCGCAATTCTCTGCGCGTTAATATTCCCCAGCGTAAGAATCAGATCAATTCGCTGATAAAGCTGAGAAACAGGATTATTGTCAGACTCGCTCTGGCAACAGGTCAGTCCCGGCATCAACGGAAAAATTTCCTGCCAGACGTCGTTGAACCCCGCCGCGATAAAGTCGGTGTAGGTTGGATCTTGCGGCAACGGGAAGGCCTGCGCGTTCGAATCCATGGCAATCACCACCGGAAGAAAAGTGTTGGCTGGACCGGCGCGTAACTCGCTCGCTTGAGCTTCGCGGATGAGAGGAACGAACGATTCAAGGTGGGTGCCGATGAATCTGAATGTCGTGCCGTGGAACTGCACGTCCAGCGAGGCCCACGACCGAGTTATCGGTATAGTGCCAACAGGGGTGGGAAGGAACGCAGCGGTTGCAAACTGTCCGGATTGTGGATTGCTCCACTGGAAAATACTTCGATTGATGTCAGTGCGCGCAAGGATCACGTTGTTATCGGTTACAGCCGCGCACAGAAATCCACTGCTCGGGATCAATCCCGGTGTGGGCGGAAACGCAATTTCTTGCACTTGCTTCGCGACCTGGTAATGACCGCCTTGCGCCGCAAGAGCGTCCATCAATTCCTGAAGCATGTCGTATTGCAGCGCCACCGGTCCGCAGGTCCCGTCGGCAGGATTAAAGGACCCCAGGTACCACTGATCCACTTCCTGCAAGCTCACCAGAGTCGAACCCGCGGCCAGAATCTGCGCAGCTACAGCCTGCATGCGTTCGGGAGGATTCGTGCCTTGAACCTGGGTAACAATCTGGCCGACACCCAAAAGGAATTGAGTAAGATTCGTAACTCCGATTACTTGCTCGAAATCTGTTCCCTCGTTCACGTTGTAGGTCATTACGCCCAAATCTCCAAACGTATTGCCTTGAGCTGACGCGCGTACGGGAAGGAGAGTCGCAGCACTTATTGCTACGAGCAGAATGGTAAAGAAGCCGGCCGACCATTGCTTGAGAGTTGCAGGAAAGTTCCCCACGGTTGTCATGTTGGCGTTACCTCAGCATAGGAATGAGAGCAATACCAGGGAGAAAGGCGTGGCAATTGTACATAGATTGGGTGGGAAAGTCTCGGTGGGATGGCAGATTCCGCGAATTGCCAAGCAATCCCGATTTCGCGTGGGTTACAATCCTGCGCGGCAGCTCTGGAGGAATCATGCGCAATGTTCTATGGGTTTTACTCGCCGCGGCATGCTCGTTGGCTCACGGTCAAACGCTCTCGCCGGAAGTGAAAGAGTTCGTAAAGATTGACGCGCCAGTTGTCGCACTCGAGCACGTGCGAGTGATCGATGGCACGGGCGCACCTGCGCGCGACGACCAGACCATCGTCCTGGCGAACGGCAAAATTCAGTCGATCGGAGATGCGGCTTCGGCCAGCGTTCCGAAAGATGCGAAAGTGCTCGATCTTCGCGGTGACAGTGTAATGCCCGGCCTGGTTGGAATGCACGACCACATGTTTTATCCCATGGGCGGCGCTGTGTTCGGAGAAATGGCGTTCAGCTTTCCGCGGCTATATCTTGCTGCCGGCGTGACTACGCTGCGGACCACTGGCTCGATCGAGCCATATACCGATCTTGAAATTAAAAGGCACATCGATGACGGCTCGATGCCCGGGCCCAAGATCCATGCTACCGGGCCGTATCTCGAAGGCAAGGGAACATTCGCACTGCAGTTGTTCGAGCTTAGCAGTCCAGATGACGCAACCCGTCTGGTGAACTATTGGCTCGACGAGGGCGTGGATAATTTCAAGGCTTACAACTTTCTGACGGACGATGAACTTTCGGCTGCGATCAAGGCCGCGCACCATCGCGGCGCTAAGGTCACGGGACATTTATGTTCCATTGGCTTTCGAGAGGCTGCAGCTCTCGGCATCGATGACCTCGAGCACGGGCTGCTGGTAGATACAGAATTTTTTCCGTGGAAGAAGCCGGGCGAGTGCCCAGATACGCCGAAAGACATGAGTTACATTGCCGATCTCGACGTGAAGTCTGGGCCGGTTCACGACATGATTCTTGATTTAGTAAAACGACATGTGGCCATCACTTCAACCCTTCCGGTGTTTGAGGTGGAAGTACCCGGCCGTCCGAGCATTCAGCCGCGAGTGTTAGAAGCATTATCTCCTGACGCCCGCGACAGGTTTCTGGCGTTTAAGGTTCGCATGGGCGACACGGCTCGACTGAAGAAAAACTACGGAACAGAGACTTCGCCGATGGCGGGGGCTTTTAAGAAAGAAATGGAATTCGAGAGGGAGTTCGTGAAGCAGGGAGGAACGCTGCTCGCAGGCGAAGATCCGACCGGTATAGGCGGAGATCTCGCCGGCTTTGGCGATCAACGGGAGGTTGAACTGCTGGTCGAGGCTGGATTCACGCCGCTCGAAGCGATTCACATCGCCACTTACAACGGCGCTCAATATCTGGGGGACGCGGAAAAGGTGGGAACGATTGCGTCTGGCAAACAGGCGGACTTAGTGGTGGTAAAGGGTGATCCATCTCAGAAGATAGAAGACATTGAGAACGTCGAGACGGTATTCAAAGATGGCGTGGGCTACGATTCAGCCAAGCTGCTTGAGTCTGTGCGCGGCCTGGTGGGTGATCGGTGAAAGCCGAATAACGAAGCCTTGAATATACAAATGTTCCCGAGTCGCCGTCCGGATCCAGCGACCCGCATTGGCCGCGGCTCGATCAATTTCTGAGGGAGCCGTCCATACAGCGTAGTCCGTATATTTTTAGGTCCTAGGTGTGAATAAGCTGTTGAAACTGTG
>Ga0207695_10005673_pt1 | contig 16473 bp, 17 predicted proteins | sample KBSC54metaG_FD_184354 | JGI IMG/M metagenome (GOLD analysis project Ga0207695, IMG submission 184354) | Corn rhizosphere microbial communities from Kellogg Biological Station, Michigan, USA - KBS C5-4 metaG (SPAdes) (version 2) | ecosystem: Host-associated > Plants > Roots > Rhizosphere > Soil... | reverse complement strand
TGTAGTGATTCTATTTTCTGTCTTATTATTTCTGCCTTTTCAAATGCCATTTCACCGGCAAATCTTGCCATCTCTCCTTTGAGGAATTTTATTACCTCTCCGGTATTGCCTTTTAATATATGCCGCACTTGCTGCAGGTTTTGCGCATAGTCCTCAGGTGTCTGCAAGCCTTCGCATGGGCCCTTGCAATTGCCCAGATGATACTCAAGGCATACTTTAAACTTGCCTCTCGCAATGTTTGCAGGCGTGAGATTAAGATTGCAGGTACGCAATGGGATATTCTGCTTTATCAGGTCGAGTAATTCCCGTACACGACCGAGGCCGGTGAATGGTCCAATATATTCGGAACCATCACGTATAATGCGGCGAGTAAAAAACACCCTTGGGAAAGACTCTTTCTTTATGACGATATACGGATAGGTCTTATCGTCCTTCAGTGCAATATTAAACCGTGGCTGATAATGCTTTATTAAAGAATTTTCCAGCAGAAAAGCATCGTGCTCTGTATTGGTGACCGTGTAGTCAATAGTGTTGATAAGTGTAACCAGCTTGCGGGTCTTAAAATTATCAACGGTTTTATTGAAGTAAGAGCTAACACGCTTACGCAGGTTTTTGGCTTTACCTACATACAGCAGTTCATTATTTATATCATAGTATTTATAACAGCCCGGCTGGTGAGGTATAGATTGTATTATTTTACTAAAATCCTCTCTTGTCATTTCCTCAAAACATCATTTATAAAAAACGGTACTCTGTAAGCCTTTCTACAGGCTTACCGGTGTGTGTATTGTCAAAGTCCTGTATCTGTATCACTTTTAGTGGTGCATAGTATAGTTTGTGACTGCTACCATCGTATTGCGAGCTTTTTTGCGTCTCTATGAATATCGATACTATTCTGTTTGTTGTAGGGTCTATTGATATTTGCAATTTACGGGTAAAAAGGTCAGGGTCTTTAGCTTCGTAATAGAAGGTATGGGTAGCAGTGACATCTTCGTCAAAAGAAGAAAAATTATAATGGTCTATAAATTTCTTATCGCTGATATCTGATTCAAAAAACACCTTTAATATTTCACCCCAATCTACATCATAGGCAGAAAGGTAAGTACTGTCGGTTTTACCGTTTACGGTTACTATTTTTTGTAAAGAAAAAGGCTGACCGTGAAAGGTTTTCCATTGGTCTCTGCCAAACTCTATTATTGACCAGTAACCTCCATCAATCTGGGCCTGGTTTTTTATTGTATCTGCATGTTTCTTTTTACAGGAAACAGCTGTTAAAAGGACTAGAGATATTACTAATATTCTTCTTATGGTCATTATTGTTATTGCTATGTACTTGTCGTCTTCAAAATTAATAAACCTGCCAGAAGATTAGTAACATAATAGCGTGAAAAGCAAAATATTAGTTTAATAATGGATTAACGGGCATATTTTCAATAAACGCATATTCCTTTCCCAAAGTTCGTATTGCTTCTTTCCACACATTTTTAGGTTCAGTTTCAAACAACAGATTCGGTTTTGCTTCTGTTATTATCCATGAGCTTTCATCCAGTTCTTTAGTGAGCTGGTCTTTAGACCAGCCTGCATAACCTACGAATAAGCGTAAATCGGTTGGCTTATAGTCGTTTGTAAGAATCACATCCTGCAGCGCTTCGTATGAGCCACCCCAGTACACACCGGGTACTATCTCAGTACCTCCGAGCTTTTCGGGCATACGGTGCAGCATATGCAGCGTATCCATCTGCACGGGGCCACCCTGGTAAACGGCTATATCTTTATTCAGCATTTCAGGCAACAGGTCTCCAAGTGTTAACTCTGTAGCATGATTTAAAATAAATCCCACACTTCCCTCTTCGCCATGTTCGCACAGCAAAATAACTGAGCGTGCAAAGTTCGGGTCACTCAAAAATGGTTCTGCCACTAATAGCTTACCTGTAGAAGGGGCTACTTTATTTACCGGCATATTTATATCAAGAAAGTTCATGACTTATTAAATTTAGTTCATCCACATAAATACACAAAAAAATCTATGCCCCGGGCATCTTTACCCAATGTTGGTTTAACATTTCATTGTAATTTTCTATTAGAACTGCGCGGAGTTATAAAATGGTCATACTTTTATAAATCATTCTTTTGCAAAGGCTATATGCTGCATTTATTCAATATTATCCTGTTTCTTCTTACTGTAATATCCGGCTCTGCCCCACTGTGGTTCAGGCAACTTGATGGTAAGAGCATGCTTTACCTGCTTGCATTTTCAGGCTCTTTTCTTCTAAGCATCACATTTTTACACTTATTGCCGGAGACATTTGCCAGCCATGTATTGTATGCCGGGCCTCTATTGTTGCTGGGCTTTTTTGTGCAATTACTCATTCAGCGAATGACACATGGGGCGGAACATGGCCATACCCATATCCATGAAGGGCATCATATTCCCCTGCTCTCAATATTTACAGGCCTTGCTATTCATGCATTTATGGAAGGTTTGCCGTTAGGGTTTCCATACCAGCAAAAAACCACTATTCTATCTCTTTACATGGCTATTACAGTGCATAAATTACCTGAGGCTATGTTGGTTACCAGTATTGCCATGCAGGTGAAAAATAAGCGCGCAGCCTTCCTGCAATTGGTCTTGTTTGCGCTTATTACGCCTTTTGCCAGCACATTAACAGGCATTATGAGTGCCCGCTATGCCAATATATCTGCCATTGTGTCTTATTTATTGCCTGTAGTAGCGGGCGCGTTTATACATATAGCAACTACCATATTTTTTGAAAGCGGTACTAAGCAACATGCTATTAGCTGGCAAAAAGTACTGGCTATGGTGCTGGGTGTAGGCATAGGATTGTTAACACTCGCTTTTGAATAAGCGTAACTTTATAAAATGAAAAAATATTTATTACCATTAATAAGTACCCTATCTCTTTTATTCAATAATGCTATTGCCCAACAGGTTGCTCATAATGATAATAAATCTTTGTTATGGCGAATTAGCGGGAAGCACATGAGCAACCCTTCTTATCTATTTGGTACAATGCATATTATATGCGCTACCGATTATATCTGGACAGACAGTATGGAAAAAAGCCTGGCGAACGCTGATGAGGTTTGTTTTGAAATGGATATGGATGATCCATCTGTAATGATGGCTGTGGCCACGGCCATGATAAGCACTAATGGGAAAACGATAAAAGACTACCTGACAGATGAACAGTACAAGCTGCTAACAAAATATGTAGAAGACAATCTGCACATGGATATGTCTGTACTAAACCAGATGAAACCTGTGGCCCTGCAAATGTTGTTTTCAGAAAAAGTAATCAATTGCGATAACCCTGTATCATATGAAGAGCGAATAATGGGTATTGCCAAAGAGGAAAAGAAGAATATAGTGGGCCTGGAAGAAGCCCGTGAGCAAATAGCCCTACTGGAAAAAATGCCTGTAGATAGTGCCATACAGGAAATAATAAGGTCCATCCAGAGCAAAACGGAAACGGACACTGAATATGAGAAAATGGTAATGCTATACAAAAACCAGGATATTCAGGGTTTATACCGCCTCATAAAAAGATCAAAAGAAGCGGGCCTTGATATGGGTGATTTCCTGGACAACAGAAACAAAAAATGGATTGACAGAATAGTAGATAAAATGGACCAACATTCAGTATTTTTTGCTGTGGGTGCAGGCCATCTCTGGGGTGACAAAGGCCTTATATCGTTGTTAAGAAAGGAAGGCTATAATGTAGAACCTGTAAAATAGAAATCCTATACCAATTCTACCAATGCAGATAATGTATTGCTGGTAAGTGGTTTATTAAGAAAGTGCTTTACTGACTTGTAATTGCGCACCCTATTAAGGTCGCTTTCGTTTATGGACGATGAAAGAACATATATTGTATAGTCTTTCTGAATTTCTTCCGGTAATTGTTCAAATGCCTCTACAAATTCAAAACCATTCATTACAGGCATCTGTATATCCACAATCAATATTGTTTTAATCGTAGCATCGGTCGCCTGATTATTCTTTATATGCTCCAATGCCTCCTTTGCATCAACAAAAGACCTTATACTTTCGCTCATACCGGTATTACGAATGATTTTTTCAGCTATGAAACAATCAAGCTTACTATCATCGATAACTATAAAATGTAGTTTCTGCTGTGTCATTTTTACTTACTTGGTATAGTAACACTGAATGTTGTTCCACCATCTATCACCGAATCTACCTTTATTTCACCATTTAGCTTCAACAACGCATCCTTTACGTTATATAAACCAAAACCCGAGCCTACTTCTTCTGATGTTGCCCTGAAAAACATGTTGAATATCTCCCCAATATGGTTTTCATGTATTCCTATTCCATTATCCTTCACCTGGATATGGGCCAAACCTTTATCTATAGAAACATTCAGATGTACAAACTTATCGCTATTATTTTTCTTTTGATACTTAAAGGCATTTGAAAGTAAATTATTGAGTATCACCTTCATAGACATTTCATCACAGCGGAAAGGTTCATTTTGCTGTACATCTGTCTTAAAATCAATATTATTCATTTTAGCGGTGATCCTGTATATATCTTCCTGATCAGTTATTACTTTATTAAAGTCAATATCAGTTATTTGCAGGTCACCCCTTTTCAGGTTATAGTAATCGTGTATATTTTGTATGAAGTTATCAAGCTTTTTTACGGATAGCTCCATTAGCCCAAGCATTTCTCTTATCTCGCCTATATCGTCTATATTCTGGGCTACATCTACAGCTCCTAATATGCTTAGCAATGGGCCTCGCATATCATGGGTTACGCTATAGGCAAATTTATCCAACTCATTATAGGCCTTTTGCAGCTCTTCATTTTTAATGGCCAGCATTGAGTTAGCAAGGTAAAATTTATTGCCTTCATCTACTGCAGAGCGTATATCAGCATCTGTCCAGGGCTTTTTTATATACCTGAATATATGCCCCATATTTATTGCGTCTATCACAGACTCTATATCTGTGTAGCCGGTAAGCAACATTCTTACGGGATGAGGGTGCTGACCGCGAATTTCACCAAAGAACTCTACACCCGTTTTGTCAGGCATGCGCTGGTCGCAAAATATAACACGTATATCGGGATGGTTATTTAGAATATCGGCTGCCTCTACCGTATTATTCGCGATGAAAACGTTGTAATCAAGCCTGAATGAGGCTTTAAAGCCGTGCAGGTTGTTGATTTCATCGTCAACATACAATATTTTTATTCTCTCTTGTTTACTCACCTGAATACTAATTTACAATATTTCGTGAATAATAGGTATATCTAAAATAAACTCTGTGCCAACTCCCGGAGTTGAGTTTACATATATCTGGCCATTATGTTTTTTAATGGTGTTATATACTATTGACATACCCAATCCGGTACCTTCCCCTACTTCTTTAGTAGTAAAGAATGGCTCGAATATCTTCTTTTTCGTTGTTTCATCCATACCCGTGCCGTTATCTTCTATCTTCACAAACACACTCTTTTCATTGCAGCTGGTACTTATCTTCAGCACACCGCCTCCGGCTTCTCCATATTTTTTGTGTATTGCATGTATTGCGTTGCTGATTATATTCAGGTAAACCTGGTTCAACTTACCCGGATAGCATTCTATCAGCGGCAGGTTACCATATTCCTTCACAACCTTTATTTTACTGTTCAACAGGTTGTTTACTATTACCATGGTAGAGTCTATACCCTCGTTCACATCTGCTTTCTTCAGGTCGTCTTCATCAAGACGAGAGAATATACGCAGCCCTTTTACTATCTCTGCAGTTCTGGACGCACCCTCACTTATACCTTTTAGCAAATGAGCTATTTCCACCTTCAGGTAATCGAAGTCTATCTCTTCTTTATACTCTTCTATCTGCTGTTTCTTATTATTTACGGACTCATCTGAAAGACCTATATTTTCAATAGTGCCCACCGCGTCAAGCAACATCTCCACATCGCGTCTCAGCGGATTTACATTCGAGGTTACGAAGTTTATCGGGTTATTTATTTCATGCGCGATACCTGCGGTTAGCTGACCAAGCGATGCCATCTTTTCAGATTCTACCAGTTGCGATTCTGCTTCTTTAAGGTCTATGAGCGTTTTATTTAATTCTGCATTGGAAGCAGTTAACTCCATGGTGCGTTCCTTCACTTTCGTTTCCAGTATCAGGTTTTGCTCGCGTATAATGCGGGCGTTTTCCTGTGCGGCTTCCAGCGCTAATGCCTGGGAATCTTCCTTCTCTCTTTTAAACACGTTTATTTTATCGGCAAGTGCGAAAGACAGGAGTATTACCTGGGCAGCCGAACCTGATAACATTATAGTGGATGTAAAGTTATTATATGGCACCAGGTTGTAGTCCTTAAGCGCAAAAATGATAATACCTATCATGAGCAAAAACCAGGACAAGAGATAAAAACGAGCTTGTTTATACCCATCAAGTACCAGCTTCAGCGAAATGAACAATATGAAAAGGGCTACTGTACCTTGCGTAGGCTGCATTATCTTGTAAGCGCTTACGCCGTTGCCTGTTAGCGCTAATATTGCTATGATAGCGTATAGTGCGAAAAACACAAGAAAAACCCTGTTTAAACGAGGGATGGTTTCTTTAGCATTTAAAAATATCTGCATAAAGATGATACCGGCTACGCTAACAAGACAGGTAAATATAAAAACAGATTCCCTGGCCAGCCAGGGATTATTAGGCCATAAAAACTCAAAAGAATAACCAAAGAAACTTGCCTGTGTAAGCCCTACAAACAAGGTATGCAGCACATACCATATATAACTTTTGTCCTCCCGTATGCTGAACATGAGGAACATATTATACAAAAGCATGCAGATTATTATACCCGCGTAAATGCCAAACAAGATGTTCTTCGTTCTTTGATTTATCACTACATTTTCACTGGCACCTACGAACATTGGTATAACTAATGGTGTGTTACCATTCACTTTTAGGTAGTAAGTAACTGCTTTATGGGGTAGTGCCAATGGGAAAAGAAAACTGGGGGCAGCCAATGCGCGGGTAAAAAAGTTGTAGTTGGTACCGGTTTTACGCTGACTATAATAATTCCCATTGCTGTCAGGCGAATACATCTCTACATAGTTAAGATTGGGCTGGTCAATGTTAAGAGTAAAATCATTGTTGTTTGACTGATTCACGACAGTGAACTTTATCCAGAAGCTCGATTTGGTTAAACCAAGATTTAAAACCTTTTTATTATTTAAGGTAAAACCCGGATTATTTTTCACCTCATCGAAGGATAAAGCTTTATCCTTCTCCTCCAGGAAATAAGTATTAAGCCCTATAAGCTGGCTTTGACCATTTTTAATGATAGCATTTTGAGCAAAAGAAAAGCGAGGAGCTATGCACAGTAAAACTACTAAGATGATGTAACAGTATGTGTTACCTGTATTCTTTACGCTAAACATATATGAGGCCGATAAGCTTTATTTTGTTTCCCAGAGAAGGTTAAAATCAACATCAAAATCACCTTTAGGACCAGTCTCTACACTTACTTGCACGGGATTTGAAGCTAAATCTAATATTCTTTTTTTGAAATCACTATCCGCTGTTGGCAAATTGTATAAATCCTTTATAATCAATATAGTAGCTATAAGATCAAGCTTTGGATAAACGAATTTACCTTTATCCCCTATTGATTCTTCCACTACAAAACCTGCCTTTTCACACATCTCAACCGTATAGGGTGCGCACAATACAAAAAGTGAATTCATTTTGAGTAATATGGCCAACGCAACGCCCATTTTAGTAAGCAGAAAACTGAAACCCTTTCCTGCTATTTCCTTTGAATTCCATAACCCGCAGAGCTCTCCGGTGCGATTTCCCCGGTATTTATCTACCAGGTCATACACTCTTTCATCTACTATACTCACCGCTTCTTCACATGGCAGGCGATCGCCCTCAGTATTGCTTGCTATATGTATGCGTTCACCCCCAACTGCACGTTCACCATCTTCACTTTCAATTAGGACCACATATACGTTCGGGTTGAAAAACCAGTCGAGCTTTGCAGTTGTAACCTTGCTTACACCATAATCCTTTAGCACATTAAGATGCCCCTCGGCAAATTTCTTGCACGATTCAATATCATCTATTGCTCTAAATACCCGTATTCTATACATAGTATGGCTTATGAAAAATTGCTAGACCAATTGACACCGGCAATACTTCTGCGGGGAATGATTTAAACAAATAGCTCGTAAAAAACTTATGTAATTCACTAATATAGAATTTACATCAGCAGCTTGCTGCTTATCGCTAAAAGACCCACTATTGTCATCCGTATAGTAATAGGAAGTAAAATTCAAAAAAACTCTATGCTCCCTTGCAGAAGAAAAAGCATAAGGCTCAAATGCATTTAATGTCATCGTTCTTTATTCATTTATACTTTCTCTCCTATCCCAGGCTATAAGTAAATAAAGGCTGATTCTATTGGCCTGCGCAAAGATTTGATCTTAGGTTCGCTGGCTTTACATAATCTGAATATAAAAATAGGTTGTTTATTTTCCAAATCAGGCATTAATTCTAAAAATTTATTGCCTAATGTTTCAAATTCTTTTTCAAAATAACTGTCAAGGCCTTCTCCATTACCATACTTAAGCCGCGCCATCAAAAATACATATTGCGCTATAGGCTGCAGTGATATACCCATTAGGTTTGCTTCAATCCACATGCGCTCTAAAGCACGTCCACCATTCAGAAAATTAGTTTCAGAATATTCGGGCATTGTAATGATACCTAACGCAGAAGAGGCCGCTACTGCTTTGTTCACCATTTTTTTGAAGGCTTTCCCACCTTTCAAGCTTCTTAAAAAAGCGATAGCTTTATCGTCGCCAGCTATGCTGAGCGCTGCTATTTCAGATGTTGTAGCACCAAGCGTAGCTACATCAAGGCCATCGCGCAGTTTCGCGTTTTCTTCCGGTGTCCAGCGTAATTCATTTTTAAATGTATCATAATGCCCGCGCGGATGAATAATGCGATGCATCTCGGTTTCAGCAAATATATCGCCCAGCGCAGCCATAGTAGCTTCGTCATCTACTATCTTTAGTTCTGCGCCTTTGAAAGATGCTACAGTATCTTTCAGTTTTTGAAAATCGGCTTCCGGTAATATTTCTTTTCTTTCTACGTTTCTATTCGTCAATCGCAATCTGATTCCTTGCGCCAGCTTCTTATCTGTATTCGCATTAGCCGAAGACTTAAAGGTGACAACAGCGACTAATTCTTTATGCTCATTAAGCGGGAATTGATCTACTACAATTTCATACCCCAGGGCTGCCGCCTCTATGGAAATATTTTCTATAGCTGCGCCAATAGCTACATAAGAACCAAGGTTCTTATAGTCAAGCAAAGAATAGGAGTAATGCAGCTCGTGAAATATGAATAGCTTGTTATCATGGTAAAGAAATTTCCAGGGTTGTACGTTGCCACCGGATGGCGCTAATATGCCTGCCTCTACAATTCTATTTATTTTTTCCTGTCCCGGATTTTCTCCCTTTGCATCACCTTTATAGTTTTTTGCCACTTGCTGCAGATGTTCATTACTCATAGGTGCAGGTGCTATGTATTCTGCCGGCACACTATTATCAACCTTGCTTTTTTCATCCTTTATCAGCTCGTCAAAATCCACATAGTATCTACCTGATTCATGATATTGATCCAGCAATATGCGACGAGAAACATCTGTTGTTAATGCACCGCCAAGCACTACCGAGGACGCTAATTGTGGCCATGTGTTTATAGATTGCTCCACTTCCATCATTGAGGCCTTAAGGCGAGAGCTGATGGTATCTGCACCCACCATTTTCAGTATATATGGTATCTTCTGTTCGTTTGTAAGGTCTTTTATTTTATTCGGATCAAGATCGCCGGCAAGGCCATGCAATATTGGTCGTTCCGGTTCCAGATCAAAGCGTTCCACATCCAGCATACCTTTATCATTTGTATCCATCACTACCGGAATGTGCAGCGACCTTGCCTTGAAACGGCTTTGTATTTTTATATCCAGGCCATCGCACACTTCTACCAGTAAATCCAGTCTGCCATCCTCTTCAAAAAAAGCATCCATGTTGGCATCTGTAAGCCCATCACTAAATACTTTTATCTTTATATAGGGGTCTATTTCCAGTATTTCCCTGGCGGCAATAATTGTCTTCTTCAATCCCAGATTATGCAGGCCCGTACGAATACGGTTAAGATTGCTCAACTCTGCCGTATCAAAATCTGCTAATCGCAGCTCTCCGCCAATGCGTTCCATTGCCATTGTTAAGGCTATTGATTGCCCAACAGACAAACCAATAATACCTATTTTCTTCTTTTTCAGAAATCCCTGCTCTTCCCTGGTTATTTTGTATCTATTGCGATTGGTACGTATCTCTATAAATTCTTCCTCATCCAATACATGTATTATCCTCCTGTTCCATGGATAATATACCCACTGGCCATATGCTTCGAGGTCTCTTCCCGCCAGGTGGCTTTCTATTAACGCGGGGTATTCCTCTGCCTTTATTTTAATAGACGGATTAAGGCTTTTTATCAACTCGCGTAGCTGCCCATCAATCTCATCAAGAACTATTAATTCCGGATCCGAATTCAGCAAATCATTGAACCGTTTTTTATCGCTTTCCTCACGAAGATTAAAGAATAGTGGCTGAAAAATTTCGTTATCTTTTTGCTGGGTTTTCTTGATTGATAAGTTGAGTGAATTCATAGCCTACGTAAGTTAGATGATTTTATTATAAGTTGTAATCCAAATGATTACAAACAGATATTAGCATTATCCTATATAAATATTAGATTTTGAAATTTATGTGTAACTTCGTTTGTGAGCCAAAATTAATGCTAATTATTTCATTGTAATGACAGATAATAAAATAAATATACTTTATGTAGATGATGAGGTAAATAACCTTACTTCTTTCAAAGCGATGTTTAGGGTAAAGTATAATGTTTTTACTGCCATAAGTGCTGATGACGCTATGAAAATAATGGAAACCCAACCCATAGAAATCATAGTTACTGACCAGCGCATGCCCAACATGACAGGAGTAGAATTTCTGGAAAAGGTGCTGGAGAAATATCCTGAACCTATGAGGATATTGCTTACCGGATACGCAGACATGAATGCTGTGATTGACGCGGTAAATAAAGGAAAAATATTCCATTACCTAAGCAAGCCGTGGAACGAGGAAGAGCTTGACGGGACCATACAAAGGGCCTATGATGTATATAAACAAGCCCAGGAAATGAAGAATTTAAGCGAGAAGCTTATAGTATCTAATGATCAGCTTGAATTTTTATTACGTCAAAAATTACTTTCGTAACTCAAAACACTTTACATACAACGTATAATAAATATGGCTGCCAGGTGGCAGCCATATTTATTATATTAAAGCCATTTTAATCAGCCCATTTTTCGGTTTGCGATAGCTCTTTCGATATTACAGATGTCCATTTTTGCTCCTGGGCATCATCCACGCCGTGTTGCGTTTCTTCTTCATACGCTTCCTGGCGGTTTTCATATTCAGTATTCACCTCATCATATACGCGCTGTAAAATATTTTTCATGTTGTGCGCATTAATATTTACGGTTTCCAGCTTTTGTCTCAGCTTCCGCGTGTATAGCTCACAAAGGTCAAAATGGCCCTGTTCATGTATCAGTACGCTCTCATTCTTTTCATCCGATCTTACCCACGACTGGGATGGATAAAAGGTATTGTAAACAAATATCTTTGGCTTGGCGTTATTACTTACCACATTAGTCTCGAAGCCTATACCACAGTAAGTTGCTGCAGCAGTCATATCGCCTGCATCAGTTGGTATCTGGCCACGAAAATCATTCCAGTTAAGCTTCCTTGCTTTGTTCCATGTCACTTCTTTTTCGTAAGTCTTAGGATTATCTGCACGGTATAAGGTAGCTTTTATTTTATCCGGCGCATGGGTAATGTTGTTCTCATGCTCCTCTGTTATCTTCACCAGGTTGGCGTTTGATTTCAGGGCTATTGCCTTTACCGTTTTCATTGCTTCAAAAAGAGAGCTGTTCGAAGTATTCAGCTCCACCGTATTTACTTTTTGGACGGCTATGGGTGCAGCATCTTCAAGCTGTAAAACAACGATATCTTTTTCTGATAAACCTGCAGATGCAGAATCAATATAATTTCCGGCAAATACCTGATTACCGAATGCACATACACACAATAAAAGGGTGCATAATTTTGCCCCTACCTTCAGCACAGAATTCATTTACTACTTAGATTAATGGAATAAGAAAAAGATTATTTCCTAGTATATGAAGTTACTAAATAAGTTGATAAAAAGCTTACTATTAGATACAAAAAATATGATAAAACATCGTTAAAACCGCAACTCTTTTCTATTTTTACCGCTGGTTAAAGCGCTAATTTCTTTAGCTTTCCGCAAAAGCAATAATGGTAAAAATAAGTGTTGTCATCATCACACTAAATGAGGAGAAGAACCTCTCCCGCTGCCTTACATCGGTGGCAGGTATTGCTGATGAGGTAGTGGTGGTAGATAGCTTTTCTACCGACAACACAGTTGCAATTGCTCAGAAGTATGGTGCGCGTGTGGTAAACCAGGCTTTCCTGGGCTATGGCGCACAAAAGAATTTTGCAAATGACCAGGCTGAAAATGACTGGATATTATCTTTAGATGCCGACGAAGCCCTTTCTCCCGAATTACAGCAAAGCATTCTTAGCGTAAAGGCAAAGCCAGAATATGATGCTTATTCCTTATCAAGACTTACAAATTATTGTGGTAAATGGGTAAAGCATTGTGGCTGGTATCCTGATAAAAAAATACGACTCTTTGATAAAACCAAAGGCAAGTGGCAGGGAGAAAAAATACATGAATACTGGGAGCCTACTGAAACAGAGAAACGTATTGGCGAGTTGCATGGCGACCTCCTCCACTACTCCTTTTACACCATATCAGACCACATACGGCAGATAGAAAAGTTTACAGAGATTTCAGCACGCACTGCTGTTGAGCAGGGCAAGGATTGCAGTATCTGGAAAATAGTATTGGTGCCTAAATGGAATTTCTTTCTTGACTATATCATTCGCCTGGGCATTCTCGATGGGTTTGCCGGCTATGTTATCTGTAAGCTATCGGCACATGCTGCATTCATAAAATACACCAAAATAAGGCAATATGCTTTGCTTAGCAGGCAAGGACGCTTACCCAAGCAGCGCTAAATACTGCTTTGTGATATATTTCATGCTGTGATATTGTTGTACATAACTAAACGCATGCATAGCTATTTCCTTTCCCAATTCAGGTTGCTTTAGCAACAGGTCTATGCCATCAGCTATCATTTGCGGTGCATGTTTGCGACACATAATACCACGCCCGTCTGCTATAAGGTCAGCAAGCCCGCCGGCATCTGTAGATACAACGGGCACTTGATATAGAAATGCATCCAGTACACTGCTACCCAAGCCTTCTTCTTCAGAGCTCATTACAAACACTTCAAAAACAGTAAAAAAATCTTCCACATTTTCATGAAAGCCCAGCTGTTTGTAAACATGCTGCAAATTATATTCCTGTATTTTATTTCTTACAGCCTCGTCCAGGTCACCATTGCCAAAATGCAGAAATACAAAATCGTCGCGCAGTGCAGATAGTGCTCTTATCGCTTCCACCATTGTTAGTGGATCTTTGTGTGGTACCAGGGCTGCTGTGGTACCTATAATATGCTTGTCCTCACTAATATCCAATACTTTCAAGAATTCTATTGCTCTTTCGTAATTCAATTCCTTTGTTACTGCTATATCAGGGATTACAATTACAGGTTTTCCTGCAAAGTTTTCAACTATGTTTTTTACAGCAGTGCTTATACCTACTATAGTATCTGTAAGCCTATATTTCAATTTCGTCATGCTGCCGCGCGGCACAAAGTCCACGCGCCGGGTAAATACAACTTTTGCTCTATGAAAAAACTTAGTGAATACACAGTAAGTAAGTATATGCGAGGTTTGGGCATGAAACACCTTGTATATTCTACCCCTGAAAATCATGTATAGAATAGCACCGAAAATATTTTTGAATGCTGCCACACGAAACCCTTCAGCTATCGCTTTTGCCTCAAGTGGATAGCCCTTACGACAAAGCAATACAACATTGTGACCGACATTTCTAAAACCGATCATGTTATATAACGTTTGCCGCTCCCCGCCCCGCCAGGTGCGTTCAAAGTTTAGCTCCAGTATATTCATTTCTATACGAAGATATTATTTGTCCGCTCAAATTCATTTCATAACTTTTGCAGGAATATTATCGTCATGAAAATAATTGGTTTGGTCGGCGGCATTAGCTGGGTATCTACAATAGATTATTACAGGTATGTAAACATAGCCGTAAATGATAAGCTTGGTGGCTTAAACTATGCTGAATGTATTATCTATTCATTGAACTATGCTGAGGTTATAAAACACAATACCAGTCAGGATTTTGAGGGCACTTATAAACTACTGTTAAATGCTGCCACGCAATTAAAAAATTCAGGCGCAGCACTGATAATTCTTTGTGCTAATACCATGCACATGTTTGCAGATAGGCTGCAAAACGAAATCAATTTGCCAGTTATACATATAGCAGTTGCAACCGCAAATGCCATTAAAGAAAAGCAATTGGGAAAGGTGGGTTTATTAGGCACCAAATTCACTATGGAATTAGATTTCTTTAAAGACAAACTAAAAGAACAAAACATTGAAACAATAATTCCGAACGAAGAAGACAGGGCATTTATTCATACTACCATATTTGATGAGCTGGGTAAAGGAATAATACTGGAAGAAACAAAACAACGCTATCGCGCAATAATAGAGAAGCTGATAGACAATGGAGCTGAAGGCATTATAGCCGGCTGCACAGAAATACCATTGATCATAAAACAAAAAGATATCTCAGTACCGCTTTTCGATACTACTTACATACATTCCATAGCTGCAGTGCAGTACGCAATGAAGTAAATTATTTACCGCCGTTTAATCGTATATCCGTGCGGCAATCAGAGTCTAATTGTGGTATGTTTCCTGATGTAAGTGTGCTCGCTATGCTTGTCATCTCCGCTGTATAATACATCAGGCAGTTTGTATTACGACAATGATTACCATGCGGCTCATCCTGGTGATTAACTTTTGTTGGGGTTATTTGAGGGGCCATGCCTACTAACGAAAGCAAATGTCCCAGATCATGGTTCAGCACTGTTGATTCAAGCGTCACTCTATCCACCTGCCCCGGGGCTCCGGAAAGGCTATAAATAGGTTTGCCAAACAATACAATCGAGGTGTTTCTAAATGCAAGTCCGAGTATGTTATTGTCATAATAATTTCCATCGGTTATCATTATGCAAATTGCTATACTACTATCTCCATTATAGCCGCTCCTATCTACGGCTTCTATGTCCATCACATCATTTATTGTCAGGATTTTGCCATTTGCTTCTATTTGAGTTTCACGTACTGTTACACCTTTGGGTTTGTGGCAAAATGAATCGAGGAAAGCAACAGCATTCATCACCACAACCGTATCCGGTTTGTAGCCCGGCATGTACAGTATTTCTATATCTATTTTATTAAACTGGTTTGCAGTGATAAGGTCAGCACCTGAAAAGCCGGCGTATTGGTTACTATAATCCTCAGGAAGGCTGCCTAATGGTGTTGCCAGGTCTCTTCCACGGCAGGAAAGCAATATCATAAGGCTGCACACTATACATGCGCTATATAAAAACTTCATAAATGCTAATAATTTCACCAGGCATTAAAGTTACAACAAAGCACACGTAACTATATCTTCACTTTCACCACTACTTTCTTCACCCTTGCAGTTTCGTTTACCTTTATACATGGCATATGCAAGTCTGTAGGAAAGAATATCATAAACATACCTGCCCTAAAGCAGGTAAAGAAATCGGGCACATCAGGTACTAAAAGAAAATCTTCTTCTCCACTGTATTCTTTTGATAATTGCTGGTTGCTTAAAAATGCATGGCCTACTAATTCTTCACCATTTATTATATACTGCACGTCTATATATTTGCTATGCGCTTCCATTTGCTCATTTGCTGCATCCATGGTTTCATACTCCTGCACTATAGCAAATATATTGTCGCCATCTATTGCGTATTTGCCTACCGGAGTGGAATGAAGGTCGGTTGTATGTAGATAATGGAATGCAGCAGCAATGCGCTCGTTTAAATGCTGGTATAAATGCGCGTTAGATAATACGTCTATGATCATCAGGGAAAGCTTAGAAGAATGCAAATATACAGTTTGTATTTGCCTGGCATACCTATAAAAACAAAAGAGCCTCACATGTGTGAGGCTCTTGTTAAATAAATATGGCAGCTACCTACTCTCCCGCATTGTTGTGCAGTACCATCGGCCATGGGGGGCTTAACTTCTCTGTTCGGAATGGGAA
>Ga0207695_10005672_pt1 | contig 16474 bp, 10 predicted proteins | sample KBSC54metaG_FD_184354 | JGI IMG/M metagenome (GOLD analysis project Ga0207695, IMG submission 184354) | Corn rhizosphere microbial communities from Kellogg Biological Station, Michigan, USA - KBS C5-4 metaG (SPAdes) (version 2) | ecosystem: Host-associated > Plants > Roots > Rhizosphere > Soil... | reverse complement strand
GACGTAGTCTTGGATCGCGGCTTCTTGCCGGCCCCATACGTAGAGTGTCGAAATGTCGCGCGTCAGTTGGAGGGCTTCCACTTGAGCATGCGCCTGCTCGCCCGTCCCTAGCACCGTTACAACGGTGGCGTCCTTCCTGGCGAGGTGTCTTGCGGCGACGGCGCCCGCGGCCGCGGTGCGCATGCGGGTGATGGAATTTGCGGACATGACAGCCAAGGCTTCGCCGGTGTCCGGATTGATCAGCAATATCGTGGCTCTGTGCTTCGGCAGTCCATGCCGCTCTTGATTTGCCGCCCAATATCCCCCGGCTTTCAGCCCAAGGACTTCTTGTTCGCCCCGTATGACCGGCGATGTACCGCCGCCGGCTTCCCGGCCAGCGGCCTCAAAGCGCAAATAGCCTGATTTGATGCCAAAGTGAGCGTGAGCCATCCCAACGTACTCGACAATCGCGGGGAAAGTTCTGGCGTTGCCATGGGCGTCCGCCGCAAACGCGTGCTCGACCAGCTCGATGACCTGCCGCATCGAGAGTTCGTTCTGAATAACGTCATCTGACAATAACAGCATTCCGCGCCACCCCGATAAAAGCGATGGCGCGAAGTATCCACATTATGATCGAGAGACAACCAACACTTTATACGCCTGAGGCAAGACGAGCCGCATCTCACTGCCAGGTGTGGATGCCGCACGCTGACAATGCTAATGCTCGTCGACCGTGGGCAATTCAATGAAGCTGGCCTTCGTCGGCGCATGGTAGACGCTGATCGTCGCCTTGCGGTAGTCGCCGGCTTGTGCGTCAAAGACATTGGAAACGAATGTCTGTGGATTGCGGTCGTAGAGCGGGAACCAGCTCGACTGTACCTGAACCATGATGCGGTGACCCGGCAGAAATACATGGTCGGCGTTGGGAAGTGAAAATCGATACAGCAGCGGGATTCCCGGCGTGATCGGCTCGGCCTGCTCAAAGCTTCCGCGGTAACGACCGCGAAGGATATCCATGGCGATCGCGAGCTGGTATCCGCCCAACTCCGGTTTCTCGGGATACTCATCGGGATACACGTCAATCAGCTTGACTACAAAATCGCTGTCGGTACCCGTCGTAGACGCCACCAGGTTGACCACTGGCGCCCCCGCCATCGCGACCGCTTGCTTGAGCGGCGGCGTCTCATACACGAGGACATCGGGTCTGTCGGAGAAGGGACGCTGATCATCCACCAGCCATCGCTCCCACGTTGAATCTGAAGCACCCGTGGGACGAATGGGGCGGATTCGATATGGAACCGGCTTGGCAGGGTCCGAGATATAGTCGTCCGTCTCGGCGCCGTCGGTGGGCAGAGCGAAGGCTAGGCCGCCTCCTGGCTGCAGGTATAGCTGCGAGGAGGTGGACGCGCACCCCTGCGCGCAGCTTTGCGGCCAGCTATGTAGTCGCTGCCAGCGATTGGTTCCCGTCTGGAAGGCAAGCACTGGGGGCAGGTCCACGGCGGGCGCCTCGTTTTTTAGGTGAGAATCGAGAAACGGGATCAGCACCGCCTTGCGAAACCACAGCGCCGTATCGGCATCGAAGCGTATCGGTCCGAGGTGCGAGCCGTCACCCTCCCAACCCAGGTGGCGCCAAGGGCCGATGATGAGGTGGTTGACGCCTTGAGGATCATGCGCGTGCACCGCTTCGAAGGCAGCAGCCGCGCCGTACATATCCTCCTGATCCCACTGTCCCGCCACCCACAACGTGGGCACGGTCTGCGGCTGCCGCGGCAGGATTGTCTCCAATGCTTGCGCCTTCCAGTACGCATCGTAGGCTGGATGGTCGTGCAGCCGCCTCACATACGGCAGCTGATCCAATCCCCACGCACGAACGAAGCCACTGGCTGATCCGGCTCGCAGAAATGTATCGTAATCATCATATGCCGCACGCCACAGGTCGCCGCCGTCGCCGCGGACGCTGTCCTGCTCAAAGTAAAAATCGTAGTTGATCAGCCGCATGGCTCCGCCGTGAAAATCGTCATCGCCCATCCAGGTGTTAATGACCGGGTTGGCCGCCACGGCAGCCCGGAGCGCCGGATGCGGATGGATCAGCGCCATCGCGACCATCATGCCGTCGTAACTCGAGCCGATGAGACCCACGCGACCATTGGTTTCCTTCACATTCTTGATCAGCCAGTCGATCGTATCCCACGCGTCGGTCGAGTGATCCACGTTGGTTGGGTTATCAGGTCCGCGCAGCGGGCGCTCGTTGACGTAGTCGCCTCCGGAGCCGTACTTACCGCGTACGTCTTCATAAGCCACGATGTAGCCCGCCTGTATCAGCAGCGAGTCCCGCGGCGAAACCGTCATGTCACCGTGGGCGCTCCGGGTCCGATCCGTTGCCTTGTCCGCACCGTATGGCGTGCGGTCGAGCATGATTGGAGATCCTCCGGCGCCTTTCGGAATGATCAGGACGGCGTGAAGCTTTACACCGTCGCGCATAGGAATTTCAACTTCGCGCCTAATGTGGTCGAAGCTGCTCGTGACGGGATTGAAAGTCTTCGGAATATCGGGCGGCAGCGACAGTGCGCTGGACGAACCGTAGGAGGGGATGACCAACAATAAAACCGCCCCGAACTGTTTGATCACGCGTCCCATCCTCGCTTAGGCGCTACGTCGGAGAATTGCGTCATTGGATTTACTCCCGTCCGAAATTCGTTTCCAGTCCGCGCAGCCGGTCACCACTCATGGGAAATCGATGGCGCTTTACGGAGAAGTGCTGATGTTAGAACGAACTGGCTGCGGTTGGAACGATCCGACGCGTTCGTCGCGAGCCCTGGGGCGGAATCCTGAGTGGAATTTCGTCTCATATGTAAGCTTTAAAAGCGGAACGGCCGGTTCGGCGCACCGTGCCCGAGTGACGGCAAACAATCATGGCGTCGCAATTGGATCGGCTGCTTGCCCGGGTCACGCAGCAAGATAATCTCCCTCTCAGCTAGATGTGGCTGCATCGGAAGCCTTATCGGGCCAATTTGTGCTCCATGAGACGCCTTACTCTTGACAATTAAGACATATAATGTTTCGCTCCAACGATGGAGCTTCGTCACCTCAGGTATTTCGTTGCGGTCGCCGACACGCTCAATTTCCGTCGAGCCGCGGAGCGAGTGCACATTGAGCAATCGCCCCTCAGTCAGCAAATTCGCAACCTAGAACAAGAACTCGGGGTTCAGTTGTTTACGCGGACCAAGCGGCGTGTGGCGCTGACGCACGCGGGCCGCGTGTTTGTCGGCGACGCTCAGGCAGTGCTGGCGCGGGCAAACGATGGCATGGAGCGAGCGCGGCGCGCAGCGCGCGGCTCGATTGGGACTTTGTCGTTTGCCTATTTGACGTCAATGACCAACGCGTTCTTCGTGTCAGTGATCCATGAATTTCAGTATCAATATCCGGGGATCACGTTGTCGTTTAGCGATATGGTCCCCAACGCGGTGTTGAACGCCGTTGCGCAGCGCGCCGCGGACGTTGGCTTTTTGCGCGGGGTGTTTTCCCACGAGGAATTGGCCATCGAGGAACTGGGAACGGAACCGCTCGTCGTTGCCCTACCGAAGGACCACCCCCTCACGGGCAAAAAGAAATTGGCCGGCAGCGACCTTGCCAACGAGCCATTCGTCATGGTTCCCGATGAGGGCTCCATGGGATACAACGATGTCATACGCGCCTATTGTCGCGAAAGCGGGTTCAGTCCCGTTTTGCGTGCCGAGGCGAACCAGATGCAGGCCGTCATTTGGCTGGTTCACCTTGGGCTGGGGCTATCGCTCATTCCGTTATCCCTGAAGGGCCTACATCGGGGAAACGTTGTCTATCGAGATCTGCGTGATCCACCGAGCATCTCCGGCAAAATGGTGTATCGCCGAAGCGACAATTCTCCAGTGCTCAAGAATTTCGTCGATCTGGTGTTGACAGCCACCCGAAGGGTTCCAGGGTGGCCGCTGGAACGCCCATTCCCTCGGAAAAAAAGCCGGCGTGAGCAAGACGAACGCAGCCTCCCAAGGTTAGTTTCGCGCTGACCAGACCGATTGTTGCAACGTCGCCTGGTTCACAGGTCGTAGCAGCGTCACTGGGCACTGAAGCCGCTTGGAATCCTAGAGACTGAGACTTGCAGCATCCGAAACGAGCCGTCGAAAGTCTTGGATCATGGATGCGCCCGTATGCAAGGTTTGATGGGAATTCTCACCTGCTTGATTTGTTCGCGGGACGACAGCGCCGAACGAGCAGTGCCGAGCGTGGCGCCAGTCCGAAAGGGATTCGCCGATTCGAATGACTGACCGGCTCAATCTTCAGCCTAAGGTGAAACAACAGCCATGACGCTTGCTCCCTGGAAATCGACTCCCGGATACCTGAGTACCGCCAGCTTCGGGATTCCGTGCCCGGCGGCCGTTGAGGCGGTAACCCATATCACGACGGCCTGGGCCAGCGGAACCTTGGGGTTCGGCAGTTGGCTCACCGAGGCACAACTCGCTCGCGCGTCCATCGCCCGATTATTGTCGGTCCCCCCCGACCAGGTGGCACTGGGAACATCGACCGCCCTGCTACTGAGTTCTATCGCGACGAGTCTGCCGGATAACTCGCGGGTTTTGGCGCCAGTGAAAGAGCACAATTCCAACCTCATCCCTTACTTGAATCAAGCACATCGGGGCGTCACTGTCGAATTAGTACCCCTGCCTGAGTTGGCCGACCGCGTAAATTCATCAACCACCCTCGTGTCGTGCAGCGCCGTGCAATCGCTCACCGGAGAGGTTGCGGACATCGCGGCGATTCGCGCGGCCACGCGGGCGAGTGGGTCTATTTTTTGCCTGGACGGTAGTCAGGCCTGTGGATGGTTACCTCTGTCGGGAGCGTCGGCGGATGTTGTCGTTTGCTCCGTATACAAGTGGCTTTGCTCACCCCTGGGCGGCGCGTTCCTGGTCATGACCCCAGAGATAGCCGATCGCTTCCGCCCCGCCACACCTGGCTGGGTGGCCTGCATTGATCCGATGGCGGCTCCCTACGGAACAGAGTTCTCATTGGCACCCGGCGCGCGCAAATTCGATACAGTTCCCAATCTCGTGTCCATGCTGGCCGTCAGAAGATCCGTCGATGCCATCGTCCAACTCGGCATCGAAACGGTGCGTGAGCATGACGTGGCGCTGGCCAATCGCTTCCGCAACGGCCTGCAAATGGATTCATCGAACTCGGCCATCGTCACCCTGCCCTGGGAAGGAGGTGCCGCTAAACTCGCCCAGGCCGGGATTCGGGCAACAGAGTGGTGCGGTATTTTGCGGCTCTCCTTTCATCTGCACAACTCCGAAGCCGATGTCGATCAGGCGTTGACGGTGTTAGCCGACTGCCGCAGGGCGCACTGACAGGTACGCTCCCGCACTCACGAACCGGGTTGGAACGCGCGCGACCGCTGCGAAGGCTCCGGACCATTGTGCATCGCATGCACCGGATCTCAACAAGCTGCTGCCTTGGCGACCGTCTTGCCGAATGACCTTGACTTCTGCCGGGACGCAGGACCGATGTGAGATGTACCAGGTCTGATGCGAATCAAGGAAAGTGTTGGCGCTTGAGGGCGGCACGGTGCAACTATGATCACCTGCACGGGCCCATTCTCCTGTCTCCGACAATGCAGGGCTCCCGCATTCTGCCATCAAAGTCGCTTGCGCCGCATGGCGTTGCGATGCCTTAGATTTGGCGCCGGCTGGATTACCGTCAAACGTTAGTGATCGTTTTTTGAGGATTGCCTTGCCAAATCCAAAACCTCTGGCACGCGTGGTAGGAGTCGGCTTCGGAGTTGCCGTGGCGATTGGTAGTACCATCGGCATTGGTATCCTCCGCCTGCCCGCCGCCGTGGCACACGAAATTCCCTCCGCCACCGGCATAATGGCGGTTTGGCTATTCGGCGGCGTCTACGCCTTCGCCGGTGCGCTGCAAGTCATCGAACTCGGCACCATGTTGCCCTTCGGCGGCGGGTGGTACTTTTACGCACGGCGCGCCTTCGGCGATTATGTCGGACTCGTTATCGGCCTTGGATCCTGGCTCTCACTCGTCGCCGCTCTCGCTCAAATTCTCGTTTCCATCGGCGACTACACCATCCTATTCATTCCTGCCCTGACCGGCCGTGCCCAACTGATTGCTGTTGCGACACTCATGGTTTTCACCTGGATCGGTACGCGCGGGCTGCGGCCCGCTAGTCTGGTGCAAAACGTCATCGCCTCTCTTGAGGGCCTCGCGCTGGTCGCATTCGTCGCGCTCTGTTTTACGTTGCCCACTCACTCCGAAGTTCTGCCCGCTCCGACGGCAACGGCACTGCCGCATTCTACCGGCAAATTCGCCGTGATCTTGAGTATTGTCATCGCCATCCAAGCCGTCATCAACACCTACGACGGTTGGTATGCACCTTTCTTCTTCACCGAAGAAGACCGCGAACCGTCGCGTAATTTGCCCCGCTCGATGCTGCTCGGGATACTCGCCATAATAGCGATCTACCTGTTGGTGAATCTCGCGCTGCTGTATGTACTACCCATCGGCACGCTCGCCAACTCGAGGTTGCCGGCCGCGGACGCAGGTTCCGCCATACTGGGACCGGCCTCAGGAGCAACCATCACCCTCATCTCCCTGGTCATTCTGCTCAGTATCGTCAATGCACTGTTGCTCATTTGCTCGCGCATCCTCTTTGCCATGGGACGTGACGGGCTCTTGTTCAAGCAAACCGCCCGCACCGATGCCCGTGGTACGCCGAGCGGCGGAATCTATTTCACGGCGTTAGGCACCGTAGCCTTGATTATCTCAGGTACATTTGATGACCTGCTCACCTGGTCTGCCTCACTTGGCGTACTTGCCTACTTATCCGGCTACCTTGCCGTCATCGTATTTCGCCGCCGTCATCCAGAGTGGCCCAGACCGTCGAAGGCTTGGGGCTATCCTTGGACCACCGGATTCGTCGTGCTCGTCTCACTGGGATTTCTGATCGGCATCGTGATTCAAGACCTGCGCACGTCAGGCTACATCGCGGCACTGCTTGCCGCGACGTATACAGGGTATCGCCTGGTGATTCGATCTCAACCAACCAAGAAGGGTAAACCTTGAACAGCGACAGATTTCAACCGGGATCAATCTAACGCAGCGGCGACGCCGCCCGTCACCGCATCTGCGTCAACACGGCCAAGGCTTCATCCGCACACGGTAATCGAGGCGTCGAGTCCAAGTTCTCGAGCCTCCGGAGCTCCGGGCGTCCTTGACCATTGGTCCTTTCTAAGCATGTGCGCGCGAAGTGCCGATACCGTACACCGATGTTCTTAGAAGAAACGGGTGCACATTCGACATCGCGAGGGTCCGCGCCTCCAAGGGTCCGCCATGCGTTGCGTATGCCGTAGCGAATGCTTTCCGATCTTTTACGTAAATGCTCACGCTGCCAAGATAGCCGGGTGCTCCTGCATCGAGCTCGCTAATACCCTTTCTGATCTCGATGCGACTAACGGCCTCCGGCCCAAAGGCCTTCAGGAATCTTGGGGCATCAACCTGGGAGTATGTACCCACGTCCCATCTGGCCCCAGGCTTATTCGGAAAACAGAACTGGATGCATTCATCGCCAACTCGCGGCGCCGATCGAGGTTCGCCGAGCATTGCCTGAACCTCGTCCACCTGAACAGTGGACTGGATATTCGTAAAATTCGCCTTGTCGGCACCCATTGCTGTGTACGCGGCGTCGGTACTGCGGGAGGTGAAAAGGCCAAAGTCCGAAATCCAGATGTTCATAAGAGCGGCGAACCGCATGGCGTTGGTGGAAGCAACGTCGCCGGGCAGCGGCGCGCTGGACTGGACTGTGCACAATTCGAAGCGCTCGATTGAGGACCCGTAAATATCCATGAATAAGGTTAGATGGTGATCACGGTAGTAATCAGCATTGAACCGGCTATCAGGTCCAATGGGATAGAGAATCGTGAGAGCACGCTCACTGGCTTTCGGTCCAGCGAGCCCAGTTCCAGAATGAACAATGGAACCAAGTGACAACGCCGCAGAAAGGCCTTTGAGAACCTGCCGGCGACTGACAACAGAGACCATGGGACCGCCACCCGAAACGTTGACCCTAGATTCGTACATTCCCCGTGACCCCCGGCTCTTGCAATTTGTACGCAATCGGATGATGCAACCTGGACACGATCCCGTCGATGACAGTCGTCATCTCAGGTGAGATTCGGGAGATCACTTTGGCGCTTGGGCGATACCCAGGCCAGGCTAAGGCCCGCTTGGAGGAAGCTTCGCCGCAAAGGGCGCAAACGCTCCTCGAATTTGTGCCACTTGTCGATTTTCGATTTCGAAATCGCTCCACCGAGCTTCGCCGTGCGCGCGAAAGTCACCATGCGGTCAATCGAGACCATCAACACCGGCTGATTGATCCGGAATCCTCCCGGCGCTCCGGCTGGCCTGAAACAAGTGATTCCTTGAGCGCTTACGATTGATCGGCATGGAAGCATGTGGCGCACATGATCATAGCGAGGAATATGATCTACCACGACAATCTGATTCCTCCTGTGCGCATGGCCCAAGAGTCTCGATTGACAGGTCGAGCTTGGCTCTGGGCTCATCAATCTGCTTGCCGTGGAGTTGGTCCGCCAGGCGCCGCGTCGCATGGGTAGCGCGGAGTGAGATGCGTGGAATCTCATGTGACTTGTCGATAGTGTTGGCATTTCGGACGGTGCCAAGCAATCGTACGCTGGCAATGGGATTGGAAATTGGAATGAGGATGTGAGAATTGTGCTACCGCCTAGAGGGCTATTGACGACAACCTGATTCGGCAAAAGCGGCACTCGGCTCGCCCGGCGTCTTTGGATAGGCAAGATTGGCAGTAACCGTTAACCGGGATGCAGCGTCCAAGACTCACGGATTTATGGGGATATAAGGGGGAAATTATGCTTATTCCATTCGGGCGTATGCGCCGAGCCGCGCACGATCGGTACTCGGTCAAAACTAGACTTGGATCGGCCCTGTTCACCGCGGGGTTCGCGCTGTTCGCGGTCGGCTTCCTGAAGTCTTCACTTGCGGCCGACGCAAAGCCGGTGTCGCTGGCGGCTTCGGAGGGGAACGCCTCGAAAGCGGCGGGTCCGGCCTCGGCGAGTCTCGAGGAGATCACGGTGACTGCGCAGAAGCGCGTCGAGCGACTGCAGGACGTGCCGGTGCCGGTGAGCGCGGTCAACGCGGAAAAGCTGCTTCAAAACAGCCAGACTCAAATCGCGGATTACTTCTCCCAGATCCCGGGCGTCAGTTTCGCCTCGAACGTGCGCGGGGCGCCGGTGATCGCGATTCGCGGGCTGGTCACCGGCACCGACCAGATCAATCCTACCGTCGGCATCGTCGTGGACGACGTACCTTTCGGAGCTTCGACCGCCCTCGGTGGCGGCGATTCGACCCCGGACATCGATCCTAGCGACCTGCAACGCGTCGAGGTGCTGCGCGGCCCTCAGGGGACGCTATACGGGGCAAGCAGCTTGGGTGGTCTCGTCAAGTTCGTCACGGTGGAGCCTTCGACCGACCATCTGTTCGGCAACGTCCAAGCGGGCGTCAACAGTATCTACAACGGCGACGGGCCCGGATACAACGTGCGCGGTTCGGTCAACGTTCCACTGAGCGACACCCTGGCCGTGCTCGCCAGCGCGTTCACGCACGATGACCCGGGGTACATCGACAACCCAAGCCACGGCCTCCGCGGAGTCAACGAGGTACGGGCTTCGGGTGCGCGTATCTCGACGCTGTGGCGCCCGTCGGACGACCTGTCGGTCAGGTTGAGCGCGCTGTACCAGCACACCACAGCGCACGGAGCAAATCACGTTGAGATCGAGCCGGGTGTGGGTGATCTGCAGCAGAACGACGTGCCCCAAACCGGCCTTATTGAGAAGAAGCTTCAGGCGTACAGCGCCACAATCAATGCCACGCTCGGGTCCGCGAAGCTGACCTCGGTTACGGGCTACATTGTCAATCACGTCCATGATCTGGTGGACTACAGCGTGGGATTTTCGTTCTTGAGCGACTACACCCAAGTCGGTCTCGGCATCCCGGACGGGACTACCGGCTCCACCATGGACGATAACAACCAGACCAGCCGCTTCTCGCAGGAGTTGCGTGTCTCGATGCCCCTCGGCGACAAAGCAGAGTGGCTGGTGGGCGGTTTCTTCACCCACGAGCGCAGCCCATACGTGCAGACGTTTTTCGCCTCCGATCCCGCCACGGGAGCGTACCTCGGTCAGTGGGCGACCTTGGGCTGGGTTGCGACTTACCGCGAGTTCGCGGGTTTCACGGATCTCACCTATCATTTTACAAATCGGTTCGACGTGCAAATCGGCGCCCGTGAGGCGACCATCGAGCAGAGTTACCGTGAAACTGACAGCGGACCTCTGGTGCCCATATTCGAGTCCCACCCATCGCCGCTTTACTTCGACCAGGTGGTCACGAAATCCTCTGCTTTCACGTACCTACTGACGCCGCGCTTCAAGATCACTCCGGACCTCATGGTGTACGCGCGACTGGCGTCGGGTTATCGGCCTGGCGGCCCGAATCAGACGGCCTCGGCGTTCAACTTGCCGCTCGAGTACAAGCCCGACCGAACGCAAAACTACGAGCTGGGTATTAAAGGGGACGTCGCGAACCACCGCTTCTCCTACGATGCTTCGCTCTACTACATCGACTGGACCAATATTCAGCTCAGCTTCATCGATCCGACTAGCGGGTTTGGCTTCAATTCCAACGGCAAGCGGGCGAAGAGTCAGGGCATTGAACTGTCCACCGAGGCGCGGCCGTTCCCCGGCTTCTCGATCTCGGCGTGGGTGGCCTACAACCAGGCGGTACTGACGGAGGCGTTTCCGCCGAGCAGCGCGCTTTCCGGCGAGGCGGGAGACCGTCTACCGTTCGGCGCACGCTTCTCGGGTAGTGTGTCGATGGACGACGAATTTCCGATTACAGGCAACGTTCAAGGCTTTGCCGGTGCATCGGCGAGCTACGTTGGCGACCGCGTTGGCAATTTCACCTCTGCGCCGCCTCGCCAGGAGTATCCGGCCTACGCCAGGGTGGATTTGCACGGCGGCGTGAAACTCAATCCCTGGACAGTGAGTCTATACGTCAAAAACGTGATGGACCGACGCGGTATCCTCTATGGCGGCCTCGGAACCTTGCCCAACCCCGCCGCGTTCGAATATATCCAGCCGCGTACCGTAGGTGTGAATGTCCTTCGCAGCTTCTGATGGCCGTAAGCCGCGAGAAGTCGAAAGCAGGCCGGCGTCAACGCCCCCCTTTATGCGGGAATCCGGTGGCGTGGGCGCAGGGATTTCAGGGTCTACCCGCGGCGTATCCAGATACCAAGTATTGTAGGCGCAACCGCACAATCTTACTGAGCTGGTCAGGCGCGGTTGCGATCAGTGTGAGAATGGTTTTGGAAAACCGGTCACAGTAGTCGCGCCGCGCTTGGGCCGATCCTTGGCGCGAGCCTCCACCAGCGGCGCGATGCGCCAAGGCTTCGCAGCGCGGCGCAGAGTTTTAGGCCAAACCCGCGAGCGCCAGAAACGCTGGATTGTCCAGCGCTGCGGCTCCCATTTTGAAGGATGAAGACTATGAAACGTAGTTCGCGCGACGCCGCGATGAATGTCAGCCGACGCCGCTTTGTCCAAAGTTTGGGCGCGGGCACGGGGGCTTGCTCGCTGGGGCTTTTTTCGCCGCGACTCTTTGCCGCGGATATCGGCACGACCAGCCCCCGTACGCCGGCACTGCTCAGCGGAACAGACTTCGATTTGACCATCGGCAACATGCCCGCGGACTTCACCGGACGGATGCGCCCGGCGGTCTCGGTCAATGGCTCGATTCCGGGGCCAACCTTGCGCTGGCGCGAGGGCACCAGCGTCACTTTGCGTGTACACAATCATTTGCCAGTGACTAGTTCAATCCATTGGCACGGAATCATTCTCCCGTTTCAGATGGATGGTGTCCCCGGCATCAGCTACCCGGGTATCGCCGCCGGGGACACCTTCACCGCCCGGTTTCAGGTGAAACAAAGCGGGACCTATTGGTATCACGGCCATTCGCACTTCCAAGAGCAAACCGGATTGTACGGCGCCATCATCATCGATCCCGCCAAGCCGGATCCGATCGGCGTAGATCGTGATTACGTGGTGATGCTCAATGACTGGACCGACGAGGATCCGGATGGTCTGTATGCGCATCTGAAGAAGGTGAGCAACTACTACAATTACGGCGAGCCGACCATGCAAGACTTTATCGCCGATGCGTCGAGGCAGGGAGTGAGCCACGCGCTGGCTTCGCGCAGGATGTGGAATCAGATGCGCATGAGTCCACGAGATCTGGTCGACGTCACCGGCGCGACTTATACCTATCTGATGAACGGCAACGGGCCAGCCGGTAACTGGACCGCTCTGTTCCGGCCCGGTGAGAGAGTCAGACTGAGATTCATCAACGGTTCGTCCAACAGCTTTTTCGACGTGCGCATTCCGGGGTTGAATCTCAGTGTGATCGCCGCTGACGGGCAGAATGTCGATCCGGTCGAAGTCGACGAATTCCGGATCGGTACCGCCGAAGTCTACGACGTGATCGTGCAACCGCGGGAAGATCGCGCCTACACGATCTTCGCGCAGTCGATGAGCCGCGATGGCTACGCGCGCGGCACGCTGGCGCCGCGCGCGGGGATGCAGGCGGAGGTGCCGAATCTCGATCCGCTGCCTACGATTGCCATGGTCGATATGATGGGATCGATGGCGCAAGGCGGCGGCATGTCCGGGATGCGCAACATGACGCACGGGGGCGATATGCACACCGGGCAGCATGAACCCACGGACGATACGGGGATGGTCGGCATGCCGGAGGTGCATCATGCGCGCACCGAGTATGGCCCGAATGTCGACATGCGCGTGGATATGCCGCGTACCAATCTCGACGATCCGGGCATCGGTCTGCGCGACAACGGCCGGCGCGTGCTGACCTATGCCGATCTGCACACGATCGGTGGCTCACTTTACGAGCACGAGCCCGTCGGGCGCGAGATCGAGCTGCACCTGACCGGCAATATGGAGCGCTTCATCTGGGGATTCGATGGGCTGAAGTTCTCGCAGGCGAAGCCGGTGCATTTTCGTTACGGCGAGCACCTGCGTCTGGTCCTGGTCAACGACACCATGATGACCCACCCGATCCATTTGCATGGCATGTGGAGCGAACTGGAATCGCCGGCACAAAAATTCCAGGTTCGCAAGCACACCATTTGCGTGCAGCCTGCACAGCGCGTCACGTATCGCGTGCTTGCCGACGCGCTCGGGCGCTGGGCCTATCACTGCCACCTGCTCTACCACATGGAAGCGGGCATGTTCCGCGAGGTGGTCGTGTCATGAGCATGAATCTGTGCAAAAAAAGCATGGTGTTTGTCGCCGTCTCGGCCGCGGCGATGGTCCCTGTGCCTTTGCAGGCGCAGGACACCATGCAGGGCATGGACATGCCAGCGATGCAACAGCCGCCACAGCAAACCACCGGCGGATGGCAGCGGCTCGATATCGGCCCGCAAATAGGGGAGCGTCCGGTGGTACGCGGCCTCGGACTACAACCCATGGCTGTGGATGCCATGCCTGGCATGCCGCCCATGCAGGGAGGCCGCGCGCCGCCGGACGCGCGCCGCCCGGACTATTCCGATGGCGTCGATTACGGATCGATGACAGGCATGGATATGGCGGACGACAAACCCCTCGGCATGCTCCAGTTTGATCGCCTGGAATACTTCAACGGCCGGGCTGCCAGTGGAGTTTCACTGGATGCGCAAGCGTGGTATGGCACAGACGAAAACCGATTGTGGTTGAAGGCCGAGGGCGAGCACAGCGGCGAACGTTTGCAGGACCTGCGCACCGAAGTACTGTGGGATCGTCCGGTGGCGGCGTACTGGGATACTCAACTCGGTGTGCGTCACGATTTCGGTGTCGGCCCGGATCGCACCTGGGCTGCATTCGGCGTGCAGGGACTGGCACCGTATTGGTTCGATGTCGCAGCCACGGCGTACGTGGGTCAGTCCAGCCGTACCGCATTGCGATTCGAGGCCCAATACGAGTTGCCGCTGACCCAGCGGTTGATCCTGCAGCCGCGCATCGAGGCCAACCTGTACGGCCGTGACGATCCACAACGTGACATCGGCGCCGGACTGTCCGACGCCGAACTGGGCGTGCGCCTGCGTTACGAGATCACCCGTCAATTCGCCCCTTACGTCGGTGTCGACTTCACGAGGCGGTTCGGCAAGACCGCGGATTTCGTCCGCGCCGCCGGCGAGCCGGTGTACAAGCCTCAGCTCGTCGCCGGTGCGCACATCTGGTTTTGAAGGAGCGCGCAAAGCGACTTCCATCTGGTCAGTAAGCGCCGATGCCCCCGGCGCTCTGAATGGTTCGAATCATCGCGCCGAGGGTGATTTCAGAGCATTGCTGCGGAGCGCTCCGCTGCCTTCTTGCCGTACTCGACCGCCGAATCCCAGTGCTGGCTGCCGTTCAATTCGGAGTGCCCAATGGAGACGCGGCCATAGCCCTGGCGCACTCGTTCGAGCGGGCTGAGCTTCCCATTGACGCCGTAGTAAAAGCCCGGCGGCTGGACAAGGCGCGCATGGCCCCACCGATTGAGAATAATGCCGGCGATGTCGCGGTCGGGCTTGAATCCATAGGCGCCGAACAAGCGAACCATCTGCCGGCGCACGCTTGATTCGATATCCGAATAGGAAGTCGCTAACAATTTCGCCCGAGCCGCAGCTCCTTGCGCCGCAGCCGCCAGACCGGGAATTGGCATCCCGGTGTAAAACGTCAGTACCGTCGGTCTATCCGGATGCAGCGGCGGTGCGTGTCCGTTACTTACCATCAGCTGTCGAATGTTGCAAACCCAGCCGAAGCCGTCAGGATCGTCAATCCACCGACACGAAGCAACACCCAAATCATAGAGGAAGCGCCATTGTCTCAATGCCACATTGACGATCAAGGCCGGCGCGTAGCAAAACTGCTGGTAGGCAGCGCGCAAGTCCTCGGGCATGTCGGCAAGAATGTGCTTATTGACCCACCCCCCGCTCGCCATGACGACTGTTTTCGCTCGACCCTTGAAAAGTGCTCCCCCTTTTTCGTACGTTACTTCAACGTGATCGCCGCTCGGACGGGTGTGTTCCACGCGCAAAACAGTCGAGTCGAGTTTAATCCGGGTCGCTCGATGGCCTTGGTCGAGCGCCGAGAAATTGACTTTCCCGTACATCAAGCTGTTGAAGTCGCGGCCGGGAAGCGACTCTGGCAAAATCCCCCGCAACAGTGCACGCGCAAACGGCGTGTTGCCTCCGGGGAAAGAAGCGTAATCGGACGCATCGGGGGAATCCAAGATCATGCGGCCGAGCCGCGCCGACATTGCGTCAGGACTAACCCCGCAGAGGTCGCCGACAAGGGGCTCCACGAACCGAGTCACTGCCGGATCGTAGCCGCGAACATTCTCCAGAAACTCTTTGTAAGTGAGGGTGTCTAGATGCCGCATCTCAGCCTCACTGATGTCCCCAATGTCCGTTCTCCAGCGCAACAGATCTCGGCGAGCGCGCTCCGAATAGGGCGTGTCTTTGAGCTCATTGCTCCAAATATTGCGCCTCCAAAAGGGTGCTCCGGCTCCTCCCTGCGCAAAGAAATACCCGATATCGAACTGGGTCTCTTGATAGCCGTCCATGTTTGAGGCGTTATCACGGACGAAGCGAATCGGCTTCAATTTGGAATCCCAGGGCTGCCATTCGTACGTCCGAGGAATGCCAAATTCCGTGAAAAAGGCGTCGCCCACGGATCCATCGCCCAACGCCGGAATTTGGAAAAGGTTTGACCCCTGCGGAGCCAGCAATCGCTCCCCGTCGACTATAAACTCATTCTGTCGAGCTTCGCCGCCCAACATCGAGTGATTCTCGAGTAGCAAAACGCGTCGCGCCGCCGACTTTGTCGCCTTCTCAAAATAGTATGCCGCGCTTAAGCCAGCGATGCCGCCACCCACGACAATGAGATCAAAATCACCCGCCGATTGCGCGCCGGCCAGCGCCTTAGCGTCGTAGATTCCGTCACGAACACCACGATGCGCCGCCTGTACAACCGGCCACGTGTTGCCATTCGCTGTGGAGTAGTCGCCGACACCGCCGTAGCCGGTGAAGACGTCCGGATTGGACTTGGAAGCCGCGGGACCAGCCACACCAAGCAGCACGCCACCCGCGCCCACAAGCGCACCGTTTACGAAGTCACGCCGGGTGATTGGCTGATTCAAATCCAATCTACGGCACTCGTCATTATCCGTCAGGTCGCTCATGGCGCTTCCCCCCGCGTGAGGTCATACAGTTTTTGGATCGTAACGCCGCGCCGCGGCGTTGTTCCATCGGCGTCGGCAATCGAGAGAACCTTTTGTTCGTCATCTTTGAGACCAAATTCTACTCACCGGACCAGCGTTGGGGATTCGGCCCTCG
>Ga0207695_10005670_pt1 | contig 16477 bp, 15 predicted proteins | sample KBSC54metaG_FD_184354 | JGI IMG/M metagenome (GOLD analysis project Ga0207695, IMG submission 184354) | Corn rhizosphere microbial communities from Kellogg Biological Station, Michigan, USA - KBS C5-4 metaG (SPAdes) (version 2) | ecosystem: Host-associated > Plants > Roots > Rhizosphere > Soil... | reverse complement strand
TCAAGATTGTAGTTTGTTTTTTTATAGTTGTTTTGTAGGTACGAAATATCCCATGGTTGAACTTTACCGTTCCTGGTCAATGTAACAGAAGTAGGCAAGTTTGCCGTGAGCATTGCAACTTCTTCTTCTGTTTTTAATAACGCTTTTTTACCAAGATCATCAATAAAGGCTTGAGCTCTTTGCGGGGTTGCTGCCATTTGGCTATCAATATCGCAATGTGCGTAATCAACATACCCAAGCAGGCGTGCAAGTTCATCACGCTTTACAATAATGGTTTTGAGAAGCTCTTCATTTATAGGATAGGCGCGATTGCTAAACGCGATATAATGTTTTTTACGGGTTTGCGCTACGGAACAATTTTCCATTACCCTGAAATAAGTAGGGTAATCCACGCCAAGTTTATAAAGGCCATCTTCTGTGGAGTTGAGCGTTGCAATAAAATCATCACCCAAGCCTTCAAGTTCATCACGCGTTGCAGTAATCGAGCTATTATCTTGCGCAATATTACGATCAAAATCTGCTGATAACTGTGCTAATTCTTTGCGCAGTACATTTACTTGCGCTAATGTTTCATCTGGCAGAGATAAGCCTTCTCGCTTGAATGAATCGATCGTGTCGTTAACAAAATACCGCTGTTGCGCAGAAAGGCCTTCGTTTTCTATTTGTGCAGATGCATATGCCATAAATGCGTTGTACAGAGCTTTGTTGCTCATGGCATAATCAACCCAGAATCCTTGGATGCTGATATAGGCATCGTGTGCTGCATTGCGAACTGCTTGATCCGGGTGCAATAATTCAAGAGCTTCGTATACGCGGTGTGCAATAGCAAGGTTAGAAAGTGAAAAGACTTCATCAAGAGGGCGTGCGGTGTTTGCATAGGTGCGTTGATCATTTGGTACGGCGATAATATCATCAATTATCTGTTTTGCTTGAGCAATATAAACAGGAGTATTTGTGGCAATATCATGCGGTGTGAGGGCAAAAAGAGAAATAATGTCTGTTGTTTGAAACGCTTTATTGATCATTTTGATATCCTGACGTGTTGTTTTTGCGCAATAGCTGAGTGTTGCTAAAAATACAACAATCATGCTGCAAAAGAATAATTGAATGGTTTTGTTTTTCATACGTATCTACTTTTTATGGTTTTTTTGTGACATTTATAATTTTGCGGGTGCTACATCTTTTGCAATAGCATTACTTAGATCTTGTCTATCGCGATCAGAAAGTTGCATCTCCTGGGTTAATAAAATAAAGTCGATTTGCTCTGGATTCTTTTTGCCAACGAGTGCAGTTGCTGTTGCCTTTTTCAGGTCAATGGACTGTTTTTGAGCTATCTGGGAGATATGTTCTGCCGAGCCGATTTGGGTAGCAGTATCCATTGACAGGGCGATATTACAGATGTTTAATGCGCTGAATAAAATTAATTTTTTCATTAGTTCTGTGCTCTTTTGGAGGTTGTTTATAATGAGTAATCCTGACACAAATTTCATTTTTTGCCAATACAAAGGGACAGGGAGTGTTTTATTAAAAAAGGTTACGAGAAATTATCTCATAACCTTTTTGTTATTATCAATAGATCTAATTAATCTATGTATTTGAGCAGAAGCTATTTGTCTTTTTTTATTGATCTGTTGCCTGTGCATTCAACAAATCTCCCAAGGTGTAAGACTTGTCATCTTTGTTTCTGCGGTGCAAAGGGTGTTCATATTTTTTCAAATGAAATATGCTTGCAAAGTTATGTAAGAAGCTATTTTTCTTCACATATGATCTGATATCAACAATGTTACATGCTGATGATAATAATCGTACGCCGTGCATTGTGTATCCTAATGCTTGATATGGTAAGGTTTGCCAGCTTAAAAACTTTTCAGCAATTGCGTGCATTATTGAGTGAAATAAGCCCAACGCTGCAAATGATTCTGATTTTTGAACAGTAGTTTTATTAGAGCTGCCAAACCATGTGCGTATTTTAAGTGCATTGGAGTTGAATGCATCAAAAAATGGAAAAATCCATTTTCCTATTACAAAGCCGCTTCCATAACTGGCTATGCCACCAAGAACTCCCTGCATGTTTCCATTCACATTGTTATGTATAATCTGGGGAATAATTCCTTGTGCAATAGATAAAGGAATTGCTAAGAGCAGCGTATCTTTTACCTTCTCATATGTTGTCTTTGGTGCAAAATCAGCTCCAATTTGGAGATATTTATACAGATCGTTGTTATCAATGATATCTTTGATAGGCATAAGGAGCTCTATGTCTTGCTGTGTCATTTTATAGCGTTTATCAACGTCGCCGTATTTTCCAGCATTGTGGCCATCCGCAATTTTTTGCAACAATGCTCGTTGATCAACAGTTGTTTTGATATAGTCATTCAAAGAAAGACCATAACTTCTGTTCAAATCTCCATCATCATGATAATAGCCAAAGTCACTTCCATAGCAGGAGTCTTTATGAGAAGGATCTTCGACCAAATCGTCTATAGTGATGAGTTTTTGCTCTCCGTATTCAGAAAGAGTGCAGAATGCTTCTACGCTATTTTTTTTAAACAGCTCTTGCTGGGCTGCATGGGTTGATACCAATTTTCTTTGTTGAGGGGCACTTTGTGCTGGTGCGGGTCCCAAAACGGCGCGTTTATGTTCAGGGTAACCGTTCTTATATTCAGTAAATTGAGAATCACTTTTTACAACTTTTGATTTTAACTCATATTGAGGAATAATCTTTTGCAATGTTGCGATGAAAATATCTTTTGGTCGTGTAAAAAACAGAGCAAATAGATTTTGAGTCTCACATGCTTTTTGCAAAACAAGAGCTTTGGTATCGTTATGTAATTTGCCAAAAGTTCTAAATGCATGGTTGAGTGTCCAATTGGGCAAGTATAATAAAAATGCACGAGCAGCTCGATCACACTTTGCTCTATGTTCTATTTCCTGTGGCAATAAAACATCTATTTTGTCGGTAATTTTTTGACTATACGATTGTTGTAAATAAGGTGAAAAATTTTTACTTGCAGCAAGGTATTGTTGAAATTGTAGTAAGTCTGAAACAGTTCCGCAATTGTCCAATTTTTTTTGGAGCATCAGCTTGTTAGCGCTAATTGTTTTTTTCCACACAATAGTATTGGAAGTATCCAGTTGGGAAAGATCAAGGCACTCTTGATCAACAGGGATGTTGAGCAATACAATTGGCATATGGTGGTCTATCTGCGCCCCACTATGGGTAGTGATATTTCCACCGATGATCGGGTTATCATAAGCATAAAAATTTGAGTACTCTTTTGTGGAGATGGTTATTGGGTCATTAGCTGTTCCCGTCATCTTTTGTGTTATTGCAAGACTAAATTGTTTAATACATTTGCCAGAAGCTGTGTGCCAAATGCACGCAGTGCTCCCATTAACAAGTGTTGTAATGATTGAATTGTCAGCAGAAAATATAATTTTGTTAATAGGCATTGGACTAGAATGGTACAGTGTCCAAAGTGTTGTTTCTGTTGATCTATCAATGAGTAATAATTTTCCGTTACTACATCCCACCGCCATCAATTCGCCATTATGAGAAAAACTAGCTGCTGTAACAGAGGTATCAGTTTCATCTAATGGCATTACATAATTATTGCTCCACGTTTGCTTTTGCAGGTCAAATGAACAAAAGCTGAAAGAATTTGTAGCGGCATTCGACTTTATGATGGTTATTTCACTCGGGCTTGTTGAGCAAAGAGCTTGTATTGTCTCTGTGTCGCCAAAACTATATCGGTCTATTGGTTCTAGTCGCACAAGATCATATATGCTTAGGGATTTTCCACATGTTACGAAGAAAAAATTCCCATCTTGAGAAAAACACATTTTCTTTATGTCATTGCGGTGTATTGTAATGGCTGGAGTAGGATTACTGGTATCCAGGCAATATATTATCGTGCTCTCAGGGCTGCTCACCGCAACCTTTTTTCTGTCTGGTGAATATACTGTATCAAAGTGTTGGGTCAACGAGGATTGCATGATACATTCTAAGGCTGCTAGCGCTTTATTTATTTCAGCATAGGAAGTAGTTTGCTTGTGATCATATGCAATAGTGGATGGCTTGTGATGAATGGTGTACGTAGGAATGTCTGAAAAAAGCAGATTAGTGTGACTGGGATAATTGGTGCGGATAATGCCAAGTTGTTTTCGGCGTTGATCTTCAATGTCTGCTTCAATGCGCTGGATAAGTGCGAATTTCCCAGCATTAGACAGTAATACTAATTGGTAATTGAGGCGATGAATCGTTGCAATGTCTACAGCACCTGTTGTATGCAATAATGTTTGCAGTAGACGGTCCGCTGGTCCAAATAAAAAGCCATTATTGAGTAAGCAAGCAGCGTAGACACATGACCCTTGATTATGCGGAGAGGGTAAGCTCTCATAATGATTTCTTAAAAAATAGCTCTGAGAGGAGGCGCTTATTTGTTTATCAAAATGGGGTATGCTTGGGGTTGCGATAGGTTTAGCAGATGTCAAATTGAGACAATGTTGTTCTGCTTGTTTATCAATGAGCATGCGAATTTGTGGATGATTTTGCGCATAATGCGCAATCTGCTTTTCAGCATCCATAAATGGACGCAATTCTTGCAGTTTTTTTACCCTGGACTTATCGCTGTTTGCAATCGCAGTGATCTCTTTATTGAGCTGTGGCTTAGCAGCAATGAACGCAAGATCAGAAAGGCGAGGGATTTTCCGTTGATTTTGCTCATCTAAATTCATAGCGTGTATTTGCTGTATAAAAAATAGAGTAAACAGGGTCAAGGCGAAAAATTTGGGTTTTAAGGATTTATAGTACATGAGTTTATAATATAATTGTTAAACTTTGTTTTTTAGTTGTTGCCATTCAGCTCGCAGTGCAATTGCCGTTTCAAAATCAAGTCGCTCAGCGGCTTGTTGCATTTGCTCTTCTAGTTGTAGAATGCGTTCTGCAATATTGCCAACTTGCGCAACGTTGGCTGCTTCTTTTTTCTTATCTTTCTTTGACTTAGAAGCTTGCGCAATCAATTCTTGAATATTAACAATACTTTTGAGAACATCACGTTTTACTGTTTGTGGCGTAATGCCATGTTGAGTATTGTAATTTTGTTGTAATGTTCTTCTGCGATTAGTTTCGTCAATTGCGCTCGCCATTGAACCAGTTACTTTGTCGGCAAATAAGATGACCTTTGCATCAGTATTACGTGCGGCACGGCCAATAATTTGTATGAGTGAGCGTTTATCTCGCAAGAAGCTTTCTAGATCAGCATCCATAATTGCAACTAAGGCAACTTCAGGGAGATCAATACCTTCGCGCAGTAAGTTTACCCCAACAAGACAATCAAATGTGCCAAGGCGCAATTTTTGCAGCAGTTCTGTTCGTTCTGGAGTTTTGAGGTCGCTATGTAAATAACAGACTTTGATATGTTGTTCTTCCAGGTAGCGGGCCAATTCTTCAGCAAGTTTTTTGGTCATTACCATAACCAGAGAGCGGTATCCGGCAGCGGTTGTTTTTTGGATAGAATCAATTAAATGAGTGATTTGTCCAGATCTGCCATGAATTTCAATCACTGGGTCAACTAAGCCTGTTGGGCGAATGATTTGTTCAACAAACTGATCGGAGCTTTGCAATTCATACTCGCCTGGTGTTGCAGAGACAAAGATGACATCATTAAAGTATTTTTCAATTTCTTTAAATTGGAGTGGTCTGTTTTCTTTGGCGCTAGGTAGCCGGAATCCAAACTCAACAAGAGATTTTTTACGAGCCTGGTCGCCAGCATACATGCCACGCAGTTGTGGTATCGCCATGTGTGATTCATCAATTATCAGCAAGAAGTCATCAGGGAAAAAGTCGAATAATGAATAAGGGTGACCATCTTTTTTGCGGCCATCAAAGTGTGCAGAGTAATTTTCAATACCAGAGCAGTAGCCCGTTTGCTGGATCATTTCAAGATCATGCGATACGCGTTGCCTAATCCGTTCACGATACAGAGGATTTGCAACTTGTGGTATCCATAGATCAAGCTCTGTTTGGATGCTATGCAATGCTGCATCTTTCATTGCTTGTGTAGTGACAAAATGACGTGCGGGAAAAATAACCGTGTTGTCAAGTTCGCGCATCACCGTATTATTATGTTTGCTTACCCATAATAACCCTTCAATTTCATCGCCAAATAACTCAATGCGTAATTTATCTTTTTGATAGGGTAAATGCACTTCTACCGTGTTGCCAATTACCGTGAATCTTCCCGAAGCTGGTTCAATATCATTGCGTGTGTATTGAATAAAGATAAGTTGGCGTAATAATTCAGCGCGTGATATTTTTTGTCCCACTGAAAGAGATAAAGCTAAATCGCGATAATCACTTGGGTTACCAAGGGAATAAATGCAAGAAACTGATGCAATAACAATGGTATCACTACGATTGATAAGTGAAGCTGTTGCTTCTACGCGCAGACGTTCAATTTCGCTATTAACTTTGGTTTCTTTAGGAATATAAATATCTTGCGCAGGCATATATGATTCGGGCTGATAATAATCATAATAGCTGACAAAATAGCTGATTTTGTTTTCTGGGAAAAATTGAGAAAATTCTTCATACAATTGCGCTGCCAAGGTTTTGTTTGGTGCCAAGATCAAAACGGGTTTGTTTTGTTGAGCAATAACATTAGCGATTGTGTAGGTTTTGCCAGATCCGGTAACACCTAACAGTGTAGAGATGCCAGGGCGCCCTTGCAAAAGTTGTTTTATTGCTTCTGGTTGGCTACCAGCTGGTTGGAACGGTGTATGAAGTTTGAATAAAGACATAAAATTTCCCTCAATTTATTTGGTTATAGTGTAACATAAATATTCAATCTGTCAATGTGGCTACAGGGAGAGATGTGGATGCATTGACCTGAAATATATAAGATATTGTTGTTTTTAGGGCCCTTTTTTGATTGCTATATTTTATTATTGGCATTATTTTTTATTTTTGATATAGTGTTTTGTTGTGGTTAGAAATGAACGCATGTGTACGTATAGATTAGGTATCGATTGTTATCATTAAAGGGACTAAAGTGAAAAACACTGCAAAAATTACCGGTTTGTTTACTCTGTTGTTTTTGCTGACAAGTGGCATGGTTGTCAGTATGGATAGAGCTGAAGAATATAAAGAGCTTCCAGAATACTTTATCAAGGTAAAGCAAAATATATGTAATTTTCCTTCAATGAAGATTCAAGGGATAATAGAATTATTGTCTGGCTGTCCGGTTAGTTTTTGTAGTAAAGAAGATATTGAATATCTTAACAGGATTGGTATTCAGGCTGACGAAAATACACCTGTTGTAGCAATTAACAGCATTTTTGTTAAAAATCCAAAGGTAGATCCAGGTGAAGAAGATACTTATTCTGATTGGGTAGAAGGGGCACCAAAGCTTGTATTCCAGCATGCTTTAAATCATATCGATGCAGCAATAAGAAAAGAAGACGCTACAATAGAAGAATGTTGGAAAAAAAATACAAAAGAATCCATAGGCGAGGCCTCAGGTAGAGAGATTGCTATGAAATATGGAGAGCAAGAAGCCAAAAACAATATTAAAAATTGCACATTTCCGTCCATATTACCAGTTATGTTATTTCTTCAGCGTTCTGGAACAATACATTTTTCAAAAATTTTTGGTTTTTGTGATGTAGCCTTAACGTGTGGTCGTGAAGATTTGTTTGCTAAAATAGACGCATTTAATCAAAGTCCGAGCATGGTAATACCATTTGATGTTTTAACAATAAAAAAAATGAGACGACTTGAGGCTGATGGAGAAGATCTTAAGGCACAGCGCTTGTGCATATCCGTAATGACTAAGGCACGTGATAAAATAGAGGCAACAGAAGAGATGTTGATTGCATCAGGAATTATTTCGTTTAGCACGAGAGATGATCAACCTAATTTTGTGGGATTTGGTAATACCTGTGCTCACTGTGATCTAAACAGAGCGCCTGGGCAAAACTTTCCTGATATAAGAAAAATGACTCTTGAGGATAACTTCCCTAAAAAGAATATTTTTAAAGCTTTGCAAGGTAGAGAATTGGGTTATAAATAGTTTTAATCCTTGAAACAAGTTTTTATTAAAAAGAGCAGTCCTTTTGCGCAAAGGACTGCTCTTTTTTCTTTTTAATTAAAAAAGGGGGAGTTTCCATAAAATTCCCTCTACTTATTTGTTTATAGTGTATCATAAAAATTCAATTTGTCAATTGGGGTTGGGCGAAAAACCTGTGTGCGTTAGAATAGCGTCTGAGTCGTTCTTTTTAGAGCATTTTTTGTTTATATATTTTCTTATTGACATTATTTATGATTTGAGAGATACTTTATTTATATGGACTAGTTTTAATTTGGCAATAAGTGATAGATATATCAATATATTTCTTAGAAAGAGGAATCTCATGAATTACGGAAAAAAAATGACGATGCTCAATGTTTTATGTGTTATTGGTCTGAGTGGTTGTGCGACGTTTTCAAGCGCAATGGATAGAAAACCGACTAAAGAGAATAAAACTACAACAGTAATTCTCAGAAATGACTCAAAGTTTATTCCTGAGTTAAAAGAGACAGTAGCACAAGCACAAGCGATGGGTCAGCCGAACTTAACTCATCCGCAAGCAATAGTTAGACGTGCAGAAAGAAACCCAGAACAAGCATCTATTCCTTTTAGTTTTGAACCTGCCCAAGAATTTCCTTCTTCTAGTGTTAAACCTGCAACACAGAGAGACACTTTCGTTTCTAGAAAAATTGTCGATACAGAAGGTATTACAAGGTTGCAAAAAGAAGAAAAAAAAGCTGAAAGCTTAGCGAGAGCACAATCAGCACAAGCAATAAGAGACGAGAGAACGGCCGTTCGATTAGCAGTGCGTCAAGTCGAAGTTACCTCAGCTGATGACTTTCAGTTAGAAGAGGAAGTTGTAAAACCTAAAGCAACTCAAAGATCAAGAAGTAGGCATGTATCTCATACGCCTATAACACAAAATACTACACCTACTTTTATGGACGTTGATAGTAATAATTATTCTTTTGATAATTATGTATCAGCGAGTCCGATAACTGCTCCACACACACCAGCAACAAAAGCCGCACAAGCGTCTTCAGATTTTTCAGCAAAAAGACCTGCTGCGACAAGAAACAATTCGGAGTCTAACTTGCGAATAGCCCAAAGAAATGATGCTATGACAAAGAATCCACAATATACAGCTCAGTTGATTGATAAACCAACTCAGAAGCTATTGGGTATTGAGCCGAAGAAAGACAACAGTAAGAAATAATTTTTATTATTGCTCATGAAAAACAGCCGTTCCTGTTTTGTTTAAAAAGGGAATGGCTGTTTTTATTTTTTTAATTATACGGGGAAGAATGAAAAATAAATTATTGGTAACGGCCATCCTATCGGTTTTGATTAACTTGTGTGCAGTAGCAATGGATAGAGCCTTAATAAAAAAAGCAGATAAGAAGCCAAAAAATTATGGTCGTTTGACTTCTGTGCCATGGCCTTCTGAGCATAGAGAGTTAGAGCCACGACCAGAATTTAGAGCAAAGTCTGACGCGGGCGATTATATTTCTCCTCGTTCCAAGGAGCGCGTAGCTCGTATGCAACAAAACAATGAACCTAAGGGTATTCGTGGTAATCAGTCCAACGTAACAACAAGAAGAAAAGACTGGCAAGCAGAAAGCAAAGAAGTATCTAAAAGGATAGAAGAAAAAAAGCTATCTCAGTTTGTTGCGAATGAAGAAAGATCACGAGGCCAAAAAGTTGTATTTTCATTGAGCACCAGAGACGATTCTCCTGTTTATGAGAAATTTGTTTTTGATGATTTGGTAAAAAAGCGAGATGTGAATACTATTATTTCTGTATTGCTCGAAAATGAGACACTCAGAAAAAAGTACCGTCCAGCAAGTTTATTGCATGATGTATATACGCACAAAAATACCACTGGTTTTTATATAGATCCCATAGAGGTGCAAGGCATGTCGCTTGAATCATTTGAAGCTGTTGCGGTAAAGCTTGCAAAAAGAACTTGCAACATAGGCTTTTTAGACGCATATAGAAATAGAAAATAGATTGATTTACTATATAAGTATGGGGGAACAATGAAAAATAAATTATTAGTAACATTCATGGCCGGGCTATTAAGTGTGCTTTCGTTAAACGCAATGGATAAGTCAACTCAGGGAAATTCTTTGAGCCAAAAAGAACGTGAATTCGAGAAAGCAATTGCAGACAAAAAATCTACTCAAGTAGTATTGCTGTTAAAGCAAGACGATGGAGCCTTGGGTAAAAAATACCCTTTAGCTCGCGAATTGACATATGTTGCACAAAATAAACGTCATGATCCACGCAGGTTTGATTTATCTGGCCGTAGTGATGAAAATGTTGTTGCGCTTAACCATGTTATTGGTGACTTAGCAGTGGCAGGCAATAATCTAAAATTCGTACATACATACAATCAGTTATTACAAGGCCAACATCCTGAGGAAGTTCATCCTGCAATTCAGAATGAATTTAAGAATCATGGGGTTGCAGCTCTTGAAGATTTGCATGATAAATACAATAAAAGAGAGCCAAAAAAATGGCAAGATAACCAAGATGATGATGATATCTAGGAAATAAGCTTTTGTTTTTTGATATCTTACATGTGTAAACAAAAACCCTCTGTTGTTTGTAGCAGGGGGTTTTTTTAGAGCGTCTTTATTACTATGTGTTATTGCTTTTCAAAAACTCAACAGAACCTAGCTAATAATGTATTGAAAAATTGTGTAAACCTTTCTGGTAAACGATCTGATTTATACAGCATTATCATAAATGCAATAAGCCCAGCGCCACTTACTATAAGCGGAGTAAAAAAACTACGAGTAGCTTTGGGATTGTCCGTTTCTGGAACTTGCTCAATAGTTACGAGTGGAGTGTTTTTTTTTTGGCTTTTTTGCTGAGCAGCCAATTGGTCAAGAAAATCATCATCAGATTCTTTTCCCAGAATAGAATCTGAATCTTCTGGCGTATCAACAGCAACATATGGCCGAGTAGTTTTTGGAGGTTTGCTTTGTTCTTCTGTGGCAACAGGATATGTTTTTATAAAAGTGACTGTGCCGTTCGATGACCGTTCTATTCTTGTATAAATTGGAGGGATTGTCTGATTTGATACAGATTCCACTGATGAAGAAATGTATTTAAAAAACATCTGTTCACTAGTGCTCTGGTTGTACACATCCAGAAATAGAGGAGATCTATTTTTCTGCCAATCTTGCACATTTAGTTTAACTGCTGATTGCAGTTGTATTACGAATTCTGTATTTCTTCTTTGTTGTATGGCTTGATAGAGATGAAGATTTTGTTCTGTCGTGATAAATGATATGTCTTTGATGGTCGGTTTTCGTGGATCAAGAACGTAGTCATCTGGTTCTATTTCTATAACGCGGTTTATAGTAAAAATGGGAGTTTGTTTTGTATCCATTGCACAAAAGTAATTGCAGCTGCCAAGTGTTACCATAAAAACAATGTGTGATGCTATTCGTTTTTTCATAAAGAGACTCCTTTTATTTACATAAATTATTAAAGTTTTATAAACAAAAGGAAGCCTTTTGCAAAGGGTTTCCTTTGTTGTTGTATCAGGAATTTTTTAGTGTATATTTTTAAGCGTACACAAAATATCGAATGTATAAATGAAGTAAAAAGAGGAGATTGGTATGCGTTGTATTAGTTTGACGACATTATCTATTTGTATGCCTATTTTTTTGGTTGCTATGGATCAGCGTCCAAAAAGCGAGGATTCTTCAATAATTGCTTTAAATGTTTTTGACAATGATTTTAAGACTCCACTTCCTGCTAAACGTCTTACTGCTAAACGTCTTTCACGAGATGCCTCGGTCTTTGCACAGCTGGAAAATCAGGCAGGCTCGCAGCAACCTTCTTTCAAAATTGAAGAGGAGAGTTTTCTTACAAAAAGCCAGAGATTATTTAAAGATCACTTGCGATGTGGATATGATGACAAAGTTCTCTTTGTGTTGAAAGAATATCCTGTTTTGCGAGAAAATAATTCTCTTGCAAAAAAAATGTGGGATGCTTATTGCAATGTATCAGAGGGGTTTACCATATCTTCACCTGAAGATTATGAAGAAGGCGTTGTATCCCGTGAATGCATAGTAAAAGTATCATTATTATTGGCATGTAATGGGAAAAATAGAACTTTTTTACGTAATTATGAACAGAAGTATGGCACATTAGAGCTCCTTAAGATTATTGGATATGCTAATTTTGAAACAATGTGTGGAACACTCGCTCTTAAGGCTATATTAGGCCCCAAGGCTTATGAGGAATATCGAGATGCCGAGCTTAAAGCAAAAGTGCTTGCTCATGTAGGGAAGTTTGACAATTTTTGTGGTGATGATGAAATTCTTGATTAAGAAATGGGCGATTGTTTATAAGCTTGCATTGTATTGCGGTATGCAGTAAGCAGTTGTTGTACAACGCAATCCGCGTGATATTTTTGTGCTGTTGTTTGTGCTCCAGCAATAAGTTGTTGGAGCACTGCAGGATTGTGCGCAATGATGCTTATTTTTTCTGCCGCATCAGCCGCGTCTTTTACAATAAATCCGTTTACTTCATTAACGATAATATCGCGTTGTCCTGGTCCATCCACAGCAACAACAGGAACTCCTTGCGACATGCTTTCTGCCAAAACAATTCCTTGCGTATCTGTTTGAGAAGGAAAAATAAATACATCTGCGGCGCGGTATAGTTCTACTAATTTTTTTTCTGTTGGTTTGTGGATAAAGCATATACGTGTTGGACAATGTTTGAATGTATCAAACGCTAACACTTGCATTTTTTCATAGTCAGTGCCATAGCCGGCTAGGGTTAGCCTGAAGTTGTCTGGCAATAGTTGCATCACTTCAAAAACAAAAGGGATATTTTTTTCTAATGCAAATCGCGTTACGAGTAACAGATTAAACTCTGGACTTGTGTTTACTGTTGACGTGTCCGCAGAAGCCTTGGCGAAGGCGGAGCTTGTCGAAGTGTCAGGATGAACGCCGTGCAATATGGGGTTAAAACTCTCTCGTAGCGGGCTTGGGATGACAGTCATCGGAGTCATTATTTTTTGCGATAATAAATAGTTTTTGACACAGTTGCTCGGAGCAATGATAGCATCAACCTTGTTGCAGAATTTTCCAACTGCAGAACGTATAATTGGTTGTAAGCACATGCGGGGTAGCGGTACATAATGTGCGTATTGTTCATATAATGTATGATAGGTAAATATGCATGGAATATTGCATTTACGTGCTGCTCGTAAAGCACTCACTCCGAGCAGAAAAGGATGGTGTACGTGAACAATGTCAGGTTTGTGTTGTTTAATTAGTTCTTCAATTGTGTTTGTTGGGCGCCAAGGGATTGCCATGTGGTTGTTTTTGTAAACAAACTTGATGGGGCAAGTAATGCGAATAACATAATCAGGATCGGTATGGTTTTCTTCTAAAAAATTGAGTGTTATAACAAAAACTTCATGTCCTTGCGTGCGTAAAGCATTTGTCATAGCAGTAATTGATTGAGTAACTCCACCCGAATAAGGAGTATAATTGTTGGTGACAAAAAAAATTAGCATAGATTATAAACCCCATGTTACGATTCTCTTTACATGGGGACCCCGCATAAAGATTAGCTGAATGAGAAATTATGGAAACTTTGTGATGTTAAGCTTTTTCCAGTCTGTTGCAAATTGTTCCATACCAGTATCTGTTAAAGGATGAGTCAGTAATTTTTCAAACACATTTACTGGTACTGTTGCAATATCAGCACCCGCCATAATAGCGCGTTCAAAATGCTGTGTATCGCGAATTGATGCTGCAAGTAATTGTGTTTCAAACCCATACCAGTCAAGCATGTGGCGCAGTTGCTTAACCAGTTCAATACCATCTTGTCCCTTGTCATCAAGTCTTCCCACAAAAGGAGAGATATAATCAACTCCTAATTTTGCCATCATCAATCCTTGTGCAAGAGAAAAAACCAAGGTGATATTGAGCGTAATGCCTTCTTCAACAAGTTTTCTGATAACTGAATAATAGTTTGGATGACAAGGAATTTTTACTGCAATATTATCTGATAATGACGCAATTTTACGTGCTTGCAAATAGACTGATTCAGGATCTGTTTCTACCACCTCAACGCTGATAACGCCAAGCGGTAGCATATCGCAAATGGTAAGAACAGTTTCTGTTGGGTTGTTACCGTATACACTTAAATGTGTTGGGTTGGTGGTAACGCCATCAACAAGGCCGGTATGAGCCCATTGTTTAATGAGCTCTGTGTTTGCAGTATCTAAAAAAATTCTCATGTTTAAAAGATTACTGATCTGTTACAGAAGTATCAAGAAAAACAAGATTACTAAGTTTGGATAAGTAGGTGTCAAATGTTTGAATGGCGTTATCAGGCAACCATTTCATGTAATAGAGGAATGCCACGAAAGCAGTAATACTGATACCTGCTTTTGTTAGCTCGATCCACAAAGAAGGTTCATTTTGTGCTTTGTCAGAAGAAAGTGCTGTTTCTAAACTATGGGGTTGCTCCATACTTGTTATTTTGGGTTGAGGTTGTGCTGTTTTTTTTGCAGTAGTACTACCTGATGATTGTCGGGCAGGGCTTTGAGCGTTAGAGACTACTTTTGAGAGTGTATCTGGTGGAGTGATTGCTCTGTCTGTTTTTTTTACATCAGTTTGAATAGCGCCACTGGCTGATGATTGTTGAAGTCTTTTTTGAGAACTAGATGGTGATGGGTTTGGCGTATCAAATCGTCTGGTTTCATTTGGTAATAGTGTTCCATCAGGGCATGTTATTTGTACTGTTGCTTGCGATGTTAGCCTACTGATGTTGTCAGAAGAATCAGATAGGATGCCTGCAACTTCCTGTTTTTTCTTTTTAACAAAATAACTTTCTTCAGAAAGACTGCGAGGACGCCGTGGCGGTGAAATTTCATCAGAGGTGCGTGGGGAAAGAGCCTCTGGTGTATTTTGTCCACTTCCCGCTGGTGAAGTAGAACCGCTGCCTGAATTATGCAAGAATAGCAGTGCTATTTGTGCTGCGTCTGCTTCTTTACGTTGATCTTTAATATGGGCACAATTTTTTGTAATTTGCTCACGCTGTTTTGCTTTTGCGCTTTCGCTTAAAGCCGTTCCTAGTTCTGTTTCCTCAGATGTTCCAAAAGGAATGGGTGTTTTTGATGATAGTGCAGTCGCTTCTTCAAAATTGAAAATGTCTGGTTCATCCATGCTTAATGTTAGTGTTGGCATAGCGAGCACAATGCTTGCGACGAGATATAATCTAACTATTTTGTTCATACATGTCCTTTGTAGTTTTTTTACTCACGATACTATAGATGAATACGAAAATAAATAAATATAACACATGGCTGCAACTGCTCTGTTAAGGGGCTACTTCTAAACTAGGTTGTTCCACGGCAATATCAGTTTTTTCTATTGGAAGATTGGCAACAAATTTTATCCATAGTTCGATAATCTGCTCTTTAATTTCATTCATATGATTACTCATCTGATCTTTCCATACGAATGAAGCAACACACAGTCCTGCTATGGTACTTATAAAAATTCCCCACTTAACAGCGTTTTGATTAAAGAATGATGATACAGGTTTATTTTCTGTAACAACTACTGTCGCAGGAGTTGGTTCAAAGGGATTTTGCTCAAGCAATAGTTGCTCTTGTAATCGCTGTGCTTGTAGTTCAGATTTTTTTTGTTCGAGTAATTTTTTGTCTTGAGTAATTGATTGTGCCAAGATGTGGAAGTCTTCAGCAGACAATTTTTTTGCATCTTCTTCTATTTGAGCAAGTGGTTTAATAGGATTGTTCTGCTGGGTTGGAGTAGGATTTGATAATTCATCAGCTAAGTCAGCAGGTTTCTTTACTTGTAGAACTTTTTCTGTTCGAATTTTAGTATCTTGATCCAATTTGTCATATGTCGTTAACAACCTGTCGAAAGAATTTGGTTGTGTTGGAAGAGGTTGCCTAGCTCGAGTGGCAACCTGTTTATTATCACTTGCAAACAGTAACAAAGATTGGTTCAATAGGCCAAAAAAACTAAGGATAAATAGAATTCTGTTCTTCATTGTTGTGTAATTTTCCGGTAACTACAAGATTTAAAAAATGTATGGTTAAAAGATTAATTGTACATTTTATGGTATCAAGAAAAATAACATATGACAAACAACGCGATGTTAACAACATACAGCGAAGTGCAGATTAAGCAGAGTGATTTAACTTTAAAATATAAAATGTATGCAAATACAATAGTTACAAGCAGTCCACTTGCGGTAATGAGCATTACCAGTTGAGGTTGATTAAGAAGTATCGCCGCAATAATCATAACGTAATAACCTGCAGATGCCCAAATATTAGAAATTCCTAACATTTTTCCGTACGGACTTAGGAACGGGCGAGTACATGAAATTGTATC
>Ga0207695_10005668_pt1 | contig 16480 bp, 18 predicted proteins | sample KBSC54metaG_FD_184354 | JGI IMG/M metagenome (GOLD analysis project Ga0207695, IMG submission 184354) | Corn rhizosphere microbial communities from Kellogg Biological Station, Michigan, USA - KBS C5-4 metaG (SPAdes) (version 2) | ecosystem: Host-associated > Plants > Roots > Rhizosphere > Soil... | reverse complement strand
GCGCCTGAAACTGCCGAACATGATGGATGGCAACGGCGCGCCCGCCTACAAGAACTACGCCGACTACATGGTGCGTCATGAACGCGCCCCCGGCGTGGGGATGCTCGCGGGCTGGCGCGGCGCGGATGGCTCGCAACAAGGCAAGGGCGCGCCGAATCCCGACCAGCTGCAGCGTTACATCGAACACGGCTGTTTCTTCGAAACGAAAATCCCGGAAGCCGGTGCGTATTACCGGATGGCCAACCGTGATTACCTGCAATGGGCGCAATCGATGGGCTTCGTGGGTTCGACCGAACCGGTGACGATGCAGCTGTATTGCGAAGTGCTGCAACGTTTCCGGCTGGCGGCGCAGGGTCACGGCGCGGTGCAACCCCCGGAATCCGAACGTGCGCGCGTGACGCGGTATTTCGATCCGGTGCCGTTCTGGTACGACGGCATTCAACTCCCTCCTCCCCCGCTCGCGGGGGAGGCGACGCGAAGCGCCGAGCGCGCAGCGCTGGGTGGGGGCGATTCCCGCGAGGACGGCCCCCTTCCGGCCTTCGGCCACCTTCCCCCGCGAGCGGGGGAAGGAAAATCATTGGGAGCGCGTGCATCCGCGCAAGATTTCCCTCTGTCCGCCATCACCCAGCGGCCGATGTTCATGTACCACGCGTGGGGTTCGCAGAACCGCTGGCTGCGGCAGATCGCGGCGCGCAACGTGCTGTACGTGCATCCGCGCACGCTTGCCGCGCACGCACTCGAAAGCGGCGACTGGGCGTGGATCGCGTCGCCGCGCGGGCGCATCCGCGTGGAGGTATGCGCGCACGCGGCCACCGCGCCGGGAACGGTATGGACCTGGAACGCGATCGGCAAGAAGCGCGGCGCCTGGAAACTGGCCGAACGCGCGCCGGAATTCGTGGACGGCTTCCTGCTGAACCATCTGATCGGCGAGCGCGCCTCCAACCGCACTTACGCCAATGGCGACCCCGTGACCGGGCAGGCCGCGTGGTTCGACCTGAAGGTGCGGCTGGAACACGACCCCGAGCCGCGCGTGCCCGGCCACCGCTTCGAGCCGGCGGACGATTGAACGAATTTTTTGCGGGCGCATGGCAAGCTGCGGATCATGCGGCCGCGTCTGCGAATGATCGCGCACATGCGCGCCGGGCGGGAATACGGGCACAATCGACTCGTGGCGTGCAACGCCGCGACCAGCGGGGCGGAACGGGAATGGAGACTTTTGGGTGACTGACCGGGCTCTCACGATGAGTTGTCGCCCATGACCTGGCAGGCCTGGGCCACCGCCGCGATCATCCTGATCGCGATGGCGTTGTTCGCCAGCGAAAAGGTGCGCGTGGACCTGGTGGCCCTGATCACGTTGGGGCTGCTGGTCGCGCTGGGCATCGTAAGCCCCGAGCAGGCGCTTTCCGGTTTCAGCAACGAAGCGACGGTAACGGTCGCGGCGATGTTCGCGCTGGCGATCGGCATCGAACGCTCCGGCGCGTTGGATCCGATCATCAACCTGCTGTCGCGCATCCGCAAACCGTGGCTGCTTTCGCTGGGCATGATGCTCGCGATCGCGCCGCTGGGCGCATTCATCAAGAACACCGCGCTGGTCGCGACCTTCCTGCCGCTGGCGCTGAAGGTCTGCCGGCGCACCAACACGTCGCCGTCGCGCGTATTGATGCCCATGGCGTTCGCTGCGCAGATGGGCGGCGTGTGCACGCTGATCGGCACGTCCTCGAACCTGCTGGTCGACTCGCTGGCGCAGAAACAGGGCCTGCCGCCTTTCGGCATCTTCGAATTCACGCATCTGGGCGTGCTGCTGGCCGCCGCGGGCATCATCTATCTGATGGTGATCGGCCGCTGGCTGCTGCCGAAACATCTGGACAATGAGCCCGCCGGTCCGATGGAGGTGGGCAAGTACGTCACCGAGTTGAAGGTGATGCACGATTCGCCGTTGGTCGGGCAGACCATCGCCGAAGCCCGGCTGGGCGACCAGGGCGTGTATCCGCTGGAATTGCTGCGCGGCGAGCGGCACATGTGGTCGCCGCGAACCCAGCAGCTCGCATCGGGAGACGTGCTGCTGGTGCGCGGCGAATGGGACAAGCTGGAAGAGTTCCGCAAGAAGCAGGAACTGGAGATCAACCCCGAGTACACCCACGATGACGGCACCGACAAGGCCAAGGTGCTGGTCGAGGCGATGATCGCGCCGGCCAGCCTGGCCGAAGACCGCACGCTGCGCGACCTCGACCTGCTGGAAACCTTCGACGCCACGGTGCTCGGCATCCATCGTCGCGGGCACCTGCTGCGCGACCAGATCCGCGACGTCGCCTTCCGCACCGGCGACGTGTTGATGATGCTGTTGCCGGCCGACGCGGTGAAACGCCTGCGCGGCGACGACCGCTTCGTGATCCTCAACCAGCGCGACGACGCGCGCCGCCCGCGCTACAAGGCGTTCGTCGCGATCGGCATCATGGCCGCGGTGGTGGTGGTCTCCGCGCTGCACTGGTTGCCGATCCCGATCGCCGCGATCTGCGGCGTGGCGGCGATGGCGCTGACACGTTGTTTCGGGCGCAAGGACGTGTACGAAGGCATGGACTGGAAGATCATCATCCTGCTCGGCGCGATCCTGCCGCTCGGCATCGCCATGGAACAAACCGGCCTCGCGAACGTGATCGTGCACGGCGCGCTGGAGGTCGTCGGCAACCACGGTCCGCTGGCCGCGCTGGCGATGGTGTACGTGCTCACCGCGCTGTTGACCGAACTGATGGGCCACAACCCGTCGGTGGTGTTGATGGTCGGCATCGCCGTCAGCGTCGCGCACGCCGTGCATGCCGACCCACGTCCATTCGTCGTCGCCGTTGCGTTCGCTGCAGCCACTTCGTTCGCGACACCCATCGGGTATCCGACCAACACCATGGTGTATTACGCTGGCGGTTATCGTTTTTTTAATTTCACCAAGGTCGGCGTGCCCCTGATTGCGCTGTTCTGCGCGCTGTCGATGCTCTTGATTCCCAGGATTTGGCCGTTTTGATTCTGTGCACCCATCCGGTTCGACATCCGTGCCTTTTTCCGCGCCCCTCCCGGGGGCGCGGGTGACTTCTCTTTGCTTGGCCACGCAAGAGAAAGTCACCCGGCCGCCTTGGAGGCGGCCGGAAAAAGACATGGACGTCGTCATCACGACGCGATCGGGACAGCAGGCATGACCAGCCTGCCCGCGCCGGCGAAGAAAAAGCTCGGGCTGGTCATCGACCTCGACACCTGCGTCGGTTGCCATGCCTGCGCGGTCGCGTGCAAGGAGTGGAACGAAGGCGGCGATTTCGGGCCGCTGGCCGACGACGATCCCTACGGCGCCGAACCGCATGGCGTGTGGTTCAACCGGGTGCATAGCTACGAGGTAACCCCTCTCCCTCCGGGAGAGGGTGGCGCGCGCAGCGCGCCGGGTGAGGGTACGCACTCGCGCCGAACCCTCACCCCAGCGCTACGCGCTCGGCCTACGGCCGCCTCTCCCGAAGGGAGAGGGGAGCAAATCCCGCAAATGGTGCACTTCCCGCGTTCGTGCCTGCACTGCGAGACACCCGATTGCGTGACGGTGTGTCCGACCGGCGCGAGTTACAAGCGCGCCGAGGACGGCATCGTGCTGGTCGACAACGACAAGTGCATCGGCTGCCAGTTGTGCGCATGGGCGTGCCCGTACGGTGCGCGAGAGATCGCGCTACCGCATCCGAAAGGTTCCACGTCGGACGCGGGCCGCAAGGATTCCAAACGTGGCACGATGCAGAAGTGCACGCTGTGCGTGGACCGCATCTACAACGAAACGCTGGACGAGCGCGACCGTCAGCCGGCCTGCGTGATGGCGTGTCCAACCCGCGCCCGGATGTTCGGTGATCTGGGCGATCCCGATTCCGACGTGTCAAAGGTCGTCGCCGAACGCGAAGGTTTTGCGCTGATGCCGGAGTTCGGTTACCAGCCGGTGAATCGTTATCTGCCACCGCGCCCGCGCCGCGATGGTTCGAGTGCCGCGATGCCCGCGGAAGCCACCGAAGAAATCCTCGACACCGAAAAACTTCCGCCACTGCTGCGCTGGCTGGACAAGGCGTTGTCGCGATGAAGCCCGCGCTCTCGGTGATTTTCTTCACGGTGATGAGCGGCACGGGCTACGGACTGTGGTGCCTGTTGGGTGCCGCGTTGTGCATTGGCACGTATCCGATCGCGGGTTACGGCATCCTGGTGCCGCTCCTGTTCGGATTCGTGCTGGTCACGGCCGGATTGCTCGCTTCGACTTCACACCTCGGCCGTCCCGAACGCGCCTGGCGCGCGCTCAGCCAGTGGCGTTCATCGTGGCTGTCGCGCGAAGGCGTTGCATCACTCGTGACTTATCTGCCGATGCTGGCATTGGCGTGGCTGGCATTCACCCACCGCGGCGGCAGCGGCGTTCGCATCGCCGGCGCGTTGCTCGCGCTGTGCGCGCTGGTGACGTTGTGGTGCACCGCCAACATTTATCGTTCGCTGAAAACCATCCGCGCGTGGCGCACGCGGCAGGTGCTGCCGCTGTACTTCGCCTTCGCGCTGCTGTCGGGCGGGCTGTGGCTGTGGACATGGCTGGCACTTTCGCCGTATGCCGTGATCGGACTGGCCTTCCCGCTGGCGCTGCTGGCGCTCGCGGTCATCGCGGCCGTGATCAAGACCGATTATTGGCGCCGCATCGACGCGCAGCCGGCCAACACCGCGGGCCACGCGACGGGTCTTGAAAAGCTGGGACACGTGCGCGCCTTCGAAGGACCGGCCACCGAGGAAAGTTACCTGACCCGCGAGATGGCGTTCGTGCTGGCAAGAAAACACGGCACGCACCTGCGGCGGATCGCACTGGCCTTGTTTGCAGTGCTGCCCGTGTTGGGCATCCTGATCGCGCTTGCGACCGGGATCGCGTGGGTTGCGCTGCTGGCGGCCGTCTCCTGCATCGCCGGCCTGTTCGTTGAACGCTGGTTGTTCTTTGCCGAGGCGCGCCACGCGGTGGCGGCGTTCTTTCCCGCGCCGCTGGCCTGAAAGCCGGGCCGCTGGCCCCCTCGTCACACAAATTTAACAGTCATTCAGTGCATGGCCTTCAGCCTTGCATTCTTTCGCTGTTAGGAATCATGGAGTTGCAGATGAAATTGTCACGCGTCGCCGCGCTCGCGGCGGTTTCCGCCCTGTGCCTGCCGGCGCTCGCTCTGGCCGACACGCCCACCGGCTCGAATTCCGGCTGGAGCGGCAGCGGCGAGTTTGGTCTGGCCAACGCCACCGGCAACACCAAGTCCCTCAACGTCGATGCCAAACTGAAACTCGGCTACGAGGACGATATCTGGAAGGATGCGTTCTTCCTCGACATCAACCGGGCCAAGAGCAACGTGAAGGTGCCGATCGTGCAGGACGGCGTCACGGTCGGCGAAACCACCAATTACGAAACCACCGCCAATCATTACGACGTGGGCGGCTCGGTGGGCTACAAGTTCAACCCGCGCGCGTACCTGATCGGCGCGGCACGTTACGACCACGACGACTTTGCGCCGAACCGCTGGCAGGAAGTCGCGTCGATCGGTTTCGGCTACATCCTGCTGAAGGACGCCCGCAACGAGTTGTCTGTCGAGGCCGGCCCCGGTTACAAGCGCTACCAGCCGCAGACCTATACGGTCGTGGACACCACCGTGACGCCGCCGCTGGTCACCACGGTCGTTCCGCCGAAGCAGAACGAGGCGATCGGCCGCGCGCTGGTCAACTACAAACTCGCGTTGACCGACAGTGCCAGCCTGCAGGAAACCCTCCTGGCCGAAGTCGGAAGTCAGAACAAGTACTACCAGAATGACATCGGCGTAGCGGTCGCGATGACCAAGACGCTCGCGTTGAAGGTGGCCTACGAGAATCGCTACAACTCGAATATCGTGCCCGGCACCAAGCACATGGACAGCCTGTTCACCACCAACCTGGTGTACAACTTCGGCGGTTCGAAGTAAGCCGGGACTAGGGAATAAGGAATCGGGAATCGGGAATCGGGAATCGGGAATCGGGAAAAGCGCAGGACACTCACCCCCTTCGGAACGAAGGGGGTCGCCGCGCAGCGGCGGGGGGATGCCGCACTCGACGAAGCCATCCCCCTCTCGCGCTGTGCGCGCGTTCGCTTACTCGCGCCATCCTTGGCGCTCGCCCTCCGGGCCGGCTGACGCCGTTCACGGCCGATCCAGTCGGCCGTGGCCGCTCCGCCCTTCCTGCGGAAGGGGGAGGTTTTGCAAGCAGAATGGGGGATCAGCCCGCCAGCTTCGCCTTGACGCGTTGCGACAGTGCGCCCATGTCGGCGCGACCCGCGGCGCGCTCCTTCAGCAGCGCCATCACCTTGCCCATGTCGCGCGGCGAGGTGGCGCCCGCGTCGCCGATGCATTGCGTGATCAGCGTGTCGAGCTCCGCATCGGAAAGCTGCGCGGGCAGGTAAGCCTCGATCACGCCAACCTCGTAGCGTTCCTGCGCGGCCAGATCCTCGCGCTGCGCGGCTTCGTATTGCGTGATCGAATCGCGGCGCTGCTTCAGCATTTTTTCCAGCGTATGCAGCACCTGAGTATCATCCAGCACGATGCGCTCATCCACTTCGCGCTGCTTGAGCGCGGCCAGGATCAGCCGGATCACGCCGAGGCGCGGCTTGTCGCCGCCCTTCATCGCGGCTTTCATGTCGTCGGTGATGCGGGCTTTGAGATCGCTCATTGCAAACTCCAATCGATTCCCGATGAATCCGCTCTTGGCGGCGCCGGCAACTCATGCAGGGTTGATTCTCCGGCACCCCTCACACTCTCGCTTCACGAGTGCGTGCCCACCCCCTTGACTCAAGGGGGCAAAATCCCTGGCAATCGTGTCGGCAGTCTCGTGTTGCAAACGCGAAACGGCCGGCGCCGCGGAGCGGGGCCGGCCGTCGCAATGTGCACGGACGCCTTGCTCAGTACAGGCGCTTGCGGCGCGTGACTTCGCGCGAGACGCGACGCAGGTGGCGCTTCACCGCCGCAGCGCGCTTGCGCTTGCGTTCCTGGGTCGGCTTCTCGTAAAACTCGCGCTTGCGCGTTTCGGCGAGTACACCGGCCTTCTCGCAGGTGCGCTTGAAGCGGCGCAGGGCGATTTCGAACGGCTCGTTCTCGCGGACTTTGACGCTGGGCATGGACGCTCCACTTGGTAAACTGACCCGCTTCAGCGCGGGTGAGCCGTGAATTATAGCGTGAGATCCATGACCGATTCAAAGGGGACCGTACAAGGTCCCGTACTGGGCATCGAGAGTTCCTGCGACGAAACCGGGGTGGCTGTCTATCAGCCCGGCCGTGGCCTGCTGGCGCACGCGCTGTATTCGCAGGTACCGCTGCACGCCGAGTATGGCGGGGTGGTGCCGGAGCTGGCCAGCCGTGACCACGTCCGCAAGCTGCTTCCCCTTTTGCGTCAGACACTTGCCGACGGTGGCCTGAAGATTTCCGATCTCTCGGCGGTGGCCTACACCGCGGGTCCGGGCCTGATCGGCGCGCTCCTGGTGGGTGCTTCGGTGGCACGTTCGCTGGCCTGGGCGCTGGAGGTGCCGGCGATCGGCGTCCACCACATGGAAGGGCACCTGCTGGCACCGCTGCTGGAAGAACCCGCGCCCGGTACCGGGCCGCTGGCGCCGCCTTTCGTGGCGCTGCTGGTCTCGGGCGGACACTCGCTGCTGGTTGGGGTGGACAGGATCGGCAGCTACACAATCCTCGGCGACACGCTGGACGACGCCGCCGGCGAGGCTTTCGACAAGACCGCCAAGCTGATGGGCCTGCCGTATCCGGGCGGCCCGGCTCTGGCGAAAATCGCCGAAACCGGCGATCCGAAAGCCTTCAAATTCTCGCGGCCCATGACCGACCGGCCCGGGCTCGATTTCAGTTTTTCGGGATTGAAAACCCAGGTATTGCTCGCGTGGCGCGACAGCGATCACGCCGATGCGACCAGGGCCAACATCGCGCGCGGCTTCGAGGAAGCCATCGTTGAAACGCTGGCGATCAAGTGCCGGCGCGCGCTCGCGCAGACCGGCTACAAACGGCTGGTGGTCTCCGGCGGCGTCGGCGCCAACAAGCGCCTGCGCGCGCAACTGGCCGAAGCCGGGCAGCGCGAGGGTTTCCACACGTACTTCCCGCGGCTCGCATTCTGCACCGACAATGGCGCGATGATCGCGCTGGCCGGTTCGATCCGGCTGGCGGCGGGACAGACCACCGGTCCGGAGATTCGCGTGCTGCCGCGCTGGAACCTGGAATCGCTGCCCGAGGTCGCCTGATCCATGGATATCGTTTTCATCGAAGCGCTGGAAATCGAAACCGTCATCGGCATCTACGACTGGGAGCGCAACGTTCGCCAGAAAGTCGTGCTCGACATTGAAATGGCTTTCGACAACCGCAAACCCGCCGCCAGCGACAAGATCGAGGACACCGTCAACTACAAGGCGGTGTCCAAGCGCCTGATCGCTTTCATCGAAGCGTCCAGTTTCGAACTGGTGGAAACGCTGGCCGAGGGTTGCGCCGCGATCGTCCGCGACGAGTTCGGCGTGCCATGGGTGCGCCTGAGACTGGCCAAACCCGGCGCCGTCACCGGTTCGAAAGCGGTAGGCGTCATCATCGAGCGCGGTTTGAAACCGCAATGACATGGCGCGCGTTGTCCTGAGCCTCGGTTCCAACGTCGACCCCGAACGACATCTCGGCGAGGCGTTGCACGCATTGCGCGAACGCTTCGGTGCGCTCGAAATGTCGCCGACCTATCGCAGCGCCTCCGTCGGCTTCACGGGCGCAGCATTCCTCAACAGCGCGGCGGCCTTCGATTGCGACCTGGATCGCGAAAGCCTGCGCGATTGGCTGCGCGCGCTGGAAGACGGGTCAGGGCGCGACCGCAAGCTGCCACGCTATGCCGACCGCACGCTCGATCTCGATATCGCGCTGTGGTGCGAAGGCGACCACTGCAGCACCGACCTGACGCGCGAAGAATTCGAACGCGCGCACGTGCTGGCGCCGCTGGCCGACCTCGCGCCCCGTCTGCGCGAACCGTTTGCCGGTGCGTCCCTGCAAGAACGCTGGCAGCAACTTGCGCCGACACTGCCGAAGCTGGAGCGTCTGGGCAATCTGCCGGATTGACGACGTCGTCAGAGTCCCGCTTCGCGCGCCGCCTGCGCCCGATCGTGCTCGACCCGGCGCGCGGGAACCTCGGTACAGCGATCCACGGGAACGAATTCCACGTCGCGCGAAAACATCGCGATTGCCGTACGCGCAACCTGCCGCGTGTCGTACCACGCGTACGCACCGACGCCGAGCGCGCCGGCAACCGGCAACATCCGCGCCAGCGACGAGCCCAACGCGCGTTCGGACAATTTGACGCCGATGCGATGCGCAACACTGCGAAGCGTACGGGCGGTGGCAGCGTGCACGATCCAGCGCTGCCCCGCGCGCACGGCAAGATCGCGCACGGCCTGGGCCGCCGCGTGCCGGAACAGGCAATACAGCATCTGCTCGCGCGTCAGGGTGGTGTGCTGGCCGCAGGCGGCGGCGATGTCGGCCACCATCTGTGCCTGGATCTTCCAGATCGCGACCAGCTCCGGCAGCACCGTGAACCAGCCCAGCGGGCCCGGCGGTAGTGCCAGCGACGAGGACGCCAGGAAAGCCTTGCGACGTGCCGCCAGCGCGATGGCTTCGACGCGCGCTTGCGGATGCTCGCTGGGTTGCTCGCGGCTGCGCGGAATGTCCGACAGGAAATCGAGGATCTGCTGCGCGATCCTTTGCGAAGGCTGGCCGGCGGTGGCGGGCACGGAAGCGGTCATCGTCGTCCTCGATGCGCGTGGATGCCTCCCAACATGCCGCCGTTCGCGTTGTCGTTCAAGTCATCTGGCGCGGCCTTTCAGGAACGGCTCATCCGGCAAGCGTGCGGCCGCCATCCACGCGAATCGTCTGTCCAGTGATGTAGCCGGCATCGCGGATCAACCACAACACCGTGTTCGCGATTTCCTCGGGCGCGCCGGTGCGCTGCAACGGAATGCGCGCCAGCACCGCATCGCGATCCGCATCGGACTTGTTCTCGGGCCACAGGATCGCACCCGGCGCCACGGCATTCACGCGCACCCCGGGCGCAAGCGCCTGCGCCAGTGCCGCGGTCGCCATGCGCAGTGCCGCCTTGCTCATGCCATAGGCGGCGTGTTGCGGCAATGGGCGTTCGGCGTAAATGTCGGTGATGTTGACGATGGCGCCGTGCGCCGCTTTCAGATGCGGCGCGGCGGCCTGGGCCAGCAGCAGCGGCGCGCGCGCGTTGACCGCGAAGAATTCGTCGCATTGCGCCGCCGTGATTCCGCCCAGCGGCGTCGCATGAAAGATCGAAGCGTTGTTGACCAGCGCGTCCAGCCGTCCGAAGCGCGTGACGACGGCATCGACCAGCCCCGGCAACTGCGCGCTGTCGGCAAGGTCGGCCTGCAACACCAGCGTCGAGTGCGCGCGTCTTGACTCCAGCGCGTCCGCCAACGCATCCAGTTCGCCACGCGACTTGCGATAGTGCAGCGCCACGTCGTAGCCCGCTTCGTGCAGCGTGCGCGCGATGACCGCGCCGACCCTGCGCGCGGCACCGGTGACAAGGGCAACCGGGTTCGTTTCGCTCATGCTGCCTCCGCCCGTTATCCTGCTTCTTTGAAGCGTGCCTCAAATCGATCGAATCCGCCAGCGTGGACACCACCCTGCCCGAACCGTCCACCGAGGAAGCCGCACACTCCGCGCGGCTCGCGGACGCCATTCGCCAGGAAATCGCCGCGTCCGGTCCCGTTTCGTTCGCGCGTTTCATGGAGCGATGCCTGTACGCACCGGGCCTCGGCTACTACAGCGCGGGCCGGCTGAAATTCGGCAAGGCCGGCGATTTCGTCACCGCGCCGGAACTCGGGAACCTGTTCGCCCACTGCGTCGCGCGCGCGATGGCACCCGCGTTGCGCGCCTGCGGCGGGGACGCCGTCTGGTTCGAGCTCGGCGGCGGCAGCGGCGTGTTCGCGCGCGATTGCCTGCTGGAGTTGCAGGCGCTCGACGCGCCGCCGCGGCACTACTGGCTGCTGGAGCCTTCGGCGGATTTGCGCGAACGCCAGCGCGAACGCCTGCACGCCGACCTGCCGGCGGAATTGTTCGCGCGCTGCGCCTGGCTGGATCGTCCGCCGCAGCATGCGTGGGCGGGCGTGCTGTTCGCCAACGAAGTGCTGGACGCGTTGCCGGTCACGCGCTTCACGATGCAGGGCGGCGAAGTTTTCGAAGAACACATCGACGCCAACGGCAACGGCGCGTTCGTGCGCACCGATCGTCCGGCCGACCCGTTGGTCGCAGGCGCGGTGCGGCACCTGCAACGCCGCCTCGGACGGGAGTTCGAGGACGGCTACCGCTCGGAAGTGCTGCCGCAACTGCCTTGGTGGCTGGAGGCGATCGCGGGCGAACAGACGCGCGGCGCGGCGCTGTTTGTCGATTACGGCTATGTGCGCCGCGAGTTCTACCTGCCCGAGCGCCGCGACGGAACACTGCTGTGCCACTACCGCCACCGCGCGCATGCCGAACCGCTGATCCTGCCCGGCCTGCAGGATGTCACCGCCTCGGTCGATTTCACCGCGCTCGCCGAAGCCGGCATCGGCGCCGGCTTCGAATTGGTGAGCCATACCTTCCAGTCCGAGTTCCTGATCGCGTCGGGACTCGATGCCGCGTTCGCCGCCGCCTACGACAGCACTGCGGACGAAGCCGCGCGCTACGCGCTGGCACAGCAGGTCAAGCGCCTGACCCTGCCGGGCGAGATGGGCGAACGCTTCCAGGCGATGCTGTTCACGCGCGACCTCGATCCGGATGCGATCTTTCCTGCCTTGCTCGCCGCCGACCGCAGCGAGCGACTCTGATGCAACGAAACCTCGCTGAAAGGCGGCAGGAGGATGCTGTCGCCCCGGCCCAGCGCGCGATCCGGCCAACCGCCCGGCAAATCGGCGACAATGCTGCAGACCGGCGCGCATTGCCTGGCGCGCGAAGACACCCTGATTCATGACAGCCACCCTTGCCACCTTGCTGTTGCTGCTCGGTTCGGTCGCCTGCGACGTGACCGGACAAGTGTGCTTCAAGCTCGGCGTCGGCCATGAACCCGACGATGCCGGTGCGCCGTCGCTGGTGCACAAGGTGCTGCATTCGCCATGGATTGCGCTCGGCGTGACGGTGTATGCCCTGGAGTTCGTGCTGTGGTTCGCCGCGTTGTCGCGCACCCAGCTCAGCATCGCGTTCCCGTTCACCGCGCTGGGCTACGTCGGTGTGGTGCTGGCCAGCCGCTACATCCTGAATGAACGCATTTCGCTGCGCCGCTGGGTGGGGATCGGAACGATCGTCGTCGGGGTCGTATTGGTCACCGGGCAGAACTTGGGCTGACCTGACAGGGGCGACGATGACGCAATCCATGATCAAACAGGCGGACTTCCTGCTGCGCGGCGGACGCGCGGGCGTGCTGCTGATCCACGGCCTCACCGGCACGCCGGCGGAAATGCGCTTCGTGGGCAAGGGCCTCAATCGCGCCGGCTTCACCGTGTACGGCATGCAGCTCGCAGGTCATTGCGGCAGCGAAGCGGATTTGCTCAAGACCGGCTGGCGCGACTGGGCGCGCAGCGTGCGCGAAGGCGCCGACCGCCTGCGCCGCGAAGTCGACCACCTGTTCGTGGCCGGCCTGTCGATGGGTTCGATACTGGCATTGAACCTTGCGATCGAAAAGCCGCAATGGGTGGATGGCCTCGGGCTTTACGGCAGCACGCTTTTCTATGACGGCTGGACGATCCCGCGCGTGGCGCGGCTTTCGTTCATGCTGCCACTGGTGTGCGGGCTTGGCTTCTTCAAGCAGCGCCGCTTCATGGAAAGTTTTCCCTACGGCATCAAGGACGAGCGTGTGCGCATGCGCATCGCCGGCGCGATGTTCGATGGCCAGAGCGAAGTGGCCGGATTGCCCGGCAACCCATGGCCATCATTGGCGGAATTCCACAAGCTGGTGTGGCACGTGCGCCCGCGCCTGCAGGACGTGCGCGCACCCGCACTCATCATGCACGCCGCCGACGACGACATCGCCAGCGTGCGCAACGCGCGCTTGATCGAACGCCGCGTCACCGGCCCCACCGAAACGGTGCTGTTGAACGACAGCTACCACATGATCACGGTCGATGGCGAACGCGACAAGGTGATCGGGCGTTCGGCGGATTTCTTCACCCGCATCCTCAGCGAAAGCCCGATGCGCGTGTCGCGCGTGCGCGTCGCCGCGACACCGTCGATGGCATGAACGGCACGCCCCGGCCGCCGGGCGACGTACCCGCGGTCAATGAAATCCGCACTAACCGCCGGTCGCCGCTGCTGCTGGCGTGGGTGTTGCTGCTCGCGGTCGAAACGCTGGGCCAGGTGTCGCTGAAATTCGCGGGCACGCGCGTCGGCGCTTTCGAATTGAACCGGCACTCCATCCTTGTCGCGTTGTCCACGCCGTGGCTGTGGCTGGGCCTGGCGTGCTACCTCGGGCAGTTCGTGATCTGGATGCGCATCCTCGAGAAGTCCAGGCTGTCCAGTGCGTTTCCCACCAGCGCCCTCGCGTTCATCGCAATCATGATCGCGTCAAAGGCGGTGTTCGGCGACCCGATGGGTTGGGAGAAGATCCTCGGATCGGCCATCATCGTCGCTGGTATCCTGTTGCTGGGCGGCGACGCGCATTCCGCCCCGCCTGCGCCAGTGCGCCACGACGCCGAAGGGAACCCGCCATGAGCGACGATGTGCAAAAAACGGTGTTTTCGATCATCGCCAAGGAAGCCGGCATCGACGAGAGCAAGGTCACGCTGGATTCGACGCTCAAGGATCTGGAGATTCCGTCGCTGGACGCGATCCAGATCATTTTCGAGATCGAGGATCACTTCAAGATCCAGATGCCCGACCGCGATCCCAACTTCGACACCGAATCGGTGAAGGGGCTGGTCGAAACCGTCGAGAAGCTGGTGGCCGAAAAAGCCGCGAACCCGCCGCCTCCACCTGCCTCGACGCCACCCGCCGCGTAATTGTTTCGCCATGAATCGTCGTGTCGTCATCACCGGCGTCGGTGCGATTTGCGCGTTGGGCCACGATGCGCGCACGGTCTGGACGGGCATGCGCGAGGGTCGAAGTGCGATCGCGCCGCTCACGGGATTCGAAACCCAGGACATGCGCGTGAAAGTCGCCGCGCAAGTGCGTGACTTCGATCCGGCCGCGCACTTTGATTCGAAAAAACTCATCCTGCTGGATCGCGTTTCGCAATTCGCGCTGGTCGCCGCGCGCGAAGCCGTCAAGCAATCCGGCCTCGACTTCGCGCAGGGTGATATTCGTCAGCGCAGCGCCTGCGTGGTCGGCACCGGCACCGGCGGCGAAGTCACCAACGACGAATGCTCGAAGCGGTTGTACGCGGAAGGCAACCCGCGCCTGCACCCGCTGTCGATCGTGCGCAGGATGATGAGCGCGCCGGCCTCGCAGGTGTCGATCGAATTCGGCATCACCGGGCCGAGCTTCGCGGTGTCGAGCGCGTGCTCGTCGGCCAACCACGCGTTCGCGCAAGCGTTCGCGCTGGTGCGCTCGGGCGTCGCCGACGTCGCACTCGCCGGCGGCACCGAAGCCTGCCTGACGCTGGGCGTCTTGCGTGCGTGGGAAGCCATGCGCGTGCTGGCCGATGACACCTGCCGGCCGTTCTGCAAGCAGCGGCGCGGGCTGGTGCTGGGCGAAGGCGCGGGCATGCTCGTGCTGGAAGACTTCGATCACGCACGTGCGCGCGGCGCGGAAATCCTCGCCGAATTCGCGGGCGCCGGCATGAGCGCGGACGCCGGCGACATCGTGATGCCCTCCGACACCGGCGCTGCGCGTGCGATGACCGCGGCGCTGCGCGATGCGCAACTCGCGCCGGAAGACATCGACTACATCAACGCCCACGGCACCGCGACGCCCGCCAACGATCCCACCGAAACCCGCGCCATCCATGCGGCACTCGGCGAGCACGCGAACAAGGTCGCGGTGTCATCCACCAAATCCGTGCACGGCCACGCGCTCGGCGCCGCCGGCGCGCTGGAAATGGTCGCCGCGCTCGGCGCGCTGCGCGAAGGTGTGGCACCGCCGACCGCCAATTTCATCGACCCCGATCCCGAGTGCGACCTCGACTATGTGCCAAATGCCGCGCGCGAAATGCCGGTTCGCGCGGTGCTGTCCAATGCGTTTGCGTTCGGCGGGTTGAATGCCGTCGTGGCGATCAAACGCTTTACGTAGCGCGTTGGCAACGCTCGCACCGCATGCCCGCACTCGTCATTCCAGACGCCGCGAAGCGGCGATCCGACTGCGTTGCAGAGCCTTTCCCGGACTTGATCCGGGAATTGCAAACGCGAACGCCCCCGGATCAGGTCGGGGCAGGCTGCGGCGGCTCGCAAGGCGAGTGCCAAGGATGGCGCGAGTCAACCCAGCGTCTTTGCTTTGCTCGTCATCCCGGCGCAGGCCGGAATCCACCGGGTACGGCATCCGCGTTTTCTTCGCCCTCCAACGGCCGAACCAACCCGGGGACGTTGAAGAATCAAGAGCAAAGTCGCCGGGTCCCGGCCTGCGCCGGAATGACAAACAGAAGCAACGGGTCGCACTGGCTGGTTATCCCTGCTGCGCCAGCCAATCGTCATCCGATCCTTCGTTGACGCCCTCTAACAGGAATGTCGAAAGATAGCGCTCGCCGGTATCGGGCAACATGGCCAGCAACACGGAGCCTTGCGGCGCATGCTTCGCGACTTCCAGCGCGGCGGCGACGGTGGCGCCGGATGAGATGCCGCAGAAGATGCCTTCTTCCTGCGCGAGCCGCCGCGCGGTATCGCGCGCCAGCACTTCGTCGATCGGGATGATTTCGTCGGCGATGGTGCGGCTCAGCACCTTCGGCAGGAAATCCGGCGTCCAGCCCTGGATCTTGTGCGGATGCCATTCGCCGCCGGCCAGCAGCGCTGCGTTCGCGGGCTCGGTGGCGATCACCTTGAGCTTCGGTCGCGCGAGTTTCAACACCTCGCCCGCGCCGGTGAGCGTACCGCCGGTGCCCCAGCCACTGACGAAATAATCCAGCCGTTGTCCCGCGAAGTCGCGCAGGATTTCGGGCCCGGTGGTGTTGCGGTGGTATGCAGGATTGGCTTCGTTCTCGAATTGCCGGGTCAGGAACCAGCCATGCTTCTTCGCCAGTTCCTCGGCCTTGCGCACCATGCCGCCGCTGCGCTCCGCCGCGGGCGTCAGGATCAGCTTCGCACCGTAAGCGCGCATCAGTTTGCGCCGCTCGATCGAAAACGAATCCGACATCACCGCCACGAACGGATAACCCCGCGCGGCGCACACCATTGCCAGCGCGACGCCGGTATTGCCGGAGGTCGCCTCGACCACCGTTTGCCCGGGCTTCAACGCGCCGCTCTGCTCGGCGTCGAGGATCACCGCGATCGCCAGGCGATCCT
>Ga0207695_10005667_pt1 | contig 16481 bp, 8 predicted proteins | sample KBSC54metaG_FD_184354 | JGI IMG/M metagenome (GOLD analysis project Ga0207695, IMG submission 184354) | Corn rhizosphere microbial communities from Kellogg Biological Station, Michigan, USA - KBS C5-4 metaG (SPAdes) (version 2) | ecosystem: Host-associated > Plants > Roots > Rhizosphere > Soil... | reverse complement strand
GACTACACGCACGATCGACATCGCACCGTCGACGACGCGCCGTATGGTGGCGGCCCTGGGATGGTCATGAAGCCCGAGCCATTTTTCGAGGCCGTCGAAGCGCTCGGAGCCTCCGCACCCATCGTATTGATGTCCGCGCGGGGCCGGCAGTTCACTCAGGCCGACGCCATCAGGTTCGCGAGCGTCACGGAGCTGACCCTGTTGTGCGGCCACTATAAGGATGTCGATCAGCGCGTGGCGGACGTGCTCGCCACCGAAGAGCTATCACTCGGGGATTTCGTGCTGAGCGGTGGTGAGCCCGCCGCGCTCGCGGTCATCGACGCGACGGTGCGTTTGCTCCCGGGCGCGATGTCGGATCTCGATAGCGCCCGCAGTGACTCGTTCTACGAACGGGAGATAAGCGCTCCCAGCTACACCCGTCCGCCCGTCTATCGCGGCCATGCGGTCCCAGAGGTGTTATTGTCCGGCGACCACAAGCGCATCGCCGAATGGCGCGCGGCGGAAGGGAATCGTCTCACCAAGCGCCGAGGCGATGCCCAGGCCGACGGATCGAAGGGCTAAACCAAGTCCTACACTAGACTTCGCCCATCGCACCACTTAATATCACAGGTCTCCACTAGAACTGTTCTCACCGGGCCTGCGGCCCCGAGCGTCATATGCATCCCTTCATCGAAACCCAGAAAGAGTGGCTCCGCAATGTCCCGCCGTTCCGCGCGGGCGACACGTTGCGTGTGAACGTGCGCGTCAAGGAAGGCGAGAAGGAGCGCATTCAGGCATTCGAGGGCGTATGCATCGGCCGTCGTGGTAGCGGCGTCAGCGAAACCTTCACCGTCCGCAAGATCTCTAATGGCGTAGGTGTCGAGCGCATCTTTCCGGTGCACAGTCCAATGCTCGCCGAGATCAACGTCGTGCGCCGTGGCCGCGTGCGTCGCGCCAAGCTGTACTATCTCCGCAACCTCACCGGTAAGGCGACGCGTATTCGCGAGAAGAAAGTTCGCGTGGCGGTTCCAGAAACCGGCGCGGCCGAGTAAGCGCGAGCAGGGTGGGCGCGAATCATGGCGCGCGATCGGTGGAAACCCGTTGAGCGCGAGCTCAGGAAAACCGTCGGGCCGCTGATTGCCGGAGTTGATGAAGTCGGACGGGGCCCCTTGGCGGGTCCCGTTGTCGCATGTGCCGTCATCATGCCGCCCGACGTTCGCGCAATCGCCGGAGTGGACGACTCGAAGCAATTGTCCGCTGCCGAACGATCTCGCCTGGCGATAAAGATCCGCGATCGCGCCGTCGCGATCGGCGTCGGGGCGGCATCCGTTCGCGAGATCGATCGTGTGAACATCTACCACGCGACGGTCGTGGCGATGCGGCGCGCATTGGCGCACCTCGGGGTCGTACCGAATCACGTTCTCATCGACGGAAAACCCTTCCGGACGCTCGAGACGCCACACACCGCGATCGTTGGCGGCGACGATGTGTGCTACACGATCGCGTGTGCCTCGATCATCGCCAAGGTAACCCGCGACCGACTCATGCACGCTCTGGCCGGTCGCTATCCCAACTATCGTTGGGAGCGAAACGTCGGGTATTCGACGCTCGCCCATTTGGAGGGCCTGGCCGCGCACGGCGTGACGCCGCATCACCGGCGTTCGTTCATTCCCATCAGGCAGCTGTCGCTCGATTTCAGTGCGGGCGATCACGCGGCGCTCGATGTTGGCGCGCTTTCGAGCTTGCTCGACGCGGTCGCAACATCCGACGAAGCCGATCCTCATTTCGCCGGCGATTGAGCGGTTGACAAAAAGAGAAGGGCGCCGATCGGCGCCCTTCTCTTCACATCGCGTCAGCCAGCGAAGCTGGCCTACGCGTTCGTATCGAGGCACCCCGTGAACAACGGATTGCTCTTTTCAACATCAGGGACAGGGAACGCCACTTCGGATCCGTAGACGCCCGTCGGCACGGTGTTCCGCGCGAAGTTGCCGGATGGGAAGACTTTATCCTGCGACCTTCCGTATTGGCGCACGAGCCGCCGCAAGTCACCCATGCGGAAGCCGCGCTCGAATTGCCACAACGCTTTTTCGCGGAAGAACAGGTTGATCGCGCTGTTCTTGTCCGCCGGTGTTGGCAGAGGCGCCATCGCGGGAACCGCGAAGATACCGATGACCTGCGGCGTGGTGCGCAACGCATTCAGGATCGCCATCATGCCGGCGATGTCGTTCGCGTTGAGCTTGGCCTCCGCCTCGATCAGACGAGCGTCGATGCCGGACGCCAGCGGAATCGGATCATCACGGCCCCAATTATTGACTTGGATGAAGTTCGACGTGCGGTCTTCAGCCTTCGTCTTCGTGTCGGTCACCGAGACCCGCGGGTCGTTCAGCTCGGCGAATGGAATGGCGTTGAGAATCGGGCCCGCCGCGCTGATGCTGTCGCCTGCTGTGTATCGCTTGACGGACGGACCCATCACCCACCATTCGTTGTCGAACGTCGTGATCGAATATGTGAAGTTGTATTGGAACGACGTGGGAACAGAGGCGACGGTGGCGGCGGCGCCTGCAAAATCGGCCGCATCGATCTGAGCGCGCCCTTTGCTCACGAGAACGGCGTTTCTGATGTTCGCCGTCGCGGCATCGCTGCCGGTCAGGTACGTCAAGGCGGAATCGAAGCGCGTGATCGCCAATTTGGCGCCCGCGACGCTCGTGATTCCCGGCGTGTATGCAGGCTGGCCATTCACGGTCTCGCCAAATGGAATCCCGTTGCAAAACACCTCGGACATTGCCATCTCGATGTATCCCATCTGCAAATACATCTCACCCGTGTGTTGCTTCCCGGTCGGCGAGGTGTCGTACGCGAGCAACGCATTGATTGCATCTCGCGCACGACCGCGGGCCTGCTGCGCGTTGTTGTAGATCGGCGAGAGCACGCCGTCGTTCGATTGCGTGTTCCGCTGATCCGCGTCGTTGCGCTGCGAGAAAGTGTCCGCCGAGCGGAGCTCGTCGGTGAACAGCGCCTCCCAATTCCACAGCGCTTCGGTGTTGCCGCCATTGCCGTTCATGGCGTTCTTCCAGCGATCGAGCGCTCCCGCATAGAGCGCGTCCGCGGCCGTCGCGTTGGCAACGCTCGACGGCGAGATGACCTGGGGTTGTTGCGGCGCCAACAGTTCTTCCTTCGCGTTGCACGCACCAAGGACCACTGCGGCGAGGGACACCATGGCGCCGGTGATCGATCCTCGAGCGCGATGAGCTAATCGTAGCATCGGAGTATCGTCCTCGAAGATGGTTAATAGTGAAGGTTGGCGCGGATCGTGAAGTACGTCGGCGGCGCCAGCGTGGAGAAAGCATTCTGCGTGTCTCCGGTGCCGTAGTTCTGCTCCGGATCGAAGCCGGTGTACGACGTCCACGTATGCAGGTTGCGCGCTTCGAATACGAGTTGTGCATCGCGAGCACGGACTCGGTTCGCGATGCTGGTCGGCAAGGAGAGCGCCGCCGAAAGCTCGCGCAGCTTCCAGAACTGGCCGTTTTCCAAGTATCCGGACGACGTCGCCGTCGGATTCTTCGCGCTCGAGGCCGCGACGTTTCGCGCTTGATCGAACAGCGACGTCGATTTGAGATTCTCCGAGTACCACGTCGCAAAGTTCGTCGCGTAAAAAGAACTGGTGCTGTTGTTGATCGTGTAGCCGCCCTTGTAGTCGGTCAGGACGGTGATGCGAAGCACGTGGTTGAAGAGGTCGAAGCCGTTCGAGACCGAGATGATGTCGCGCGGCGTCGAATACCCGTAATAGACGAACCCCGCCTTCGTGCCGGGCGCGTTGTTCGGCGTGGTCTGCACCTCGTTCGGCGTGATGATGCCGTCGTGGTTGCTGTCGGCGAACGTGAACGGCCTCGAAAAGAATCCATTGATCGGAAGTCCGACCGAGTCGCGCGTCCCACCGGTGCCGATGATGCCCAGCGGCTTACCAGTCGTCGGGTCGATGCCAAGCGACAAGATCTTCCCGCTGTTGTGCGACGCGGCAACACTGACGTCCCATCCGAGGAACCGCCGATCGAGGATCGTGCTATTGAGGCTCAGCTCGAGCCCGGAGCTTTGCACCGACGCGATGTTCTTCAGCACCGACAGCGATGACGCGCCCGAAGACGCGGCGATCGGCTGGTTGATGATCGCGTCATGCGTCTTCTTGTTGTAGTACGTGAAGTCGATGTGCAGATGACTTCCAAACACGCTCGACTCGAAGCCCGACTCCCATTCGGCCGAGCGCTCGGGTTTGAGGTCAGGATTCCCGAGCGCATTCGCAACGAGTCCCGGAGTGTCGGTTCCGGTCGATGCGCCCGGAACGTCGGCAGAAATGGCCGCGGTTCGCGCGCTGAACGTACGCAGTGCCGCCGTGCCGCCGGGCGACACACCCGAAGCGCCGTATGCCGTGCGCAAGCGGAACGTGTTGAGCCATCGTTGCTGCGGGAAGAAGCTCTCGTCCGAAAGCATCCACGACAAGCTCGCCTTCGGATACAACACATGCTGGAAGTTGGTACCGAACGCGCTGTTTTGATCGCTGCGCGCGGCGACGATCAAGAACATCCGATCGCGGAACGATGCTTGTTCCTGCAGATACACACCCAGCGTCTTCTCGACGATCGGCTGCGCGTTGCCGCCGTCTCTCGTCGCGGCTTGGCCGACATTCTGCGCGCCGGGCGGCAGGTTTTGGCCACTGCTACGGACGCTGTCCACCTCGATGTTCGTGTAGTCGCCGCCAATCGTGGTCTTCAAGTTGAAGTTTGCTCGGGCCTGCCATGTCGAGTTGCTCACCACTTTCGCGGAGAAGTTGCGGAGGTTTCGCTGAATAGCGTCGACAGTACCCAGGCGCTGCGGCGGAGCATCCGGACACTCGCCGAACCGGCAGATGTCGAAGTAGTCGTTATTCGACAGATCGATGCCCGTCGACCCCTGGTTCTGCATCCAGTCGAACGGCCGCCACGTGGCGTCGACAGAGCCGATGAAGCGTTGCGTGCCATTCTGATCCAGTGCCTGGAAGGTCTGCGCGGGACTGAACGCACCGTAACCGTTCAGGTATTCGCCGAGAGAGCCGCGTTCGCTGTAGCCGAGTCCATCGTGGTTGAACCCGGGATTGTTCAACGCACTGTAGATGAAGCTGTAGGTGTTGTTGTCAGTCTGTGGCAAACGCTGGTTCGTGTTGGAAAAACCGGCGTTGGCGTTGAGGTCGAATTTGGGGCTGAATGCGGCGCTGAGGTTTGTGCGGAAGCTCTCGGACTGAAATGCTTCGGGATGGGTCCACTCGTCGCGGAGCGGGGTGCCCATGGTGTCGAGTGTCGCTTTCGCGAAGCCCGGCATCTGAACCGGTCCCATTTCATTGCGAACGTCGCCGCTGACAAAGAATCGGACTTGCTCCGATCCACCGCTCGCATTCATCCCGTACATGTTCGTTGTGCCCAGGCGGATGGCGGTGGCGTTGGGGTCCTGGAGCACGTTGAACGACGTCAGACTATCGAGAGAGCACGTCCCCAGGCTCTCGGTGACGAGCGTGCATCGCGTGGTTTTTCCGCTCGCGTTGTGTCCCCACGACGCGTAGTCGGTGGGGTATTTGTTCCTGTCGTCGACCGTGCCCATCTCACCATACCACGTCCATCGCGTGCTGCCGGCGTGACCCTTCCGCGTCGTGATGACGATGACGCCGTTTGCGGCATCAGTGCCGTACAACGTCGCGGCGGACGGTCCTTTCACGATCTCGACGTCCTCGATCTCGTTCGGATCGATGGTGTTTAGAACGCTTCCTTGTGTGCCGCCAGTGAAGAGGTTGACCGTGTTGCTGGCCATGCGAACCCCGTCGATCACGTAGATCGGATCGTTCGAGATGCCGCTGCCCGCCGTCGCCAGCGAGCCGAGGCCGCGAATGCGGACGACCGGCGCGGCACCGGTCATGGCACCGGGAAGGACGGTGACACCGGCTGCCTTGGCGACGAGAAGGTCGGACAGATTCTGAACCGGGCTCGTTTCGACCCTCTTCGTCACGTCACCGAGAGTCGTCACCGAATTGCCGATCTCCACACGGCGCTGTTCACCCGTGGCGGTCGTGACGATTTCCTGAAGCTGCACGACGGCTTGTTTCATCTGGAAGTCGAGTGTCACGTTCGCCCCCGGCGCGACGGTGACGGGCTTTTTTTGCTCCGTGTAGCCGACGCGAAGGACGCGGACTTCGACGGTTCCAGGCGGGACGTTGCGCAGGATGTATCTGCCGTCGGCGTTCGTCAGCGTCGTCACGCTCGTTCCAACCAGCATCACGCGGCCGTCGCTGAGCGGAGTCGTGCTGGCAGCCGTTACACGGCCGCTGATGGTGCCCGCCTGCGCCATGGCGACCGCTGGGGCAGCGGCACCGGCGAGAGTGGCGAGCGCCAACCGCGCGCGCACGCCGACGTTCAACTTCCGTTTCACTTTCATGGTTCACCCCTTGAGGAAGTAAGGAGACGTCTCGACCATCATGGGCAACGATGATTCGCCGAAGCACTCTGCCGATGGGGATCGTGATAAGCGCGCGCCTGGCTCGGACACGTGACCACGCGGCGAGCATCACGGGGACCCATGTTATCGGTGCCATCGATGCCACGTCAACCCTCAAACCAGGCCCTTTCGTCACACGACGGCACGACCCGACCAGCGACTCGAGGCCATTGAAGTAGATGACAAGATGAGACATCCAAGGGATCGGATACTATGTTGTAGATCGCTTTGAGAGCCCGCCCATCACTGGCATCTGCTCGGGCCAAACGGGCGTACGCGTTGCTCGCGGACGCGAGTTAGCCTCCCAATGATGAAGTCTTGCCGCCCAAACGACCGACGGCGCCCCTGATCTGAAGGGGCGCCGTTTGGTTATGTGTGTTGACGAGCCGCTTGCGAGATGAGCCGCTCGCGCCGCTGGGGGGCCACAGTCTCTAGGCTGGCGGCTGTTTCGCCCATCGACCTTGTGGGGGCCCCGGATAGCCTATACAATGTCGCGTCCGCCATCCTGCCGATGTGACGACCCGCACGTTTCTTGGGTTAACTGGTCGCATGACTATATCGCGCAGTCGCCTCGGTCACGCAGCGGCGGGCGCGAGCCGCCGGCGTTTTCACAGCCAGAGGACCGGCCGCCTTGGTCGCGGCCGACTGAATCGACGCGGTCGACGAACGTAGTTCAGCCTTGCTGGAAGAATCCAAAGTGTGGCCGAGGCGGAACCACGGAACGTTGCTGTGAGTTCCTACGCGATGGCGTAATGGGCCGTCCGTTGTCTCAACACCTCAGGAGAGGACAAATGAACATGATGCGGTCGTGGCACACCGGCACCTCGTGGCACGCGGTCCGGGCCTTATTGATGATAGGGGTGGCGCCCGCCATCGCCGCGGCACAGCAGGGGGCCATCGCTGGCCGCGTGATTGACTCCACGTCGCAAAATCCTCTGGTCTCGGCACAGGTACAGGTGCTCGGAACCCCGCGCGGCGCACCAACCGGCGACGATGGCCGGTTCCGAATCGCCAACCTCCGTCCCGGGGTTTACCAGGTTCGTGTCGTCCGCCTCGGCTACAAGGCGATGACGAAGACGGCGACGGTCGGAAACGACGTCGTCGAGCTGTCGTTCGCTCTGTCTCCGGTCGCCGTCAGCCTCGACGAAGTGATCACGACCGCGACGGGCGAGACGACCCGCAAACGGGAGCAGGGGAACGTCGTTGGTTCGCTGCAGCCGGCAACCGCTGATTTGACGGCGTCCGGCAACATGACGCAGCTGCTCACCGCGAAAATCCCGGGACTCGACGTCGCGACGCCTGGCGGGACCATCGGCTCGAGCGCCCGTGTCCGCATCCGCGGCGCCAGCTCGCTTTCGCTGTCGAACGACCCGCTCCTCATCATCGACGGAATTCGCGTCGACAACACGGCCGCATCGTCGACGATCGGCGTCGGCGGCCAGACGCCGTCCCGCTTCAACGACATCAACACCGAAGACATCGAGACGATCGACGTCTTGAAAGGTCCGGCGGCCGGCGCGCTGTACGGCACCGCCGCGGCCAACGGCGTCATTCAGATCACCACGAAGCGTGGACGCCCCGGCAAGACGCGGTTCAACGTCTTCGCAGAAAATGGTCAGATCCGCGACGAAACGGTTTTTCCGTCCAACTTCGCGCAGGTCGGCAAGACCACGGCCGGCGCTCGCACGACAAACTGCAACCTGGATAACCAGACGCGCGGGCTCTGCACGCCAATCGCCGACTCGCTCGTCAGCTTCAGCCCACTCGTCCAGTACAGCCCCTTCGTTCACGGCGCACGCGACGCGTACGGCGTCAGCGCGAACGGCGGCACGGACAAGGTCAATTACTACGTTGCGGGTAACTACGATCGCCAGCAGGGTGTGTTCTCCGCGAACACCGACCAGAAGGCCGGCGGCCGTCTAAACGTCTCCGCGCAGCTCAGCGACGTTTGGAACGTGCAACTCGGCGCCAACTACTTGGCCGACCACCTTCGCCTGCCGCAGAACGACAACGACATTCTGGGCATCATTTCGTCTGGCTTGCTTGGCTCGGCGTTCGATGACTCTGTTCCAGGAAAGGCATGCCCGGCCCCAGGCTGCGCGCACGGCTACCTCAACGGCCAGATCCCGCAGGCACTCGAGGCGGTGTGGTTCACACGTCAGGATATTCAGCGCTTTCAGAACAGCCTCACCAGCAATTACCAGCCGCTGAACTGGCTGCGCGGCACGGCGACGCTCGGTCTCGATTACCTGGGTCGCAACGACAACGAGACCATTCCGCCCGCCTCGGTCTTCTTCGGCTCACTGCCTGACGGCCAGCGGCAGTCGAACCCGTACTCGATCTACAACTACACCGCGCAGGGCAGTGTCACCGGCACGTGGTCGCCGGTTCCTTCGATCCTCACCACGACGACCGGCGGCACCGCGTTCAACAAAGTGCTCGTTCGCGGCACGCAGGCCTTCGGCGCCAAGCTTCTTGGCGGAACGTCGTCACTCGCTGGTGCCACGGCGCGGTTCGCGGTCAATGAACAGAACACCGACAACAAGACGCTCGGGTATTTCTTGTCGGAAGAGGTGGGCTGGAGAGATCGCGTATTCGTCAACGGGTCGCTCCGCAACGACAAGAACAGCGCGTTCGGTCAGAACTTCGGATCGATCACGTATCCGTCGTTCGGCGCATCGTGGGTCATTAGCGAGGAGTCCTTCTTCCCGAAGACTGATCTCGTGAGCTCCTTGCGCTTGCGCGCCTCCAACGGTCGTTCCGGCCGTCAGCCGAACTTCCGCGACGCCATCACGTACTTCACGGCTTCCACCGTGACGGTCAACAGCACCGACGTCCCGGGCATATCGATCGGCGGCACCGGCAATGCGACGCTCAAGCCGGAACGCTCCACGGAAACGGAGCTCGGCTTCGACATGGGCTTGATCCGCCAGCGCGTGAATTTCGAGTATACTCATTACAACAAAAAGACCGACGATCTACTCGTGGCCGTTCCGCTCGCGCCGTCGCTCGGCCTGAGCAACAGCCAGTTCCAGAATCTCGGGAACGTTCGGAACACCGGAAACGAATTCAGTCTCGACGCGAACCTGCTGGATACGCGCCCGCTGGCGTTCAGCTTGGCGGCATCCGCCTCGACGAACGACAACGTGCTGCTGTCGCTGGGATTCCTGCCGGGAACCACGACGCCCGTTCCTCCGATCATTGTGAACACACAGCAGAAGCATGTCGTCGGCACACCCCTGGGTGGCTACTGGCAAAAGTCGATTTCGTTCTCTGATGCAAACGGCGACGGAATCATCGCGCGCAGCGAGATCAAGCTCAGCGACACAGCGGTCTATCTCGGGAATCCGCTTCCCAAGCAGGAGTTCTCGATTTCGCCGACCGCGACCTTCATGAAATGGCTGCGCGTCCAAGCCTTGGTCGACCACAAGGGCGGCTACAAGCTCTTTGACAATACGCGCCGCTTCCACTGCAGCTTCAGCACGTGTCAGGAATCGTTCGACAAGAGTCAGCCGTTGGCGGATCAGGCGGCGGCCGTGGCGATCGCGTTGGGAACGGACGCCGGCTATATCGAGAACGCGGCGTTCACGAAGCTGCGCCAGCTCTCGTTCACGTTGCTCGGCCCGGATGCCATGGCGCATCGGGTCGGACTGCAGACGCTGTCACTCACCGTCGCGGGCTCGAACTTGAAGACGTGGACCAAGTACAAGGGGTTCGATCCAGAGGTGAACTCCGTCGCCGGTGCGAACTTCTCGACATCAGACTTCCTGACACTGCCACCGTCCCGCACGTGGACGGCCCGCATCAACGTCACTTTCTAACTATCTCCGACTGAGCGATCAATCAAATGATACATAGAATTTTCGCGCGTCGGCGAACCAGCCGGCTCGGACTCCTGGCGACGCTCGCGGCATGCTGCGCCGTGTCGTTGAGCGCATGCGACAGCAAAGAGATTCTGACGGTGTCGGATCCTGATGTGGCCAGACCGGCTTCGCTCGATGATCCGTCGGCGCTTCCGGCGCTCCGCGCTGGCGCAATCGGCGCGTTCGGCATCGCGTACAACGGTCAGAGCTCCGATGAGGAACAAGTTCACTTGTCCGCCTCGCTGGGCGATGAGTTCATCAACACCGAGACGTTCCCCACCCGCATCGAATTCGACCAGCGAGCCCAGACCATTGGGAACACGAGCCTGGTCGGCACGTTCGTCGACATGAATCGCGCCCGCGGACTCGCCCAGCGCGCGATCGCGGGCATTCAGAAGTTCGCGAAGAACAGCACTGACAGCACCGGACTTCCGGAAGTGTTGGCCCTCGGCGGACTGTCGTACGTGCTGTTCGCAGAGAACTATTGCGGAGCGGTGCCCGTAAGCACCGTCAATGATGACGGGACCTTCAACTATGGGCCGCCGCTTACCACGAACCAGCAGTTGGACAGCGCCGTCTCCAAGTTCAACGCGGCGCTCGCCGTTTCCGGATCCCCGCTCACTCCGACCTTCAAGCAGCTGGCACAGGTCGGAAAAGGTCGAGCGCTGCTCGACAAGGGCGACTTCGCTGGAGCCGCCGCTGCGGTCGCCGGTGTGGCCACGACCTTTCAGTACAACTATCAGCATTCTGAAACGACCACCGGCCAGAACAACGGCACCTGGGCTCTGACGACCAACGTCGGTCGCTTTGGCGTCGCCGATCGTAAGGGCGGAAATGGTCTTCCGTTTCAGAGCGATGGCGACATGAAGAACGCCAATTTCGACCCGCGAGTTGCCAACGCCCTTCGCCCGAACAACGGCGGACACGGTTTCGACAACGGGATTCCGGGCGGAGAGCTCCAGTACGTGCAGCAAAAGTATCCCGCGCGGTCGTCGCCGAGCACGATCGCTGACGGCGTCGAGGCCCGGCTGATCGAAGCCGAGGCGGCACTGCAGACAGATCCGAACGCAGCCCTCACGATCTTGAATGCCCTTCGCAGCAACGCAGCTCTCTTCGCGCTTCGCGGATACGCGACGACGTCGCTGCCCCCGCTCACGCTCCAGTCGACGAAGGCGGCCCAAGTCGATCAGCTCTTCAAAGAACGCGCATACTGGCTGTTCTTGACGTCGCACCGGTTGGGCGACATGCGCCGGCTGATTCGGCAGTATGGGCGGACCGCGGCGACCGTGTTTCCGACGGGGCCGTACTTCAAGGGCGGAACGTATGGGACAGACGTCAATTCACCGGTCCCGCAGCGTGAGCAGAATAATCCGAACTACACTCCGGGCGCGTGCAAGCAGGACCAGCCCTGAGCCGATGATTCGACGCGTGTGAGCGTGACGGAGCTTGATCACACCGGTACGTAATTGAAACGAGGCGCCACGGTAGACCGTGGCGCCTCGTTTCGTGTCATGCGACTGGTTCGCTACTCCGATCCAGACCGAGTGTGAATGTAGATCACCCCGGCGCCGGCGTCGGTCCCTTCGACAATCGTACCGCGCACGCCACGCCGCACTTCTATCCGGTCGATCGCATCGGGCGACATTTGCTGAAGCACATCGAGCGACGTGAGTCGTGCGCCGTCCACAATCACAATGGGCGACTCGGAGCTGGCGAGCACGATGCTGCTGCGTCCTCGATGTCCGCTGATCGCGCTGGCGCGCCCGGCTCGATCCTCTGAGTAGCTGTAACGGGGAACCAGTTGACGCAGCACCTCCCACGCATTTTCAAGGTGGCGCGCGTCGATCTGTTCGCCCGTGATGACCATGTCACCGAAGCGGGATTCGTCCGAGTCTGCGAAGCGTCGACTATTGGACGCGCATCCGACTGCCGCCGCTAGCGAGCACGCCGCGATCACCGAGAAGACGAGCCTGGGGTGGCGCATTCGGCCTCCGTACGCAGGTCCAGATCTGGTCAATGATATAGGTCGGCGCAGGGGTTCGGTAGTTCGACCGCCGGAGGTTCGTTCGATGGCGCGCCAGACCCACGAGAACCCGAGGTCCGACCATGCCGGTGTAGCCTGCATGTCACACGCCCTCAGCGTCCGCAAATCCCACTGAGTCGGGTGGCGATCTCGCGTCCCAGATATCCTAGTCCCAGATATCGTATACGAATGGTTGGATGTTGCATCCCCTCATTAACTTCACCGCGACCCAGTGACGTGCTCGGGTCGCTTTCTTGTGTGACCAATGGGCACGCTTGCGAGGTTGAAGTCGCGTCGGGGAGATCCTTCCAGAACGGTCACCTGAGCCATGCACGGCAAGCCAAAAGCAGCGCCGTTCGTGTTCGTGATCATGCTGTTCCTTATTCCTCTAGGAGGCGTGTTAATGCGTTTGTTACGGTTGTGGAATGCAGGCGGATCGCCGCGTTCCATACGCGCCGCATTGCTTGGCATGGTGTTGCCGGCGGCGGTGCTTGCGCAGGGAACCGTTACCGGTCGGGTTACCGAAACGGGCGGTCAGGCACTCGGTGAAAGCCGCGTGTTCGTCGTCGGCACGAGCCTCACGGCACGCACCAATGCCGAAGGTCAATACACCATTCGCGCTGTCGCCCCGGGCACGATCGAAATTCGTGTCATCCGCGTCGGCTTTCAGGAGCAAAAGAAAAGCGTCGTCGTGCCGGCCAGCGGATCGGTCACCGTCGACTTCACGCTGCAGCCTGCCGTCGTGCAGTTGCAGGAGATCGTGACCACGGCGACCGGCGAACAACGCAAGGTCGAACTGGGCAATACCATCGCGACGCTCGGTGACGTGAGCAAGCGCGTCGAGACCTCGCCCATCACGAACATCCAAGACTTGCTCGTCGCCAAGGCGCCGGGCGTCAACATCCTGCCCGGCAACATGACCGGCACTGCCGGCCAGATTCACATCCGCGGCGTGAACTCGCTGTCGCTCAACAACAACCCGATCTGGGTTGTCGACGGCGTGCGGTTCAATTCCAGCTCGTTCAACCCGGGCATCGGCGGAACAAGCACCACGTTCCTCAATGGACTGAATCCCGAGGAAATCGAGGACATCGAGATCGTGAAAGGTCCGTCGGCGGCAACGCTGTATGGCACCGATGCGGCCAACGGCGTCATCGTCGTCACGACCAAGAAGGGTCGCGCCGGCAACGCTCGCTGGACGTGGTACGGCGAAGGCGGCTTGGTCGAGGACAAGAACAAGTACCCGACGGCCTACGCGGAGTGGGGACATGATGCGTCGGGCAAGATCACGCGATGCCTCAACTACACGATCGGTCAGGGCTGCACGCTGGACAGCCTCACGTCGCTCAACGTGCTTGCCACGCCTGGTCTGACGCCATTGCACACGGGTCATCGCGACCAGTACGGCCTACAGGTGAACGGCGGCTCCGATGCTGTGCGGTACTTTGTCAGCGGCGATCTCGAGAACGAGCTCGGTCCGGTCAAGATGCCGGCCCACGACATCGCGACGTTCCAAGCAGCGAACATTCCCGTCCGTGACGAGTGGATCAACCCCGAAGCGCTGCAGCGTCAATCGGTCCGGGCCAACATGAACATGGCGCTGAGCCCGATCTTCGACCTGTCGTTCAACGGCGGTTTCGTCAAGACGAACCAGCGTCTGCCCGAAGTCGACAACAACTTCTTCTCGCTCTACTACCAGTCCATGATGAGCCCGGGCTTCCAGGGCGCCGGACTGGGCGTGACGGGCACCGGCACGCGCGGCGAGAATCTGTACGGCAACAATGGGTACAACTACGGTGACATCATGCAGGTGTACACCGAGGAAGACATTCAGCGCACGCTCGGAAGCGTAACAGGAAACTGGCGTCCGTTGGCATGGATGCAGAACGAAGGCACCGTCGGCATCGACCTCGCGAGTCAGCAGGATCCATTCATCTGCCGCTTCAACGAGTGCCCCGACCAGGGAACGCTGCGTCAGGGCTCCGTCGGCGATCAGACCACGAACAGTCGCAACTTCTCGGCGAAGGTCACCAGCAACTCGACCTGGCAGGCGCGCGCGTGGGCGAACCTGAAGACCTCCATCGGCGGCGAGTACGAGAATTCCGAGCGCGATTTCACGGCGGCGAGCGGTACCAACCTTCCGCCGGGTGCTCAGGTGGTCGGGTCGGCGGCAACGCGATTGGGAAGCAATCAGCTCATGACGGCCACGAAGACGCTCGGCGTCTATGTGCAGGAACAAGTCGCCTTGCGCGATCGTCTGTTCCTCACCGGTGCCGTGCGTACGGACCAGAACAGCGCATTCGGCACGAACTTTCAGCGCGTCTTCTACCCGAAGGCGAGCGTGTCGTGGATTGTTTCGGACGAAGGCTTCTTCCCGCGCTACAACTGGTTGAACCAGTTCCGTCTCCGCAGCGCGTACGGCGCCTCTGGCGTGCAGCCGGGCCCGACGTCGGCGCTCCAGACTGTTTCGACCACGACGGTCAACGTCGCGAACATCGATCGTCCCGGACTCCGCGCGAACGCGCTCGGCAATCCGGACCTCAAGCCTGAGACATCAGCGGAATTGGAGCTCGGCTTCGATTCGCGCGTGCTTGCCAACCGCGTCAACGTCGAATTCACGTACTACAACAAGAAGACGCGCGATGCACTGATCTCGCAGCCGATCGCGCCGTCGGCCGCGGCTCCGGGCAACAACAACACGATCACCAGCGTGCTGCGCAATCTCGGCTCGGTGGAGAACAGTGGGCTCGAGCTCAACGTGACCGCGACGCTACTCGATCGCCGCAATTTCGGCTGGGATCTGACGGTGGCGGGCTCGCACAACACCAACAAGGTGGCGTCGTTGGGCCTCGACGCGAAGGGTAATCCAAATCCGACGATCGGTACTGGCTCACTTCGCGACTCTGTTGGTCTCCCGGTGAACGGGTATTTCTACCGCGGTTTCCATTACGCCGATTCGAACAACGACGGTCTGATCTCGCCCAGCGAAGTCACGATCGATTCGATCACCTATCGTGGGTATTCGCTGCCACGCGACCTGTGGTCGTTCCAGAACGGCTTCGATTTCTTCGGCCGCAAGCTGCGTATCACGTCGCTACTCGACTACAAGGGCGGTGGCAACGTGTTCAACAGCTCGCTCCAGTTCCAGTGCCAGCAGTCGCCGAATCCGTGCTTCGACGTGTCGAATCCGAATGCCTCGCTATTCCGTCAGGCTCGCGTCGTGGCCGAGAATCAGAAGAATCCGTCGACGACGGGCGGCTTCCTCGAGAGCGACGCCTTCTGGCGCCTGCGCGAAGTGTCGGCCACGCTGACGATGCCTAATTCGTTGGCGGCCCGTATGCGCGCGCGCGACCTGAGCCTCACGTTCGCGGCCCGCAACCTCAAGCTCTGGACGAACTACACCGGCGCCGATCCGGAGTCCAACTACAACACCGGCGACACGCAGACCGATTTTGCCACGACCTCCCCGCCGCGGTACTTCATCGTGCGCCTCAACCTTCACTACTGAGCTGTTCGAGGATTCTAATCCAATGATGAATATTCTGACCCGCGCGCGATGGGCCGGCGCAGGCGTGTTTGCCTGCGCGGCGTTACTCGCCGCGTGTGACGTGAAGCAGGAACTGCTGTCGCCGCAGCAGCCCGGCACTCTCGTGCCTGGCGACGTTGCGTCGGCCGGCGCCGCCGGCGCGGAAGCGCTTCGCATCGGCGCGCTCGGCGGACTCCAGCAGATGGTAGGCGGTGGAACCGTCAACCAGGAGAACTTGTGGATGATGTCCGACCTCCTCACCGACGTATGGAAGTCGAGCGACACGTTCCTCGAGCGCAACGAGACCGACCAGCGCCGCATCCAGACTACCAACGGGGTTTGGGGCTCTGCGTACCTGATGGCGCACCGCGCGCGCGGCTATGCGCGAGATGCGGCGACGGCGCTCGCGGCTTCGATTCCAAACCAGCCGGGCGAGCAAGGCGAGATGTGGTTCATCATCGGCTTCGCCGAGTTGAACCTTTCGCAGGACTTTTGCAACGGCACGCCGTTCAGCACCACCGCCAACGGCCAAGCGAACTACCAGCCAGGTATTACCAATCAGGCGGGGTTCCAGCTG
>Ga0207695_10005663_pt1 | contig 16491 bp, 16 predicted proteins | sample KBSC54metaG_FD_184354 | JGI IMG/M metagenome (GOLD analysis project Ga0207695, IMG submission 184354) | Corn rhizosphere microbial communities from Kellogg Biological Station, Michigan, USA - KBS C5-4 metaG (SPAdes) (version 2) | ecosystem: Host-associated > Plants > Roots > Rhizosphere > Soil... | reverse complement strand
CACAAACAGGTTCATGTAAGCGAAGAACCGGCTGTAGCCCTCATCGTCGATCATGAATTCGGTTGAATAGAGGTGGATGAGGAAACTAACGAAGGCCACCACCACTGTCATGATGAGCGAGATCGGGTCGAGATAGAAGGCGATTTCCGGCCGCAGGCCGCCGACATCGAACCATGTCCACAGGACCTGCGTGTAAGCGTTGGCGGCTGGCGGAGCACTCAGAAACGAGATCGTCACGAGCAGGGAAACGACGACGGAGGCGGCCGTAGCGCCGGTTGCGATCCACGCCACCAGTCTTCGTGGAATGCGCAGCACAGCCAGTGCGAGCGTACTCACAAACGGAATTGCGGGGATCAGCCAGAGAAGGCCCAGCATGCTCAACCTCTCATGTCGTTGATGGTGTCGGCATCCAGGTTATGGTGCTGATGATAGAGGCGCAGGACCAGCGCCAGGCCGACGGCAACTTCGGACGCCGCCATGGCGAGGATGAAGAGAAACATGATTTGGCCGTCAGGCTGGCCCCACCGCGATCCCGCCGCGACGAACGCGACCCCCGCGCCGTTCAGCATGATCTCAACCGACATCAGAATAAAGATCAGGTCACGGCGCATCAGGACTCCGGCCAAACCCAGCGCGAACAATATTCCCGCCAGAACGAGCGCGTGACCCATCGGAATTCCTGTCATAACGAACCTCTGCTTTCTCGGATGCAGGTCGGCCCAAGTGTGAAGCTCCCACCAGGGCGCCCAGCAGCAACATGGAAGCCAGTTCCACGCCAATCAGATAAGGCCCATACAGAGCGATCCCTACCTGCTTCGGTGCAAGCACGCCGCTTCCGGAGGCGAGCGCCAATCCAGACAGTCGAGCGCGTGCGATCAAAAACACCACCTCGACAATCAGGAGAGCGGAAAGAACAGACGGACCCACCCAAATCGTTCCCTCCATCAATCGCCGTTCGCTTTCGACGGCGCGCCTTCCCAGGTTCAGCATCATCACCACAAAAACAAAAAGAACCATGATCGCGCCCGCGTAGATGATTACTTCGAGCCCCGCCACCAGCGGTGCGCCCATGGTATAAAAAGCCACGGCCACGGCCAGGAGCGAAACGACCAGATAGAGCAAGGCATGCACGGCATTGAGCCGTGTGATTGTCAGCACCGTCGAAATAACGGCAACCGTGCCAGCAGCATAGAAAGCAACTTCCATAATGCTCAAGGGAGCAGGCTGCGGAGATCCACCGGAGGCGCCTCGTTTTCCGCTTCGCCCTTGTCCTTGCCGCCGATCTGTTCTCCGCAAACGCGCCAGTAATTGTAGCCGGGATACTTGCCGGGCCCGTCGATCAGCAAGTCCTCCTTCTCATAAACCAGGTTCTGGCGATTGTATTCGCCCATTTCGAAATCCGGAGTGAGCTGGATTGCATACGTCGGGCACGCGTCTTCGCAGTACCCGCAGAAGATACAGCGCGAGAAGTTAATACGGAAAAACTCAGGATACCGGCGCTCGTTTTCGTCCTCGGTCGCCTGAAGTGCGATACAGTCCACCGGACAGACGACCGCGCATAGATAGCAGGCAACGCATCGCTCGCCCCCGTCCGGATCTCGCGAAAGAATAATGCGCCCCCTGGTGCGCGGAGCCAGGTAAGGCTTCTCCTCCGGATACTGGATCGTGACCCGTTTATGGAAGGTGTGCAGGAGCACATTCCAAATCGTTCTGATTAAGCTCCGCATCTCAACCCACCCTTCTCATTTCCACGCCAGCACGACGGCGCCCGTTAACAGCAAATTGACGAGCGCCAGTGGAAGCATCGCCTTCCAGCCCCAGGACATGAGCTGATCGAAACGCAGCCTTGGAAGCGACGCCCGCAGCAGAATAAAGAAACAGATGAAAGCAAACATCTTGATCGCGAACCACACGATTGGAGGCAACCACGGCCCGAGCCAACCGCCGAAAAACAGTACCGTAATCATTGAGGAAATCAGAATGAGGCCTAGGTATTCGCCCACGAAGAACATGCCGAACTTCATGCCTGAGTACTCGGAATGGAAGCCGGCGACCAACTCAGCCTCGGCCTCCGGAAGGTCGAAAGGCAGCCGCCGCGCCTCGGCCACACCGGCGATGAGAAACAAAGTGAAGCCAAGAAACTGGGGAACCACGAACCATAGCCTCTTTTGCGCCTCTACTATGGCAGTCAGGCTGAAGGAACCGGCAAGCAGCACGACACCCATCAGCGACAGGCTCATAAAAACTTCGTAACTGATCATCTGCGCGGCAGCGCGCAGACCTCCGAGAAGGGAGTACTTACTGTCAGAGGCCCAGCCGGCAAGCACGATGCTATAGACGCCGAGTGAGGACATTCCCAGAAAAAACAGCAGGGCGATGTTGAGGTCCGCGACGATGATGCCCGGCGCGAAGGGAACCACAGCGAAAGACAACAGTACCGTCACCATCACGATCATGGGCGCGATCACGAAAACAACTTTGTCCGCGAACGGCGGTATCCAGTCTTCCTTCGTGAAGATCTTGATCATGTCGGCGACCACTTGCAGCAGGCCGAACGGCCCCACCCGATTCGGTCCATAGCGGTCCTGCCAAAGCGCCAGAAGCCGGCGCTCCACCCAGATGAGCATCGCCGAAAGGCTGAGCACCACGATCAGGATTCCTGCAATCGCCGCGATAGGGTGAGGGCTCGTCATGACACTTGTAAAATCCGGCTCCAGGCCGGCAGCACCGCTCCCAGCGCCGGAGGCAATCCGGCCGGAATTCCCGCGATCCCCGCCGGCAGTTCGTGCTGCACCTTCAATGGCAGCCGGTGCGTCGTGCCGCCAAGTTCGATCTCAACTTCTCCAACCGTTTCGCCACTGCGCAGACTCGCAGCGTCAGCGGCGTTGACGGCCAGGTACGGAGCCGGAGCTAGCGAAGCGACCGCTGGCGCTTGCAGGCTCAGTTCCTCGGAGCCGAAAATATGTTCGATCGGGACGATCAGCCATTCCGCTTCACGCCGTTGGAAAGCGGATGGGACTGCGTCAAAGTACGCTCCTTTCTGAGACGGCTCAATCAAGCGAACTCCGGGATCGCCACCTTTGAGCGCATCGCCGATCTCACTTTGAAACTTGTTCACCGCCTGGATCGAATTCCAACCCGGAGACCAGAAGAACGGCTGTAACGCGGCCGGCGGCTGGTTCGGCGAGCCCTCCATGGAATAGGCGAGAGCGGAGTCCGGGTCGTCGGGCGGCTTGGGCTCCGCGACCCGGATATTGGCATGTATGGAGGTGAGGCCGCTATAGCGATGGGACTCGCGCGGAATCTTCGCTCCGGTCATGCGAAATTTCGATGACGGTGCGGCGCCAACGGCGGGAGCTAATTGCGGAAGGGCCTCCGCCATCTCCGCCACCGGATCATCGAGCGTCGACCAGGCCGCATCGCCCAGCCACCGCCAGCTCTCTCGTATGTCCCCTGCCTGCGGCGCGAACACCGGGAAGAATCGTTGCCCACGCCCTTCGCTGCTTACCAGCGTGCCGTCGGACTCGGCGAATGTGCCGGCCGGAAGCAGCAGGTCGGCCTTGGCGGTGGTCTGATTTTCCAGATGGTCGAGCACTACAAGGTGCTCCACCGATTTCAGAAATTCGTCCACCAGTTTCGCGGGCATTCGGCGGTAAAGATCATTCTCCAGGACAATCACGGTGCCGATTGGGGCTTTGCCATCGCCGGTGAGATCGAACGCTTCGCTGAACGGACGAGCTCCCATGAGCGCCAGACCGAAGCTGTTGCACTCGGGCGCGATAAAGCTCAACGCGGCGGGACGGCCGGCAGTGCATAAGGCTTTCGCCACGTTCGCCGCCGCTTGAATCACGGACTCGCTCCGGCAACTAAATCCGGAAATCACGAGAGGCCGCTTCGCGCTTTTCAACGCGCCCGCGATCGTCTGGGCCAAATCCCGTATCTGTTCACATAGACCCAAAACCTCCGGCGCTGCCGGATCGATCTCATGAGCAACGGCGAAGCCCAAACGAGCTACATCTTCCGGAGCAGCGCGGTAAGTTCGTGTGGCGACGTCATCGAGACGAGTGGCGCCTGGTGCAGCGATAAAGAGCGGACCCCTCGCATCCTGCACGGCTCCGCGAACGGCATCATTCATCCAGGAGGGAATGTGCAGCTTCTCGGCGATCTCGAACGGCTGCTGGCGCACGGACTGGCGCAGGCTGAGGCCCATGCGCGGCGCAGAATTCGTGACATCTTCGCCCAGGATCAGCACGGCGTCGGACCGCTCAATCTCATGCAGGGATGGCGATCGGGCCGGACCCGTTCGCAGAATATCCACCATCGCCGTGACCATTCGCCACTGGTCATCTGCAACGCCCGCAAAAAAACAATCCTTCCCCACCAACTTGCGTAGCGCGAAGTTGGACTCGAGCGATGCCCGGGGCGACCCGATGCCGATCGCCTTCGCCCCGGTCGAAACGAGCGACCTCAAGTTTTGCCGCGCCTCGTCGGGGGAAATGGGCCTCCCGTCCAGCCGCGCGGCCCGAATTCGACGGTCGCTATTGACGAACTCGTAGCCGTAACGCCCGCGATCGCAAAGAAAATAGCCGTTCACCGCGCTATTGAATCGCGTCAATACCCGCCGCAACGATCCATAGCGCTCGCCAATAGTGATATTGCAACCGGCTGAGCAATGGACGCATATCGACGGAGCCATTGTCAGGTCCCACTTGCGCGTGTAGTGACGCCGCAGCGTGGCGTCCGTGAAAACACCCGTGGGGCATACTTCCACCAGATTGCCTGCGAATTCACTTGCGAGGACTCCGTTTTCGTTCCGGCCGAAGTAAACCGTGTCCTTGATGCCGAACACATTCAAGTCATCTCCTCCGGCATATTCGCGATAGAACCGTACACAGCGATAGCACTGGATGCAGCGGTTCATCTCGTGGAATAGAAAAGGACCAAGGTATTGGTTGCGAAACGTCCGCTTCTTAAAGCGTGTGCGGCGATAGTCGTGGCCAGTCATGACCGTCATGTCCTGCAGGTGACATTCCCCGCCTACGTCGCACACCGGGCAATCGTGGGGATGGTTCAGCATCATGCCTTCGACAATGTCCGCGCGGAAAGCGGCCACTTCCGGATCGTGAATGGAAATCCGCGTATCCTCTTTGGCCGGCGTCATGCACGCCATCACGATTTTGCCCTTGGCGTCCTTCTCATCCTTGAATTCTTTGACCGCGCACTGGCGGCACGCGCCCACGGACCCTAGAGCGGCATGCCAGCAGAAGTACGGCAGGTCAAATCCTAAAGAGAGACACGCATGCAGCAAATTCTGCTTCGGGTTTGCTTCATAGGGCTTACCGTCGACGTAAATGGTTCCCATCAGGTTCGTCCTAACTTCCGGAAGCTACACCGCTGCTCGCGTATGTGCGATTCAAAATCATCGTGGAAATACTTCAGCGCGCTCTCTAAGGGTTCCGCCGCACCCGGCGCCAACGCACAAAACGTATGGCCGGGTCCCCAAAACTTTGTCTGCGATTTCAGGATGTCTAAATCTCCAACCGTAGCGTGCCCTTCCTCCATCGCTTGCAGAATCCGTTCCGCCCAGTTGAGGCCGCTCCAACAAGGCGTACACCAGCCGCAGGATTCCCGGGAGAAAAAATGAATCAGATTCGAAGTCATGCCCACTGGGCAGGTCCGATCGTCAAGAATAATCATGGTGCCGGTCCCCAAGCGGCTCCCGGCTTTTTCCACCTCGGTGAAATCCATCGGAACATCTAGGTGTTGCTCGACCAGAAAATCGGTGGAGGCGCCGCCGGGCAGCAAACCACGAAAGCGCAACCCGTCGCGCATTCCCCCCGCGTGTTCTTCGAGGAGTTCGCGCACTGGAGTGCCCATCGGGAGTTCCCACAATCCCGGCCGCTTCACTTTGCCGCTGGCGCCATAAAGCTTCGTTCCGGCGTCTTTGGTACGGCTCAAACCCTTAAACCACTCAGCGCCGCGATCGACAATGTGGGGAACATTCGCGAGAGTCTCGACATTATTTACGATGGTTGGCTTCCCCCACAGTCCGGACACCTGCGGATAGGGTGGTTTCGCGCGAGGATTGGCGCGCTTGCCTTCGAGCGCGTTGAGCAATCCCGTCTCCTCTCCGCACATGTACCGGCCGGCGCTGACGTGAAGATACATTTCCAGCCCGTACCCCAAGTTCAGGATGTTTTTGCCCAGATATCCGGCGGAGTATGCATCAGCGAGCGCCCGCGCGAGCCTCTCCTGCGACAACTTGTATTCGCCGCGGATAAAGATGTAGGCAATGTCCGATTGGTTGGCGTAGCCCGCCAGGATCAGTCCTTCGATGAGTTGGTGAGGATTACCTTCCATTAGGAAACGATCCTTGAAGGTTCCAGGCTCCATCTCGTCCGCGTTCGCGATCACATACTTGGGCCGGGGCGCGTCCGTGCCCATCGGAGTGAAGCTCCACTTGTCGCCGGTCGGAAAGCCCGCACCGCCTCGGCCGCGCAATCCCGAATTCTTGACTTCCTCTTGAACCTGCTGAGGCGTCATATTACGAAGGGCCTTGCGAAGCGCTTGATACCCACCCGCACGTTCATAACCCTTAAGGTCGAGAGCCTGACCATCGGTCGGGATGTCTTTGGTCAGCGGCTTTTCGACCGTCATGTCTATTTGCAATCCTCTAAGAGGCTGTCGAGTTTCGCCGGATCCAGATTCCCATGAAGATCGTTGTTCAGCGTCATGGCCGGCGCCTGCTCGCACGCTCCCAAACAAACGATGGGTAGCAGAGTGAACCGGTTATCGGGTGTGGTCTCTCCGAACCCGATGCCAAGACGCGCTGCCAGGCGCTCGCGTATCCCGTCGTAGCCCATGATCCAGCAGCTCACGCTGTCGCAAAGCATGATCACGTGCCGTCCCACCGGTTTACGGAAGATCAGATTGTAGAAAGTCGCCAGGCTGTCGAGGTCCGCAGGCGACGCATTAAGCAGTTCCCCAATGTCGCGAATGCTTTCGTCGGAGACCCAGCCCCGGTGGCGCTGCACAATCTTCATGGCGCCAATGCGGACCGCTTCCTTCGTCGGATACAGCGCCATCTCCGCTTCGATCTCCTGCCGCTCTTCAGCCGTCAACATTTGTTCGGTTCCTCATCGATCCACATCGGCGAGCACGAAATCCATCGCGCCCAGGATGGCGAACAGGTCCGGAATCATCCGGCCTCGGGCGAGCCGCGGCATCATCTGCATGTGTGCGAACGATGGAGTCCGGATGCGCGTGCGGTATGACATGCCGCCACCGTCACTCACCAGGTAATACCCGTTGTTTCCCTTGGTTCCTTCAATCGCCCCAAGCGCCTCGCCGGGTGGAATCACCGGCCCCCAGCTTACGCCCAAAAAATGCGTGATCAAGGTTTCGATGTCGTGCATGGTTCGTTCTTTGAGCGGCGGGCATGCCAGAGGCTGGAGCGATTTATACGGCCCCTCGGGCATGTTGTTCACACATTGTTCGACGATCCGGAGACTCTGGCGCATTTCCTCGACGCGGACCACCCCGCGGTCGTAGCAGTCTCCATGCTGGCCCGTGGGAATGTCGAATTCGAATTGTTCGTAACCTGAATACGGTTGTTTCTTGCGGAAATCCCACGCGAAGCCGCAGGCGCGCAGATTGGGTCCCGTGACTCCCCACTCAATAGCTTCCTCCGTGGTGAAGGCTCCCACTCCCTGAGTGCGTGCCTTGAAGATCCGGTTCCGCATCACTTCTTTGTCGTATTCGATCAAGCGCGGCGGTAAGTACTTCACAAAATCGCGGACCAAGGCTTCCCAGCCCTTAGGCAAATCCTCCGCTACACCGCCGATGCGAAACCAGTTGGGATGCATACGCGCTCCGCAAATCGCCTCGATAATGCCGAACGCGCGTTCGCGGTCGTTGAACGTATAGAAGACCGGTGATAGCTGGCCCAGATCCTGGGCGAAAGTTCCGTACCAGACCAGGTGGCTGATAATCCGGAACATCTCCGCGAGCATCACACGGATGACTTTGGCGCGCGGAGGCACTTCAATCCCCGCCAATTTCTCCACGGCCATCAGATACGCCATGTTGTTCATGACGCCGCCCAGATAATCGATCCGGTCGGTGTATGGGATATAGGTGTGCCAGGACTGCCGCTCCCCCATCTTTTCGGCGCCTCTGTGATGGAAGCCGATCTCCGGCACGGCGTCCACGATCTCCTCGCCGTCAAGCTGCAAAGCTACCCGCAAAACTCCGTGCGTGCCAGGATGCTGCGGCCCGACGTTCAAGAACATAAAATCCGTGCCTTCGCGGCCTGCCTGCATGCCCCAATCTTCCGGCCGAAAACGCAGCGCTTCCTGTTCTGCCTCCTCCTTCTCGTCGGGCAGTTGGAATGGCCCCATTTCCGTGGCTCGCGCGGGATGGTCCTTCAACAACGGATGTCCTACCCATGTTTTGGGCATCAGGATTCGTTCCATATGTGGGTGGCCCTGAAAACGGATCCCGAACATATCCCACACTTCCCGTTCGTACCAATTCGCCGCGGGCCACAGATCCGTAGCCGTATCGATGGGCGGCTGACCGCTCTTGAGCGCTACTTTGACGCGAAGATACTCGTTGCGATCAAACGACAACAGGTGATACACGATCGTGAAGTCGCTTGCCGGCTGCTGCTCGCGGTGTACACGCATACGTTCGTCGATCGCGGTGAGGTCATACAGCATCCGGTACGGCCCGTCGACGTCCTCCTTCAGGTAGCGGAGTAAATCGTACGCGTTCTGCCGCTCGATCCAGAAGGTTGGGATTCCGTCCGCCGTGTGTTGGACCTTTAGCGCATATTCACCGAACTTCCTGTGCAACTGGTCAACAATGCTGGTAGCCTCAACCATGAGCTTCAGACTTCGTCGCTCCCTCTGAGCACGGTGGCGCGCTGCCGCTCCCCCCGGTGAAGATCGCGGAGAGAAGGCAGCGGAGGCCGGGATGTTTCCTGTGAGCCAGCCACCCAGCTCAAGGGCCGCCGCTCGGTGCCAATCGCCTTTTGCAATAGCAGTAGCCCTTCCTCAAAGGCATCGGGGCGCGGCGGGCAGCCCGGTACGTACACGTCGACTGGAAGAAACTTGTCGACGCCTTGCACCACACTGTAGATGTCATACATCCCGCCAGAGTTGGCGCATGACCCCATGGAAATCACCCATCGTGGCTCCATCATCTGCTCGTAAAGGCGCAGGATGACTGGCGCCATCTTGATGAACACCGTGCCGGCAATCACCATCAGGTCGGCCTCCCGCGGCGTTCCTCGAATCACTTCCGCGCCGAACCGCGAGATGTCGTATTTGCTCGTCAAACTGGTGGCCATCTCCACGTAACAGCACGAAAGACCGAAGTTGAACGGCCAAATGGAGTTCTTCCGGCCCCATGCCAGAAGGTCCTGGAGCCGCGCGAAGATCACGCTCTGACGAACAGTGCTTTCGGCTGGACTTTCGCCAGGCCGTACCAGTTCCTGGAAGGAGTTCCGCTGGTTGCGCGGGGAAGTCATTCAGAGATTCTCCTCGGCGCGGGGGCCAGCCGGAAACCAATCGAGCGCCCCGGTTCTCCAGAGATACCCCAGCGCGGCGGCTAGTACTCCGATGAATACCAGCATTTCGCCGTAACCAGCCCAGCCAAGCTCACGGCCCGCGATCGCCCACAGAATGATGAAGACCGCTTCCAGATCGAAAATGACGAAGAGCATCGCCACCAGGTAAAACTTCGCGGACAGCCGCAAATGCGCGGACCCTCGCGAAAGAATGCCTGATTCATACGGCGCCCCGGTCGCCGGTTCCCGATGCCGCTCTCCCAAAACAAAGGAAACTGCCAGCATGCCACCCACCAGCAGGATCACCGCAATGAAATAGAGAACCATCGGCCAAACGGTCATATGCGCATCACCATTGGTTCGTTTGTTAGTAATTCAAGCGAGGAGTCCAGGTCGGGAAGCTTCCGCAATGAACCGTCAGGGCTCAATGCTTGCTCGATCGCGCCGCCTTCGTCGCGACGATGTCCAACACGCCTTTGTCTAGCGAGGCCGAGACCGTATTCACGTCGATGGGTGATGGCAGCGCGAACTGGCGGCACAAGCTGTCCTCACGAAACTCGCAAAAGCGAATCTCGCCATCTGCCTCGGAGTGTTTATGGCTCGCATTCGCTTGCACAATCAAACTCTCAGGGGTGGCGGTGACGGTTACATCCTTCGATTCAACGCCAGGGACTGCAATCCTAAGCTTCAGTTCTTTGTCATTTTCCAGAAGTTCAGCCGATGCCGAACCGAGCACTTCGTGCTCCGCCAGCAGCCAATCGGCCCGGTCCAGACCAGGAAGCTCGCCGCGCTGCTCGAAGAGGCTGAATGCCCTTTGCTGAATCTTCTTGATCGTCTTCTCCACATCGGCGAATACCGGGGGTTTCTCTCTGCCGTTCAAGTGCCGGACTCTTTCAATCGAAACGGTTGACATTGATGTATTCCTTTCCAATCGTGATTCACGAAATCCGCCAATCGGTGCGGCTGTTCGAGCCGAGCTTGGCGCGCCCGCGCTCCCATTACGCCTTCAGGCGTTTGTAGATCCACTTCCTGAGATTCCTTGGCGAAAAAAGGCGGACTGAACTAGCGCGGTCAGCCGTTATAACTAGTGCCATGGTTACGTTCAGGGAGCCCGGCCACTGCAGCAATCCGCCCTGCCTTGTCTCTCGCGTCCAAAGACGGCCGACAAGTTCACTCTACGGGAATCGTTGTCAAAACAGTGTCAAAAATCAACCGGAGCAAAGAGTGCGTGGCCGTCGGTTGTCATGGGACGTTCTATGGCTTTCTGCAACTCTTATGACTCCGCACGAACTGATGGAAACATCGGCGTCCGGCTTGCGATTCGGCTACTCGAAGGCAGCTTGGGGGAAACGGCGGAATTGTTCAAACACTAAGAACCGGACAAGGCGATTCGCAAACAATCTCGTAAAGATGCGACATGACTCTAGTAAGAGTGCCTTGGCTCAGGCCCCGGCCAACCACGATCAAGTCCGCCTTCTCTTGAACTGCTTCTTGGCGAATCGCCCCCGCTGTACTCCCAGTGAGTATTTTATGAAATGCGCTGATGCCGAGCTTATCCTTCCAGGCAACCAGCCTATCGTTCGCTTCACCGATCAAATGCGGCTCGCAGGTTTTCACCACATGAACCAGTGACAAACGAGCATTGTACGAAGAGGCCAAAGCGGCGGCAGCATCGAAAACGGCATCGGTCTCCGGGCTGAAATCCAGAGCGCACAACAGAGACTTATACGAAACGTCGCGTGGCTGCCCCGTGAGTGCCCAACCCCCGCAAGTCCACACGGCGGCACGGACATCGTGAAGCACTTTTTCCGTAAGAGATCCGGAATATAGCCGCCCAATGGCGTTGAGACCATAAGTCGGCATCATCACCAGGTCCGACTCTTGCTTTCGGACTACTTTGTCGATGGCAGCCGCCGGATCGGCCTCTTCTAGAAGCGCGTCCACGTCCTGCGAGGGGAACGCTTCAGCCACGAATTCCGTTAACCGCCGTTCCTCCCGCTCATCTACCTGCTTCAGCCAGTCTGAGTTGCCGTAGGCATGAACCACTGTCAGGTGGGCCGAAAAATGTTTGGCCATCTCAGCGACATAAGGAACACTCGCTCGGCAGATGTCCGAGTAATCAACTGGAAACAAAATCCTCTTAAACGGTGACATGATTTTTCGTTGCCGGCCAAACTAGGACTTCAACCCAGACGAGGACCGAAAACCAGGTTGTGAAAGCTCTCCGCCAAGATGCCGGAACCGTCGGACAAAGGGCTCAGATGGTTGGTCAGCTTAAACACTCCTGAGACTCCCTTCGCGGCGAGTCCCGCAAGGTCCTTGTCGCCCACGCTATTTACCACGCCTTCCAGCGTCACGTTGTGGTTCTTGACGATGATGTGAATCGGCGGCACGGCGCCGATTTCATATTTCTGTAGCGACGCTTTCGAATAGATGGCCCGATACACGGCGAACCGGATACGATCGTCCGACCGGGACACAGGCAGCACTTCGATTTCATTGTCCACCCTGGTTACGCCTTCAATGCTCTGCACTGCTTTCTCCGCGTCGCCCTTCACGCGGGGGCGTGTCACCTGCCCGAACAGCGTCACCTTCGAACCGTCGACACGGTAAGTCAGGTAATCAAACACGCGGTAACCCGGCAGAGTGACAAGTTCATGCCGTACCTCTCGGGCGATTCGGTTGGGTGCGCTGTTTTCCGCGCCAAGTGCAGTTGCGGCTGGCCAGGCCAGCGAGCAGCACGCTGCAACCAGCAGCCCTCTCCTTAACATACCCAGAACTCTGCGAGTTTCTTCACCGCTTGATCCGCCTGGGCGTTGGTTCCGCAAATGGCCACTGCTCCAATCCGTCCTGCCGTGCTCCGTCTCTCGCGTCCGAAGATGGCCGTCAACTTCACTCTAAAGGAATCGTCGTCAAAGCGGCGTCAAAAATCATCGGAATGGCGAGTTCGGGTGTCTTTCCGTAGTGAGTGGCCCCTTGCAAGCTCGGAATAAAGCCAAGCCGGGGTAACGCGCGGGGAAAGCTCAGCAAGTCAGGCGCGGCGGGAATCGCATGAGCAATTGAGACGGTGAAAGGACGGAAGTATGGCCGATTTGTGGGGTCTGCGAGAGCTTTCCTGGCGGGAATTGGCGAAACGCACATGCCGCAAAAGCTGGGACGACGAAGTCTTCGGACAACCGGCCAGGCTGGCCTTCTACTACTTCCTCAGCATGTTCCCCGTGCTCTTGTTGCTACTCATTTTGCTCGATAAATTTGTCAGTTCAGGATCCACAGGATCTGATCTGCGAAATACGCTTCTAGGCGCCTTTCAGCAGATCTTGCCGAGAGAGGCGTCGGAGCTGATGGCGAAAACCGTGGATCAACTCAATGCCGGAGCCGTTATCGGCGCTGGAGCCGTATACGCGGGGCTAGGCGCCGCTTGGGGTGCCTTGAATGGCACTTGGGCCATGATGGCCGGCCTGAACAAGGCGTATGAGGTGAAAGAAGAGCGTCCATGGTGGAAGGTGTTGAGTATTGCCTTCGGGTTGACGATCTCACTGGGGATCATGGGATTGCTTGCGCTCTGGGCAATGCTCTTTGGCAGCGGGGCCTGGATCGCGATTGACCGGGACTTTGGCATTCATACCCACTCCCTATTTCTTTGGCAAATCCTGCAGTGGCTGGCGGCGGCGATACTGCTGTTCTTATCGCTCGCTTTGCTTTATCGCTTCGGGCCGAATCTAAATGATCGGCGGTGGCAATGGAGCATCCCCGGCGCGGTCATCGCAGTCACGGTTTGGGTCGCGTCCACAGTCCTGCTTCGGGTCTATCAGAATCACTTCAGTGCCCAAAGAATCTATGGTGGCCTGCAATCCGTGGTTGCGCTTTTGTTCTGGCTATATATCACCGGCGCGGCGGTCTTTATCGGCGGCGAGGCCAACTCTCAAATTGAGAAAGGCGCCGCGAACGCCTATCGCGCTGAGAGAGGAGGACCCGGGGAAAGACGAAGCAGTGGCGAGGGCAGTCCCAACGTTCTGCCAATGGAGAGAAGAAGAGATACGTAGTCGGACCGAGCGACGGAAATACAAACGGCTTGCAGTGACTAGAGCCAGCAATGCGAGCAGCCCGATTGCAGCCCACACCAGGCGCGATGAAAAGTGGTGCAACCACCATCCCAATCGCCCGTGCGTGATCGACGTCTCCGCGCTCGCCGCGGATCACTAGATATTCGGGAGAAGATCGAAGTACTCGTCATCTTCGTTCGTGCCGCCTTCTCCTTCGCCGAGGGTCTTCTCCGACTCGACAAATTCGATCCGCTCAATCCACTTGACCATCTTGTAGCCAAGCTGATTTTCGACACGTAGCCGCAAGGGAGCGCCATATTCCTCAGGGAGACGCTTCCCGTTCATCTCCCATGCAAGCAGACACTCCGGCTTGAGTAAGTTCTCGACGCTTTGCGTGTCATAGTATGAATCTCCAAAGAGCGACCCGCCAAACGAGAAGAAGGCGACCACCTTGGCATTCGGCCGCGGCCGGACGAGTTCGACCAGAACCTTCATGGGGAGACCACCCCATTTGGCAATTCCAGTCCAGCCCTGAATGCAGTGATGCATGGTGATGTCTTGGGCGTTGCCCAGCTTTTGGATGTCTGCGAGCGACAGTTCGACAGGGTTGTCGACCAGGCCGCCCACCTTCAATTTGAATTCCCGGAATCCTCCCATGGCCAATTTCTTCCAATCCTCGCGGACGGGCATCGTGCCGTTGGGCCAAAATCGTGGAGAGATGTCCTGCTCGGTGTAATGCTCGCTGGGTGCGAGGCGGTTGAACGTGGTCAGTGACAAAGGATACGTAATGAACTTCTGCACGTGCTGCAGGAAACGAGGGTAAAACCACGAAACATAATGCGCGGCGATCCAGGAGAGAATGACTACGCCGATGCCGACAAAGCCTAGAATCATCCCTAAGTGATTTTGGTCGTCGGTGCCCATGACGATGTGGTTCATATTGCGGACGAAGCCCGTCATCACGACCAGCGTCACATGCACGACGATGAAGGCAAAAAAGCTGAGCATCGTCAGAAAGTGAATGGAGCGCGCCGATTGCCGGCTGCCAAAGAGTTTCGCATACCAGGGAAAGCGATTCACGGCTGCGGGCGACATGGCGATACCGGTCAGGATGGCCGAAGGGCCAAAGACGAAGACCGCGGCAAAATAAGCAATCTGCTGTAGCGCGTTGTAGCCAAAGTATCCGTTAAGCTCAGGCGGCATGTGGAAAGTCGCATAGTGTACCCATGTATTCCAGGCTTGCAGAACCACGAGCGTCGATTGGGGAACGAGCCGCCGCCACTGCTCCGTATCAAACAGCATGATGACGAAGAAGATGCCCGTGAGGATAAACCCATAAACGTCAAGAAAATGCCACGAGCGGGCAACGCCGACGGTATGCCGGTAGCCCGGTGTGGCAACGATGGGCGAGATGTAACGAGCATCCTCCTTCGCCGTCCACACGCGATCCGTAGGAACGTGGATTGGTGTGAAGCGAATCCACTCGCTTCCCGGTGTGCAGTCATTGTTGAAGTAGAGGCGAGGATGATCGACCAGAATCGAGAGACCGCTCCGGATCAGCATCATCACAAAAACAAAGTTGAAGAAGTGGCAGTAGCGCACCCACAACGGAAAGCCGTGTGGGCCGGCAAAGTTATCGGGATAGATCTGTGGGACAGGTGGAATGGGTGGCAGCCCAAAAAGAAAAAACTCAATCCATGCCGCGAGCACGGGGAGCAGTACCAGCACAATAGCAGCAATCAGGAAAGAGGGCCGAATCCAGATGCGAAAGCGGCGATCCGGCGGATAATGGACGGCTGCGTGCGCCGCATCAAACGAGATCATCAGATGCCTCCTGGAACACTCTCATGTATCTTCAGGATCGGGCTAAGGCTCCATTCGACTGCCGCTGTCGCCCGAAGGATCGGCCAGCGTATTCCGGAAGTTTCAGCGCGTTCAAGCGCCGCTGTGACCCGCCGGGCCACGTCTTCAGGTTCCGCGACTCTCGGGAGACGGCTGACAAATTCACTGTAGGGGAATCGTCGTCAAAATAGCGTCAAAAGTCAGTCAGAGAAGCAGACGCGGCGAATAACCTCGGCGTACTATACGGCGGCAGCGTCAAGTCCGACAATGCGAAGAGTCTTCAGGCGCAGCATGAAATCGACGGATTTCTCATAGGAGGAGCCAGTCGGATCCGGTCAGCTTCGCGGAGATTGTGAATCTTTACATTGAATCGCGTTCTCAACCAAGGTCAGACATATAGGCTCGGAAGTTTTTGACGGCGTTTTGACAAGGCTTTTCTTACAGTTGAGCTATGAGCCCGACGCAACACCTCCGCGACCCCGGCCAGAGACTCTGGCAGGACAAGATCATGAGAGGGCTGCTGGCAAGTGGGACGCCGCGTCAGTACGTCGACGATCTGTCGATCACGAAGTTCGCGCATGGAGCAGCGTGCAGTCAACGGCGGCTGCAAGGCAGATCGAAACACTATTCTCCGGGCATCGCTGAGTTGCGGGATGGCATACAGGGTGTGACTAGCGGTGTGAAGTCGCGAAACATTGTGAGGTAGGCATGACAGTATGGCCGGGAAAGCCATTTCCGCGGGGTGCAACTTGGGACGGCGATGGAGTGAACTTCGCGCTCTTTTCAGAACGCGCCACCAAAATAGAACTATGCTTGTTTGAAGCGCCGGAAGGAAACAACGAGACGGCCCGAATAGCGGCCCCTGAACAGACCGGCCAGGTTTGGCATGTTTATCTGCCGGAGGCGCGTCCGGGGCAGTTCTACGGCTATAGAGTTTACGGCGCTTACGAGCCGGCGCAAGGTCATCGTTTCAATCCAGCCAAGCTTCTGCTGGATCCTTATGCCAAGGCCATCGCAGGTGACCTCCGGTGGAAT
>Ga0207695_10005659_pt1 | contig 16495 bp, 15 predicted proteins | sample KBSC54metaG_FD_184354 | JGI IMG/M metagenome (GOLD analysis project Ga0207695, IMG submission 184354) | Corn rhizosphere microbial communities from Kellogg Biological Station, Michigan, USA - KBS C5-4 metaG (SPAdes) (version 2) | ecosystem: Host-associated > Plants > Roots > Rhizosphere > Soil... | reverse complement strand
CCTCGATCGATAATGGCGCGGGCATCTGAGCGACCCTCAGCGCGGGGCCTTCAGCGAACGCAGCGCCCGTTCGTGGGCATAGGCGGCGATATCGGAGAGCGCGGCGTGGAGGGCGTCATGCACCGCGTCCAGCGACAGCTGGCCGGCCTCGCAGGCCTCGCACGCGTCGCCGAGCGCGAACGCGCCGACGCCGCGAGCCGCGCCCTTGACCGTGTGGACCGCATCGCGCCAGCCCTCGTGCCGCGCGTCAAGCAGCGGGGCCCAGATGGCCGCCTGCTCGCGGAACAGCTCCAGCACTTCGTCGATCAGCCCGCCGTCGCCGGCGGCGAAGCTCTCCAGGTAGCTGAAGTCCACGAACCCCCTGATATCGCGCCTGGCCACGCCGACTCCCTCGCCGTTCCACGGGCCGGTTCCTTAGCGGACGGCGGCGCGACGCGCGAGGGGCGCGGGCGCCGTCAAACGCGCGCCTTGCCAGCGGGCCAGATTTGACTATGTTCCGCGCCCTTCGCCGGACCGGCCCCGCAGGGTCGGCCCGCGCGGCGGGTGCGTAGCTCAGTCGGTAGAGCAGCTGACTCTTAATCAGCGGGTCACAGGTTCGATCCCTGTCGCACCCACCAATTAAATCAACAGTTTAGGTGGCTGGAAGATGCTCTTTCAGCCGCCGCTTGCACCTCGGTTTACATCTTCGTCCCGCGAGCGTTCTCGCGCTGCTTAGAGGGCGCTGAACGCGTCGATCCCAGGCCGCCGGGGGATGGCCCCGTTCGCCTGCTCCGGGGCGGCGCTCGCCCGCCTCGTCCGGAACGGCAGCAGCAGGAAGTCATCGACGCTGAAGTGGGCCGCGCCGGCCCGGCTCAAAGCAGCTTGTCCAGCGTGATCGGCAGATCGCGGACCCGTCTGCCGGTGGCGTTGAACACGGCGTTGGCGACGGCCGCCCCGACACCGGTGATGCCGATCTCGCCGACGCCCCGGGCGCCCATCGGGGTGTGGGGGTCCGGCTCGTCCGTCCAGATCACGTCGATGTGCGGCACGTCGAGATGAACCGGCACGTGATACTCGGCCAGCGACGGGTTCATGATCCGCCCCGTGCGCTCGTCGAACCGGGTCTCCTCCATCAGCGCAAGACCCAGGCCCATGATGATGCCACCGCGGAACTGGCTGGCGGCGGTCTTGGCGTTGAGGATGCGGCCGCAGTCGAAGGACCCCAGGAAGCGGCTGACCCGGATCTCGCCGGTGACCGCATTCACGCGCGCCTCGCAGAAGAGCGCGCTGTGGCTGTGCATCGACCAGTGCTGCAGCTCCAGCGGCATGGGCGCCTCGGCCTCGACGGAAATGTCCTCGCGCTGGGCGCGGGCAAGGATCGAGGCGTAGCTCTCGCGGCGGCTCTCGTCCCCGAGCGCGCAGAGGCCGCCGTCGACCCCGCCCACCTCCTCGGGCTTGAGGCCCGCCAGCGGGGAGTCGTTGCCGGCGAGTTGCAGCAGTTCCTTGACCAGGTCGCGGTGCGCGGCAGCGACGGCGGCGCCGATGGCGGCCGTCTGTTGCGAGCCGCCGGCCAACACCGCGCCCGGCAGCTTGGAGTCGCCGTACCGGAAGGTAATCGCCTGCATCGGCAGGCCGAGCCGCTCGGCCGCGACCTGGGTCTGGGCCGTGCTGGTGCCCATGCCCATCTCGTGGGCGGCGACGGCGACGGTCGCGTGTCCGTCCCGCGTCAGGGTGATGCGCGCGGCGCCGCCGGGCATCCGGTAGTACGGATAGGTTCCGGTGGCGCAGCCGAGGCCGACCCGCCACTCTCCCTCGCGCCGGGCGCCGGGCGCCTGTCGCCGCGACCAGCCGAACCGCTCGGCGCCGTCCCGCCAGGCCTGCACGACGCCGCGCTGGGAGAACGGCAGGCCGGTGGTGGGGTCCTTGTCCGGTTCGTTGCGGATGCGCAGCTCGATCGGATCCATGCCCAGCTCGTGGGCCAGTTCGTCCACGGCGCATTCGAGCCCAAAACTCCCCACCGCCTCGCCGGGCGCGCGCATGAAGGTGTTGGCGACCATGTTCAGCTTCACCGTCTCCACGTCGAGCAGGAAGCTTCTGGCGGCGTAGAGGCTCTTGGCCGGCAGGATGAAGGGCTCGGGCATGTTGTTGTGCGGGGTCATGGCGACCACGCCAGTGTGGATCAGGGCGTCGAAGGCGCCGTCCGCCTGCGCGCCGATGGCCACCCTCTGCTCGGTCACCGTGCGGCCGCCGACGATGCGGAACACTCCCTCGCGGGTGAGCAGGATGCGCACCGGCCGCCCCGCCAGCTTGGCGGCCGCGGCGGCCAGGAACTGATGCTGCCACAGCAGCTTCGAGCCGAAGCCGCCGCCCACGAACGGCGAGGTCACGTGGACCTTGTCCTCCTCGATGCCGAACACCTGGGCGAGCGTCCAGGCCTCGTGCGCCACCGCCTGGGAGGCGTCGTGGACCCGCAGGGTGTCGCCCTCCCAGGCAAGGGTGCAGCCGTGCAGCTCGATCGGGCTGTGGTTGTGGCGCGGCGTGGTGTAGCGCAGGTCGACCTTGTGCGGGGCCGCCGCGAGCATGGCCTCGGCGTCGTGGATCGCCAGTTTCAGCGGCTCGCCCATGAACACGCCGGGCTCCGCGCCCCTGGCCTTGGCGGCCTCCAGGGAGGTGACGGGGCTCTCTTCCGCATAGGTGACGCGGATCAGGCTCTGGGCGTGGTCGGCCTGCTCCTGGGTCTCGGCCAGGACAAGGGCGACGGGCTGGCCGTTCCAATGGATGCGGTCGTCCTGCATCAACGGCGCGTCGTCCGGCCCGCAGGCCTTGGGCTGGCTCATGAACACGGGCGGCGGCTTCAAGGGCGGCGCGTTGCGATGGGTCATAACCAGCACCACGCCCGGCGCAGCCTCGGCCGCTGCGGTGTCGATCCCGGTCATGCGGCCGCGGGCGATGGTGGAGTACTTCAGCGCCGCATAGGTCAGACCTTCCAACGGGAACTCCGCAGCGAAGGTCGCCCTGCCGCAGACCTTCAGCGGGCCGTCGATGCGGCTGACGGGCGCCCCGATCAGGCCGTGCTTGTGACCGATCAGCGGGTCGGGCTTGCCGCCTGGGATGAAGCTGTCGGGCGCGAGCGCGATCGCCGTCTTGATCACCGCCTGCAGGGCGTCCTGGAGGATGGGCATCAGGCGGTCTCCCGAAGGCCGGCGAGCTTGCACAGGGTGTCGGTGATCACCCGCGTTGCGAGCTCGATCTTGAAGGCGTTGTCGCGAAGGGTGCGGGCGGGGGCGAGCTCGGCCTCCGCCGCGGCGTGAAAGGCCTCGGTCGTGGCGGACCCGCCCCTCAGCGCGGCCTCGGCCGCAAAGGCGCGCCAGGGCTTGTGGGCGACGCCGCCGAGCGCCAGGCGCACGTCCTTTACCGTCCCGCCCTCCAGCTCCAGGCCCGCCGCGACCGACACCAGCGCGAAGGCGTAGGAGGCGCGGTCGCGCACCTTGCGATAGCGGGACGCGCCGGCGAAGCCGTTGGGCGGCAGTGTGACGCCGGTGATCAGCTCGCCAGCCTTCAGCCGCGTCTCGATCTGCGGGGTCTCGCTGGGCAGCACGTGGAAATCCACCAGCGGGATCGTGCGGGGCCCGTCCTGGCCTTCGACGGTGACCGCCGCGTCAAGGGCGGCCAGGGCCACGGCCATGTCCGAGGGATGCGTCGCCACGCAGGCGGACGAAGCCCCGAGCACCGCGTGATAGCGGTTGAACCCCTCGACGGCGTCGCAGCCGGCGCCGAACTCGCGCTTGTTGCAACGCGCGGCGTCGTCATAGAAGTAGCCGCACCGGGTGCGCTGGAGCAGGTTGCCGCCGACGGTCGCCATGTTGCGGATCTGGGCCGAGGCGCCGGCGAGGACCGCCTGCGACAGCATGGGAAAGCGCTCGCGCACGCGCCGGTCGGCCGCCAGGGCGGTGTTCTTCACGCCCGCTCCGATCCTCAGCCCGCCGTCCTCCATGTCCTCGATCTCGCCGAACAGGCCGGTCACGTCCACCAGCAGCTCCGGCCGCTCGATGGTCTCCCGCATCAGGTCGACAAGGTTGGTGCCGCCGCCGAGATAGCGGGCGCCCGATCTCGCGCCGAGGGCCAGGGCAGAGGCGGCGTCGGCCGCGCGTTCGTAGGTGAAGGGGGTCATCAGGCGGCCTCCCGCTTGTCGGATTCGGCCCGGGTCTCGCCGTAGGTTTCCTGGATCGCCTCGACGATGCCGTTGTAGGCGCCGCAGCGGCACAGGTTGCCGCTCATCCGTTCGCGGACCTCGTCGTGGGTGAGCTCGAAGGCTGTCGCGGCGACGTCCTCGCTGACGTGGCTGGGCACGCCCAGCCTCAGCTCCTCCGCCATGCCGACCGCCGAGCAGATCTGGCCGGGCGTGCAGTAGCCGCACTGGAACCCGTCATGTTCGACGAAAGCCGCCTGCAGAGGATGGAGCGCGCCGGGCGCGCCGAGCCCTTCGACGGTGGTGATGGCGCGGCCCTGATACTGCACCGCCAGCGCGAGGCAGCTGTTGATGCGGACCCCGTCGACCAGGACCGTACAGGCCCCGCAGGCCCCCTGGTTGCAGCCCTTCTTCGGACCAAACAGGTGAAGCTGCTCGCGCAGCAGGTCCAGAAGCGAGGTCCTGGGATCGAAGTCGACGTCGACCTCGTCGCCATTGACGACAAAACGCATGTTGGCCTCTTTCAATGTCGGGTCAGGCCCCTAACGCTCAGACCAGCGTTTGCTTTCCACGAGGTTGGTCACCGTAAGGCGTCCGCGGCGGCGTCACCGCGAAACTCGGGAGCCCGGTCGGCTCGTTTGGCCCGCGGCCCCTTGCGTCCGGCCGCAAGATGGGTCGAGCTAGAGACCCCGTCCGGTGAGGAGATTTCCGACATGGCCCAGACCCTGAACGTCTACCTGATCAACAAGGCCGGCGACCTGAAGGGCCTGTTCAAGGACGACGCCCGGAAGTCCTCGGCGGCGCTGCTGAAGACGTTCTTCGAGGCCACCATCAAGGGCAGCACGAAATACAACGCCGTCGCCGTCACCTGGGACGGCAAGAAGAGCCAGCCGGTGCTGGGCGATTTCGTCTGCTATGTGCTGACCACCGGCTCCGACAGCGTGGTCGCCCAGCACGCGACCGGCGACAGCATCACGCTCGGCCCCTCGGGCACCACCATGATGGACCCGGTGTCGAAGGGCGTGATCTCCGAGGTCTACATGCGCTCGATCGTCCAGGGCGGCGACGAACGGGCTCTGGCGACCGCCAACAAGGAAAACGCCGTCGCCGCCTGCATCTTCCACGAACTCGGCCACAACCTGCTGGACGCCACCACGCCCAACGTCACGAACGTGCACAAGATGACCAACCCGGACGGCCTGCTGCGCGACACCGACAGCAGCCGGCTGAAGCCGGACGAAACCCCGAACGCGACCGACAACGCCGCCTTCGTGACCGGCTACGGCCGCCGCGGCGCGGGGGTGAAGCAGTTCACCGATGACATGCCGACCTGACCCGCAGCGGATATCCGGACAACCGGTTCATCTCACACCCTCAAGCCATTGTCAGTGTAGGGCAGTATGCAAGTGGCATGGACCGTCGATCGAATGTATCATCCGAGCCACCGCGTGCCGGACTTGCCAGAGGCTGTTGCGTTCTTCGAGAAAGTGTTCGGCAGACAGTCTGTGTCGCTGGCTGCCGCCCAAAAGGCGAAGTCCTATTCCACCCGAGATGGATATCCAGACGACTATTGCTACTTCACGTACATTCAGGACGTGTGGTTCGACTCGATCGCGCCGGCGAAATATATTGTGGATGGAAAGCAGATCTATCCGTCAGTATCCCGACCGGAGCTGAGCGGCTTCGGCTGGGGCGTACAAGGCGCAGAGGAAATCTATCGCGAGCTGCGTTCGCGCGGCATCGGCTGCACCGACCAGAAGAATATCGTGTGGCGCGGAGAGGGCGCGCCGAGAGCATCCTTCGCCGACACCGTGCTGTTCTGGACATTGGAGCAGGACACGGGTCTCCGTTACGAGATCTACCCAACGGCGAGCATCGGCGCAGCGGATCCGCGGGGAGCGCCTGGCTGGCGGCTGCCGCCCGTGTCAGCGTCGGACCCGCTCGGGATTGAGCGCTGCTCCCATCATACGGTCTTGACGGACAATCCCGGCCGAGCATTGACACTGGTGAAAGATGTCCTCGGCGGAGTGATCATTCACGAGGGGCGCAACCCGATCCTGGAAACCGACAGTACTTACGTTGCGCTGGGCGACGGCGTCCTTGAGTATGCTGTTCCGTTACCCGGGTCCCGATATCATTCCACCTGGCAAGAGCGCGCGCCGCTCGATACGTATTTCTCACTCACCTGGCTGGTGCAAGATCTTGAGCGGGCCGCCTCGCACCTTGAGAGCGCCGGCGTAAGGATCGCTCAGCGCACTCGCGAGTGCGTGGTCGCCGACCCTGACACCGCTCTCGGCATTCCCTGGGGCTTTACAACCTCCTGCGTGCCGGGAGACCCACGCAAGGCATAGGGAATGGGCGCACGGTGTCGAGCGCGCGCCCGCCGCTCCTGCCAGATCGATCACGACCGGCGAGAGCGCGCGAACAGATTGAGGCCCTCCACGAAGGCCGCGAAGGCCATGGCGGCGTAGATGTAGCCCTTCGGCACATGCGTCCCGAACGCCTCGGCGACCAGGGTCATGCCGATCATCAGCAGGAAGCCCAGGGCCAGTATGACCACGCTCGGGTTCTTGCGGATGAAGACCGACAAGGGTCCCGACGCCCACAGCATCAACGCCATCGCCGCGATCACCGCCAGCACCATGATCGGCAGGTCGTCCGTCATCCCCACCGCGGTCAGGATGCTGTCGACCGAAAACACCAGGTCGAGGGCGACGATCTGGGCGATGGCGGCGGCAAGGCCGAGCGGGGCGCGGGCGTGCTTGAGTTCCGACTCCGACTTGGGGGCGACGCTCTCGCGGATCTCCGTCGTCGCCTTCCAGACCAGAAACAGACCGCCCGCCAGCAGGATCAGGTCCCGGACCGAGAAGTCGTGCGCGAACACCGTCAGCACCGGCCGCGTCAGTCCGACAATGAAGGCGATGGTGGACAGCAGCACCAGGCGTAGCCCGAGCGCCGCGCCGAGACCTATTCGCCGCGCCTTCAGCCGATGCTCCGGCGGCAGCCTGTTGGCGACGATCGCGACGAACACGAGGTTGTCGACGCCGAGCACGACCTCCATCACCACCAGGGTGGCAAGGGCGAGCCAGGCGGCCGGATCGCTCGCGAGGTCGAGTAGGTGGCTCATGTACAGCTGCCTTCGGGGGATGGGCGAACAGGGGCCATCGCCTCGGCGTTCACGCTGGACAGAGGCCGCATTGTCCGAGGAACCTCATGGACATTAAACAGAGTACATCTCATCGGAACTGCCACCAGGAGACTTCTTTTTGACAAAGACCTGATCATACTGCTGTGGCATGCCAACTAAATAAAAATTCAGAATCAAGTTTTCGATCCGCACTCCGAACGCCGTCCGAAAAAACGTCGATTGGCCGAATATACCGCGATACGCACTGCTTCCGTGGACAATCCCGAACCCTCAGTCGAAGAACACGTGCCTCTGTCGGCACTATTGCTGACACTGGCCGAGGGGGGCTCAGATCGCGTAAGTATCGACGCCATCATCGCTCATTTCGGGCGGCGCGCCTTTGGCGCAGTTCTGTTCGTCTTCGCGGTGCCGAATGTCCTGCCCCTGCCACCCGGCAGCTCGACATTCCTGAGCCTGCCGCTGCTGATCATCGCACCGCAACTCGCGTTCGGGGCAAGTGAGCCGTGGATCCCGCGCTCGCTGGGACGGCGGAGCGTGGATCGTGCGACGCTCAGGCGACTCTGCCAACGCGTCGCGCCCTGGGTCGAGCGGGCCGAACGGCTGACGACCCAACGGCTTGGGTTCATGTTCGGGCGTCTTGGCGACCTGACGATCGGCGTCGCCTGCAGCCTGCTGGCTGCCGTGCTGATACTGCCGATTCCGCTCGGCAACGTGCTGCCGGCCGCCGCCATCGTGGCGCTGGCGCTCAGTCTCACCCAGCGGGATGGCGTCCTGACAATTGTCGGGTACCTGATCACATTGACCAGCGCCGGGGTCCTGATCCTGAGCGGGCGTCTCGTCCTGGCCGCCGTGGCCCGATTGGGGTCCATGACGGGCTTGTGGTGAGATGGCGGACAACGCCCGGGCCAACGGTCGGGCGGCCCCTGCTTCACGGTCTGTCACCATCGCGAGGTGTCGAGATCGTCCGCCTGAAAATATTGACACTCAGTGCGATTTAGGCCGACATGGTCGGCAACCAGGAATGCAAGGGAGGGGACATGGATTTCGGAATCGCCGGCCGCCGCGCGCTGGTCGCCGGATCCAGCAGCGGCATCGGCGCGGCCATCGCCAGGTCCCTGTCGCGCGAAGGCGTCCATGTCGTCGTGCACGGGCGGAGCGCCGCGAGCGCCGAAGCGGTCGCCGCCGAGATCCGCGCCGACGGCGGCCAGGCGGCGGTCGTGCTCGCCGACCTGGCGGACGTCGCAGAGGTGGATCGGCTGGCGCGCGACGCCCTGGCGGCGTTCGGTGGGATCGACATCCTGGTCAACAGCGCCGGCGCGTCGGATCACTTCGACTCCTGGCGGGAGACGTCGCTGCAGACCTGGGAGCGCCAGTACCGGCTGTCCGTCCTCTACGCGATGCAGCTGATCTCGCTGATCGCGCCTTCCATGCAGGCGAGCGGCTGGGGCCGGATCATCAATCTCGGCAGCTCGATCGTGTATCGCCCGAGCGGCTACGCGCCGGACTACGCGGCGGCGAAGGCCGCGCTGCAGGGGGTAACCCCCGGCTTCGCGCGCGATCTCGGCCCGCACGGGGTGACGGTGAACACCCTCTGTTCGGGCACGGTGCTCACCGACAACACCGAGCAGGTGATGATCAGCCACGCCAGGTCTCTCGGGCTCAACGAAACCGGCGCCGAACTCGAACGGCGGGTGGCGAAGGACGTGTGGCCCAACTCGATCGGGCGCCTTGGCCGGCCGGAAGAGATCGCGGCCGCGGCCTGCTTCCTGGCGTCCGAACAGGCCGCCTTCATCACCGGCTCCACGCTGCGCGCCGACGGCGCCGCCAACTGATCCCTACCAGCAACACCGGAGTCCCCCGATGGAGACCGATGCGATCCTGCTTCAGACGATGCGCGACGAGCGCGCCATCCTGCGCACGCTCCACACCTACTGCCACGCCATCGATTACGGCGACGAGGCGGCCTGGGCGGACTGCTTCACCGAGGATGGCGTCTTTCACGTGGAGTTTCCGGGCGGCGCGCCGCCGATGCGCCTCGCCGGCCGCGCCGCGCTGCAGGACTTCGTCGCCCACCATCCTCGGGCGCCCGAGGCGCTGCACAAGCACCTGACCCTGAACCCGCTCATCGACCTCCGCGGCGGCGAGGCGAAGGTCAGGACCTATTTCCAGATGCTGATGGAGATCAGCGGGCTGCCTGAGACCTACTGTTTCGGACGCTATCTCGATCAGATGCGCCGCTGCGACGACGGCGCCTGGCGCTTTGTCGAGCGCCTAGCCGAAGTTCAGAGCAGCCGGCCCGACTTCCCCGCCGGTCCCGGCTGATGGCGCACCGCCCGGATGGACAGCCGGGACCGAGCTCTCTAATCACGAGTCCATGAGCGAGGCCCCGCCTGACACCATCGCCAAGTCTTCGGTGACCGTTGCGAAACATGCGCGGACACGGTTCCAGAAGAAGCGCGAGACGCGCAAGCGTATCGAGAAGGCCGCGCTCGAACTGTTCGTCGAGCGCGGATACGATCGCACGTCGATCGACATGATCGCCGAGCACGCCGGCATTTCTCGCCGCACGTTCTTCTACTATTTCCCGTCGAAGGACGACATCATCCACTCGGAAGCCGACGAAGACGAGCGGATGAAGGCCGCGGCCGAGGCCCTGGCCCCGAACCTTTCGGCCCTCGAGGCGGCGGAGCAGATCCTGCTGGCGACGGCGGCGGATTTCTCCAACGAGGCCGCCTGCGTGATCGACCGCCTCACGCGCCAGACGCCGGCCCTGATGGAGCGGCGTCACTATCACTACGCCTGCCGGGAACGGTCCCTTCTGGCGGCCCTGCTGCGCATCTGGTCGGACCCGTCGAAGCTGGACGTCCTGCGCGTCACCGCCGCGGCCAGCATCGGCGTGCTCCGCCTCTCCGTCGACGACTGGAGCGTCTACGAGGGCGAACTCGAGCTGCTGCCGTTCCTGCGCAAGGGCTTCTGCGACCTGCGGGACGGCATCGCCCCGGCGCCGCGCCGGTAGAGCGGTTCAGGGACTGAGCGCGGTCCGCGCCCCGCCAGACGCGCCGCGGTCAAGCTGGAGATCGTCTGGGAACCGGATGGCGTCCGGCCCCGGCTCGGCCCTTCGGGCCGTCCGGGGTGACGACGGCTGGTGGCCGCTGGAGCCCCTACCAGGTGGGACGCGCCCTCTACTCCCGTCCGAAGGTCTTGGTCAGGCTGACGCCGACCATCCGGGGCGGCTGGGTGCTGGCGGTGGCGATGCCGAGCGCGGCGCTGAACAGGGCCTCGGTCTGGTAGTGCTTGTCGAGCAGGTTGGTGGCGAACACCGCTACCGTCAGGCCGTAGTCCGGCAGGGTGTAGTCCACCCGCGCGTCCAGCAGGCCGACCGCGGCGTTGAGCTGCTGCTGCAGGGCCAGGCTGAACGACGGCGAGATGTTCACGACCGTCAGGTTGTTGTGCGCCCGCCAGGACCAGTCCAGCGACGCGCCGAATGTCCCCGGCCCGACCGGACGCTCGACCCGCGTGCCGATGTTGTAGCGCCAGACCGGATCCTGGAACGGCGCGCCGCTGCCGCTGACGGTGTCGCCGTCCGGATTGAAGGCCGGGTTGAAGGCCTTGTACTTGCCATTGAGGTAGGTGACCGAGGCGTGGAGGCTCCAGCCGGTCACCGGCACCGCGGTGAACTCGCCCTCGAAGCCGTTGACCGTGGCGGTCGCGGCGTTGGCGAGCACAGACGTGCTGTGCGGAATGAGCCCGCCCGCGCAGCTCGTCGTGGTGGCCGGGACGACCTGGAAGCCGCAGGCGGTGGTCACCACCGACTCCTGCTTGTTGGAATAGTCGGTGTGGTAGAGCGCCAGGTTGGTGCGCAGGCGGTGCTCGAAGAAGTCGCCCTTGAAGCCGAGCTCATAGTCGGTGGCCAGCTCCGGCTGCACCGGCGGGAAGCCGGAGGCGCGGAACTGCAACGCGCCGCCCCTGAAGCCGCGCGAGGTCTTGAAGTAGGTCAGCATGGTCGGCGTCACCTGGTAGTTCAGGCTGACCAGATAGGAGACGCCGTTGGAGTTCTCGGTCTGGGCGATGACCGTGCACCGGTCGGGGTTGTTGCCGGGCGCCGGCAGGTTGTCCACCGCGCACAGATACTGGCCGGCGATCCAGTTGAAGGTCTGCGAGGTGTTGTCGATGTGCTCGGCGGTGTAGCGCACGCCCAGGGTCAGGGAGAGATTGTGCAGGATGTGCACCTCGTCCTGCGTGAAGACGGCCCAGGTGTTGGTGTTCTCGCCGTTGGAGAGGGTGGTGGTGCTGACCAGGCCCCCCTGCAGAGCGCCGAACGGGATGTAGGGCTCGCCGCCGTAGCCGTTCTCCCAGCTGGCGTAGCCGCCGACCAGCCAGTCGACCCGCCCGAACGCGTGGCCGGTAAGGTTAAATTCCTGGGTGACCGAGTGGTAGATCTCCTCCGGGATCTGGGCGTGGGTGTAGGGGCCGTTCACGATCGGCTGCGGGCCCTGGGTTCCGGCGAAGATCTCCAGGATCTGGAACGGCGTTCCGTCGAGGTCGGTGGTCGGGAAATCGGACACCGCATGGTAGCCGGTGATCGAGCGCAGCTTGATATCGCTGGTGAGGCTCCAGGTCATGTCCTCGGCGACGTGCCAGGTCTGCACCTTGTCGGAGAGGTGGGCTTCTGATCCGACCTGGAACGGGTTCTGGGCGTTGAGCCACGGCGTCAGCGAGCCGCCCTCGGCCGCCGCCTCGAAGCTGGCGGCCGAGCCCTGCAGCGGGATGGCCACGAGGGTCTGCAGATAGCCGACCTGGTCCAGGTTCAGGTACTCGACCTTGGTCGTCGAGGCGAAGGACGCGGTGGGATCGAACCTCAGGGACAGCCGCACCAGGTTGTCGTTGTGGTCGAAGCCCGGGTGCTGCCCGGTGACGATGTCCGTGCCGATGCCGCGGCGGTTCCAGTGCTGGTAGCTGATGCGGGCGGCCAGCACGTTGTCGATGATCGGCAGGTTGACCGCGCCGTTGACCTTCCAGTCCTCGAAGTTGCCGACCTCGCCGCCGATGAAGCCGTGGAGGCCGTTGTAGTCGGCCCCGCGGGTGATGATGTTGACCGCCCCGCCGGTGGTGTTGCGGCCATAAAGGGTGCCTTGCGGCCCCTTCAGCACCTCGACCCGCTGGATGTCGAAGAATATCCCGTTGAGCCCGTCCGGGTGGGGGACGTTGACGCTGTCCTCGTAGACGCCCACCGGCTCGCTCATGGTCAGCAACACGTCGCCGGCGCTCTGGCCGCGCAGGCTGAACACGGCCGCATTGGCCTGGGAGGTGTTGGCGTTGATCGGCGTGTAGGCGACCGTCAGGCTGGGCACGACCCGCTGCAGGTCGGTGGTCTCGCGCACCCCCACCTGGGCCAGCTGGTTGCCCGAGAAGCTGGTCACCGCCACCGGCACCCGCTGCAGGTTCTCGGACTGCTTGCGGGCGGTCACCACCACCTCGCCGACGCCCGCCTGGGGCGCCTGCGAGGCGTCCGTCGCCTGCGTGTCCGCCGCCACGGCCCGTGAACCGGCGCCGCCAAGGGCGATCGCGACCGTAGCCGCCGAGACAAATAGATGCGCGAACCTTGCCGACACTTTTCCCCCCTTTGTGTTGTCTGGGATTGTCTTCCGGTTGACCGACGGAAGTATTGTTGGGTTTTAGGCGGCCACCTTCCGAGGGTCCAGGCGACCAACGCGTCACGCGCGAGAGAATATGGCTTGAAATCTAAAATATGGCCGAGGGCCATAAACCGACGCGACCTCGGCTTTTGAGCGAGGTCAGCCAGATCGACTTCGTCAGATCAAGCAACGGCCCGGACTCTCGCGCATCATTTCTTTCGAATTAGAAACACGACGTAGGCGGTAGGCCCCGTCGCGCCAACGTCAGGCGTCGCAGCGATCCCTGGCGTCCTTGGGTCGGCTGCCCGTCGCCCGCACGAACGCCGCCGTGAAGCTTGCGTGGCTGGAGAATCCCAGCCGGGCGGCAATGTCGCCGATCGCCAGGTCGCCCGCCGCCAGCATTTGCCGGGCGCGCGCGACGCCGGCCGTCTTGATGCGCGCCTGCAGGGTCTGCCCGGTTTCGTCCTTGAAGGCCCGCGACAGCTGCCGCGTCGACAGCCGGCACAGGGCGGCCAGCTCCTCCACCTTCGGCAAAGGCTCGGGACTTCGGATCCGCTCCTCGATGAGCCGCAGGCGCCAGGGTGACAGGCCTGCGATCCTGGCGGGCGACGCCGGAATGGACTGCAGATGCAGGACCAGGTCGGCGCACAGGGTGACCAGCAATGCCTCGCGGATGACCTGCGAGACGAAGCTCGGCTGAGCAACCTCGCGCGCCAGACGGCGCAGGTCGTGCGCCACGTCCAGGCTCTTGACGTCCAGGCACTCGGCCAGCGCCCTCCCCTTCAGGCCGTCAAGGCGGCCGTCGAAGTAGCGGGCGTCGATCCGGCAGCACAGCGAACGGTGCCGGCCAGGTGCGAAGCTGCCGGCGAACGTCACGCCCGGCGGCACGAAGAGGATGGCGCCGATGCGTTCAGCCCGCTGCGGTGGCCACCGATCGGGGAAGCTTCCGGTGCTGCCGGATGGCCTGTGTGTCAGGCAGAAGTCAACGAGCGCCCGGTCCCCGCAGCACTGCCTGACCCCGGCGGGTCGCGCGCAGTTCAGGCTGCGAATGGAGAGTGCGGCAGGGTATGTCTCTGGCGCCTGCGGCCACACAGCCTTGCCCCCTCGTCACGCCGGCGGCGCGAGCAGCACGGGCACCCGGGTGAAGGTCTGCTGCTGGAACAGCGGACTTCGCGGCGGCGACTCGAGCAGACGCATCCGCGGGAAGCGCTGCAGCAGCTCGCGGAACACCAGGTCCAGCTCCAGCCGGGCCAGGATCATGCCGAGGCACGCGTGCGGGCCCGCCCCGAAGGTTTGGATCGGCGCCCGCTCGCGGCCGATCAGAAAGCGGTCCGGCTCGGAATAGACCCCGGGATCGCGGTTGCCGGCGGTGAGCAGGCCTATGTACGCCATGTTGGCGTGCGCAGGCCTGCCCCTGAGCAGGACGCCCTCCACCGGGAACAGCTGGGTGAAGGAGATCGCCCCGTCGACGCGGAGCATCTCGTCGATGGCCGGCCGCATGTGCCGGTCCATGTCGCCCCGCAACAGCTCGAACTGGTCTGGGTTCTGCAACAGGGCGACCAGACCGTTGCCGATCATGTGGGCCGTGGTCTCGTAGCCGCCGAGGTAGAGGATCACCAGCAGCTGGACCAGCTCGGCCTCGCTGATCACGCCGCCGGCCTCCTGCACCAGGACGGTCACCAGGTCCTCGCGGGGAGTCTCGCGCCTGGACGCCACCACCTTGCGGACATACTCGCGCTGCTCATGGGCCGCCTTGGCCGACGCCAGGCGAACGTCGAAGGGCGAGGCCGGGTCGACCCCCCGCATGAACACGCCGGTGAGCTGCGAGACGTAGGCCCGGTGCTCGGACGGCAGACCGATCAGCTCGGCCATGATCTCCGGCGCGAAGAGCGCGCCGAACTGCGAGGAGATATCCGCGGGCTGCGTGGGGTCTATGTCCGCCAGCAGCTGGTCGATCTTCGTGACGATCTTCTCGCGCAAGGCATGGACGTGTTTGGGCATGAAGTTGCGCTGGACCAGCCCACGGATCCGCATGTGGTCGGGCGCATCGAGCGATCCCAGCAACGGCGCCGCGTCGGCGTCCCAGTCGTCCAGCGCCGTCTGTTGTTCGGCCGTCAGAGGGCTGAAGACCATCGTCTTCTGGGAGGCCCCAAAGGCGTTGTTCTTCCGGAAGTCCGGATTCAGCATCATCTCGGACAGGGCGCCGTAGCCGATGACGATGTGGGTCCCGTTCGGCGTCAGGAAGTCGTCGCCGATCTGGTGGAGCTGCGCGTAGACCTCGTAGGGGTTCACCCGCGCATCGCGGTCGTAGAGCACCGATTCAATCAGCCCCCAGGCATGGGCATCGACGACCTGCGAAGGATGTTTGGGATCGACGGCGGTCGCACCCATGCTGATCGCTCCCCTGGCGTCGCCCTGACAGGCTCGACGCGTTATTTGCACCGCGTGCTATTATGTGCCTCAATCGCCGTCAAGACAATAAAAGCACTGAGTGCAATTATGCGTGTCAGTCGGCTGGCTTGCGGGAGCCGGGTCAGAGCAGGGGCAGCACCTCCTGCTCGAACAATCTGAGGCTCTCCCAGGCGACGGCGGGATCGAGGCCGCCGATCAGCGGCATGAAGGAGAGGCGCCCGTCACGCTTCGCCAGATCGACGCACTGTGCGGGCGTGATCACCCGGTACCTGCCCGAGGCGAACAGACCGGCCGCATCGTCCGTGTGCGCGAAGACGGCGTTCGGCTGGCCCTCGAGCCACCTGGCATATTCGTTGTTCGCGTGCAGGGCGTGCGGCGCGATCTTCTTCCAGTCGCCGTCCGGATCGTGGGTGACGTGCAGGAAGAAATACCCGCCCTCCCCTTCGGGAACGGGATCCGGCGCCGGCCGCCCCAGCGCCAGCAGAGCCTGGCGATAGTCCTCGAACAGGTTTGGCGAGACGGGCAGGAACCCATCGGCGATGCGGGCCGCCCGCTCGGCCGCCGCCTTCGACGAACCGCCCATGATGATCGCAGGCCGCGGCCGCTGCGCCGGCCTGGGCAGGACGCGGACCATGCGCCCCTCATACTCGAACGGCTCGCCCGTCCAGGCCTTCTTCAGCGTGTCGATGCCGCGCTCCATCAGGGACGGACGCTTGCGCAGGTCGAGCCCGAACTGTGCGTACTCCTCCTGGCGGTAGCCCGCGCCCACGATCAGGCGCAACCGCCCGCCCGAGGCGAGGTCGAGCACGGCCAGGTCCTCGGCCGCCCGCAGCGGATCGTAGAGCGGGAGCAGCATGACCCCCACGCCGATGCCGATCCGGCGGGTGCGGCCCGCCGCGGCGGCGGCCATCACGATCGGCGAGGGAAGATAGCCGTCGCTGGACGCGTGGTGCTCCATGAACGCGACGGCGTCGAACCCGCACCGATCCGCCCATTCGCACTGGTCCAGGGCCGCCTTGTAGAGTTCGGCGGCCGGCGCCCCGAAGTCCGGCGCGCGCATGTCGAAGGCCATCGTCAGCACGACCATCGTTCGTTCCTCCCCGCCTCAAGGTGCGTTGCGAGGTGCAGGTG
>Ga0207695_10005657_pt1 | contig 16497 bp, 11 predicted proteins | sample KBSC54metaG_FD_184354 | JGI IMG/M metagenome (GOLD analysis project Ga0207695, IMG submission 184354) | Corn rhizosphere microbial communities from Kellogg Biological Station, Michigan, USA - KBS C5-4 metaG (SPAdes) (version 2) | ecosystem: Host-associated > Plants > Roots > Rhizosphere > Soil... | reverse complement strand
GATTAGCATGGCCGGCCGCATGATCGACGGTTGGAAGGGCGTCGAAACCGATCGCGACGAGCACTTCGTTTATCTGTTCGGCCGTCTCGCGCCGGGCGCCACGATTGCGCAGGCGAGCGCGTCGATCAACCCCGCGTATCACGCGATCATCAACGACGTCGAGGCGCCACGCATCAAAGGCCTGAGTGCCCAGACCGCGGCACGATTCCGCGCCGAGTCCATCACGCTCACCGACGGGCACCAGGGCCAGAGCTCGGCCATCACGGCGTCGCGACTCCCGCTCACCCTCCTCTTCGCGGTCACGGGGATCGTACTGCTCATCGCTTGCGCCAACATCGCCAATCTGCTGCTGGCGCGCGCGGCGAATCGAACCTCCGAGATGGCGGTGCGCCTCTCGCTCGGTGCCACCCGAGGGCAGCTCATCACGCAGGTCCTCACCGAGTCGGTGCTGCTCGCTGTACTTGGCGGGATCGTGAGCGTCGTCATCGCATACTGGACGCTGGCCGGGATCACCGAACTGTTGTCGACCGAGGCCGCCCGGGCGTACGACTTTCATCTAAGCACGCCGGTCTTCGTGTTCACCGCGCTCGTCTCGCTGGCGACCGGAGTGCTCTTCGGGCTCGCGCCCGCCCACTCGAGCACGCGGCCCGATCTGGTGACGGCGCTGCGCAACAACTCCGGGAAGCTCGCCGGCGATCGCGGCGCGGTCCGCTTCCGCATGTCGCTCGTCACCGTCCAGATCGCGCTCTCGATGGCGCTCCTGATCGCCGCGGGCCTGTTCATCAAGAGCCTCCGGAACATCAGCCGCGCCGACCTCGGCATCGACATCGAGAACGTCGTGCAGTTCGGCATCTCGCCGGCGCGCAGCGGCTACGACAGCACTCGCACGATGGCGCTGTACGATGCCGTCGAGCAGGCGCTCGCGGCGCTGCCCGGCGTGCGAGGGGTCACGTCGTCCACCGTTCCGCTGCTCGGAGGAAACAACCGGAGCAGATGGGTCTCGGTCGAGGGATTCCGCAAGGTGCCCGACGCGGACGACGTCTCACGCTACAGCAACGTGGGGCCGCGCTATTTCCATGTGCTCGGCGTGCCGCTCTTGGCGGGCCGCGACTTCACCGCCGCCGACAACGCGGGGGCCGCGCGAGTCGCGATCGTGAACGAGGCATTCGCGACGAAGTTCAATCTCGGCCGCAATGCGGTCGGCAAGCACATGTCCGTGTATAACGATTCGTTGAACATCGAGATCGTGGGTCTGGCCAGGAATTCGAAGTACTCGCAGGTGAAGGACAAGATTCCCCCCGTCTACTATCTTCCGTTGCCGCAGTCTGGCCTCCAGGGCGAGAACACGTTCTACGTGCGAACGGCCTTGCCCACCGACCAGAGCATCCGCGCCATCCGCTCGGCGATGAAGACGATCGATCCCAATCTGCCGCTCGAATCGCTCGAGCCGCTGCCCGAGCAGGTGCGCGACAACGTCTATCTCGACCGCATGATCAGCATGCTGACCGTGGCGTTCGCGCTCCTAGCGACGCTGCTCGCGGCGATCGGGCTGTATGGGGTGCTGGCGTACTCGGTCGCGCAGCGGACGCGTGAGATCGGCGTGCGCATGGCGCTCGGCGCGGACGCCGGGAAGGTGCAACGGCTCGTGTTGCGCCAAGTGGGCGTGATGACGCTGATCGGCGGGACCATCGGGATCGCCGCCGCGCTCGCAATAGCCCACGGCGCGCAGTCGTTGCTGTACGAGCTGCAGGGGTCCGATCCGGTGGTGATCGCGGGGGCGGCGGCCGTGTTGGCAGTGGTCGCCTTTGCGGCGGGCTTCCTGCCGGCACTCAGGGCATCGCGGGTGGATCCTATGCAGGCACTGCGATACGAGTGACACGTGACCATCTCACGTTAGCCGTGCATCTCCATCTCTATCTTCCGTTCGTGACCTCACGTCTCGGCCTCGTTTGATCACGGTGAGGGATGCCTCGCGTCGCCATGCCGAAGGCGCTGGGAACGAGGCTCTGAAACCACGACCCCTGGCGGGAGGCGGGCCGGTTTGAAAGTGACGCCGGCACGAGGTCAAGCTTGGCCGCGACTGGCTCGGTCGTCGGATACGTCGCCTCACTCTCTCTTTCGACGGGCCGGAACGCCACGCAATCTCGGATGAAGCTCGCAACGTTGTCGAACGAGGAATTGGCTGAAGTCGTCGAGCCGTATGGCACGTTGGTTGGTCGATACTTTAAGGCAATGTTTGAACGCCAGGCTGCTCGCTCGCTTTCGGCCAAGCAACGATCCGTCCTGGTCACTGTTGCTTTACTCCTCCGAACAGGCCCTCTGGCCGTGCCCGAGGTTGCTCCACAGAAGTACTATTGGCGTTAATGCGAGCACCGAATCGACTCAATTTGAGCGCTAACAGAGCGGGACCGGTTACTATACGCAGCACTATATCTGCAAACTGGATGAGAAAGCCCGACACCACCCTAGCAGTGCCGGGCGTTGCAGTTGCCCCTCCTGGGCTCGAACCAGGACTCTCCTGATCCAGAGGGGCTCCGTTAGCACGTCAAACTCCGGCAAGCTACAGCCAAATCGCGAGTGCGTGACGTCCGCTGCCGGAGTTCAACGTCGAAAATGACGGAGTTTACCGACTTCGGTCCATGCTAACATCCGCTCGCGTCTCCAAACGCTGCGAACAATTCGTCGCCGCCCTCACGGCGGTCGAGATTTTGAGCGTTGCGAGGTAGGACGATCAGCCGAGCCGATCTTCCAGGCGTCGTGGCTTCGGTGTAGACGAGATACACGCCGCTAGTAGCCGTGCGAGCGTTGCGGGCTGCATTTAGGCGGACTCGAACGGTTGGATGTCTTCAAAGGTGCTCTTGACCGCAAGGACGAGCTCACGGGCAGCATTATCGCCGAGATAGCCGGAAAAGTCCTCGTAACTCGAAGCCGATTGCTGAAAAATCGTGCGTCTGAGCGCTGAGTCGTCCAGGCAAATGGCATCAATGACAGCGTCGATGCCTCGGTCGGTCGATTGCGGTCCGTCAAGCGCTCTGTGACGATCCACCGAAGCTGTTCATCATCGACAACGATCGGAGCTCCGGGAAACTCGGATTCGTCCGGCGTGTTATATGGTGCCATGTCTAACCGACCCGAAATTGGTTGCGCGATGGTTAGAAACCGCCCGATAGCTTGGTGATTCATCATATTCAGCTTCCCCGCCGGAATCTGTGCGGTTCTACTCGGGAGGTTCGTTTCCGTTAGGCAAGTGAACACGACCATGTCGTCTGTGACCGCGTGCGGTCCAGGGCCCCAACCTCCGCCACTACGGCCGTGGACCTCTGCGACCCACCACTTACCGCCATGCGTGAAGCTCCTATGATCGTATAGCGCCATATTTAACCGTCCTCATCGAGCAACCAATCGATGGCTCGTGGTGACTCCGCGTCGCCGTTCTTCCGTGCGCGCCTCAGCAACCCGCAATACACATCCTTTGACTCGCAGAGAAGTTGCCGATGGCGGTCGGCCCGTGCGTCTATGACGTTTCGCTGACCACAGAGCTCTGTCAGCTTGCGCAGTCCGTTGTAAGACGCCTTCGCAGCCCGCACAGCCTGGGTTGCGGTCCTGTTGCGTCCAAAGTAGGGAGGTCAAGCCCTTTAGCAGCGCTTCCGATAGACTGCAGTTCGGTCAACTCCTCGTCGGTGATTACCGGGTCGGGTGCTCCAAAGTATGCGACAACCGCATTGAGGTTTGTCGCGCGTGCCGCGTCGAAGCGCACTCGGAAGTCGCGTACACGCGCGATAACAAGCCGACTATGAGAAACCAATCGGCGCGTGGAGGCACGTCCTTCGGCGCTCACCCCGCGGCGCTGCAGCAAGACAGCGAAGCAGAAACCAAGCACGGACCCAATGACCGTGCCGCAAAGTCGAACGACGATTGGTGGGAGTGTCTTAAGAGTCCACCCAACCGCGGTAGGCGTATTGGTATCAGGATTCTGAAAGAGCATCTCTTGTGCTAGACATCGCCTGTCGTGCCCGTCGCCGTGGATTCACGTGCGAGTAGACCGAATTTGTGGTAACACCGCAAGCCGCTTCACCTCAGCGCGAGCCATCGTAATTCATACAGCTTCTCCTCTGGCACGACCTTCCCCCCATAGGCTGCCAGTAGGCGTCGCTACCGCAGGAAACGGACGCGTTCACCCCTCACCGGTCCTTGGGGCCATTGTTAGGCCCGAAGCTGGATACCTCCACTCGCCTCTCCGAGAACTCCGCCGGCCAACATGCGATCGATGGCAGCACTTATTGCTTGGTCGAGTAAGGCCCCCGTCCGGTCGAACCCAAAGACGGCGCGGACCTCGTTGGTCAATTCGGAGCGCGCGAACGCGTGTCCGGACCTTACGACGGAGAGAATCGCTTCCTCGTACTCTTCGGGCGCAATACGTGTTGCCGGGATTCCAGTATTCTTGCGAGAACGTGCCACACACGCATGTCCGTCGCCCCAATAGAAAGCACCGTTGCGGCGCACCGTCCCGTCGCGTTCCGCTGTTTGCGCAGCCCATTTAATGCGCGCCTGAATCCGCGCCCCAGCTCGACGCTCGAACATTCCTGCGACACGCGTGAAAACGTCGCTCTCGTGAATAGGCGACTCGGTCCGAACAACTGTGGCAACTGCTTCAACCAGCAAACTCACCGGCACTGTTAGGATGTCGCGGCTAGCAAACTCTCCTTGGCCCGGCGTCATGCTGTAAGGCACCACAGTCGGTCGCTTGTACGAGGCACCGATCTGGGTAGGCTGCGTTTCCAGCTTCGATGCGAGCGTAGCTTCCTCGAGCGGAAAAGTATCCGCAGTCGCGTGCGACGGCCCTTGTTGTTCGGGCTGTGCATCCTTGCGTGCGTTGCGTGCGTGCTTTCGGCTCGCCTCAATTAGGCTGACGAGTCGGTCGACCTGACCCGTTCGATCCTTGAACCAATCCGTAGACCATACTCGATGAATGGTCCAGCCGCGTGCCTCGAGAACCTGCTGACGCAACCGGTCGCGATCGCGCGCGGTCTCCGACGAATGGTAGGCAACTCCGTCGCACTCGATCCCGCACACAAAACGCCCTGGGACCGCGTCGTCGAGAACGCCGAGATCAACGCGATAGCCTGCCGTTCCGACTTGCGGCACTACCTGGTAGCCACGGTTCGTGAGTTCTTTCAACACAGCGGCTTCGAATGGCGAATCGGTATCTGCCGTCAAGCTTGCCGTTAGGCTCTCAAGAGTCCCCTTTTCAGCGTAAACGAGGAATTCGCGAAGTAGCCTCGCTCCCCGCGATGGAGTCGCGGCGATGTTGATATCATCCCCGCGTATCGAAGAAAAGACTCGCATCCGTTGACGCGCACGAGTAGTGAGGACATTCAGGCGACGCCACCCGTTATCGCCGTTTAGTGGCCCGAAGTTGTAGCGAAGCTTGCCGTCTTGTGCACGCGCATACGTAACGGATATGAAGATGACGTCACGCTCATCGCCCTGGATGTTCTCTAAGTTCTTGACGAAAAACGGCTCTTCGGAACCCCGATCGAAGAAGGAATCGATCGACGGATCCTGTCGGCGGCGGAGTTCTAACTCGTCTTGAATGGCGAGTTGCTGCCGCATGTTGAACGTGCCAACGCCGAGCGACTGAGGACGCTCGCCATTTTGGATCCGCGCCAGTTGCACGCGTGCAAACTCTGCTACAGCGTCTGCGACGCGCCGTGCCTCAATGAGATTAAGACCCTTTCCCTCGTAAATGGCGTCAGGCACATACTCGAACTGCAGACCGTATGTGTTGGTGTCTCGCTCGACACTCGGGAACGTGTAAAGATCGCCGTCGTAAAACTCGACGTTTGAGTAGGTGATCAGTGACTCATGCGCGCTTCGGTAGTGCCAGCGAAGACGGCTCATCGGCACGCCGGCGCCCATGTATTGTTCGAGAATGCTTTCTGCGTCCTCGTAGATCGGTAGGCCGTCATCGCCAATCTCGACATTCGTGAGTCCGGCCGCGACTCCGAAGAAGTTCGTGGGTGGGAGCTGCTTGGGATCGCCGACAACGACCAGTTGACGCCCGCGAATGATCGCGCCAACCGCATCCTCAGGCGCCAGTTGCGATGCTTCATCGAAGATTACGAGGTCGAAGCTCGGCGCCGACCCATCGACGAGCTGCGCAACAGTAAGGGGGCTCATCATGAAGCACGGCTTTATTGCGCGGATCGCCGTGCCGGCTCGCTGCATCGTGCGTCGAAGCGGCGCGTGACCACGCTGCCGCGTCAGTTGGCTTCGCAGGAACTGCATGCCCAACGCTACTTCAGGGCGACGCAGCTCTTCTTGCGTCCGGTCTCGTAGTCTCGCAACGAGCGCTGACCGATTCTCGACCAGCACACGCTGGTCAAGGTGCCGAAACTCCGCGAGGCGCTCCTCGTGTGTGAGCGTGTGGAACTGTTCAAGAGCGGGCCGCTGTCGGACGATATCAGTCAGCCACTTGCTGTAGAACGCACGCAGAAACGCCGGCGCGAGATTGCTGAAGGCGATGTTGCCCGTCATCGCCTCTGCTAAGATCTCACCGGCGAGCGAGTCAGCGGCGATGCGACGGGTGGACTCGAACGCCGCCCACTGCGGCCCTAGGCGCACTCCATCCGCCAGTGCGCGAACCCGGACAGATGACTCCTTGATCGGACTCACATCCAAGTAACCATCCGGCCACCCCACGGCTTCGCGAAGCTTCGCCAGCAACTGGCGGGCCGCCATCGCCGCCGCGCGAAGCGCAACCACTTTCGACGTATCTGGAGCAGTGGTGGCTGCGACCTCGATCGCTCGACCCGCGAGTCCATGCCTAACGCACGTGCTACGAAACTCGACGACCCATCGTACATAGTTCTCGAGCATTTCCCAGCCCGAGCGTTCGCCCTGCCACAGGGTGCCGAATAGTTCCCGAGCCTTCGCATCCTCGCCGGCCAGCGCCTCCCGCTGCACGCGGAGGCGGTCCGCCCTCTTCATTTCGCTTGCTTGCTCGACCAACGAGCCACGATACGACGGCAGTCGGTAGCCCTTCCACCGTTTCCGGATCGCGCGAAAGCGTGCGTCGAAAAACGCGAGCGAGCCAAAGATGCCCGAGGTTTTTTTCTCGATGTAAGCAATATCCGATGCGTGCTCGCACTCGAGTACATTCGGCGAGAACCGTTTCGAGATACCGTCGCAAAGCCGCTCGACGTCCCGACCGCGCTCTATAATTGAGACCGCAGCCGCTGGCGGCTGATTCCACCCGTCGCTACTAAGCACAGCGAGCGGCGCACCGGGTGAGCGATGCAGAACCTCCGCAATTTCTGCGGCCGTGTCCGCGTCTCGAAGTGTGCGCACTGGAGGAATCCCCAACGCCTCCCGCACCGATGCGCCTTGCTGTCCGATATCGTCGAGGCATTCGGCAAGTTCGCGAGCCAGCTCTTCTACATTGTGGAGATCGTCTTCCGAGTAGAACGTTTTCGAGGTGTCGCGCCACGGATGCTGCGATGGAACGCCGATTACAGCAGATGTTGCAGCGATGTCTCTCAGAATGCGCACCGTTTCGTCGAGACGCTCCGTCGTCACGTCGCCGTCGACGGGACCAGTGTATCGAGTACGTGGCGCGTCGATCACGAGAGCTAGCGCGCCGTACGCGTCGTAAGGCGTGAGTCCGAGGCTACCATGCGGGGCGTGCACGGCATTGCTGTACTCCGATAGCATGGTTCGCACGTGCGGCAGCCTTTGCGTCGACTGCGTAGGCGGCGTCACGCGCTCCATCGACGCGTCGAGCGCCGATCCAATCGACTTCATGACATCACGCTTGTTGGCCTTGGTCGAGTGCATCGCGAGACAGAATTCGCCTAACCCAGCTCGCATCAGTCGACTGTGCACGACGTCGAGTGCCGCCATCTTCTCAGCAACGAACAGCACCGATTTGCCAGCGGACAGCGCTTGAGCGATTAGGTTTGTGATCGTCTGCGATTTTCCCGTCCCTGGCGGTCCCTCTACGACGAGGTCGTGTCCGCGGGAAACGCCGGCGATAGCGCGCAACTGACTCGAATCTGCATCAACGACCTGCGCTGTTTGCTCCGGTGGATATGCGCCGTCGAGATCCATCTCGCGAATCTCGTCCGGCAGCCCTAGCACCTCACCGGCCGATAGCGTCCCGATGTTCGCGACAAGCCTTCGGATTAGCGGGTGCTCAACGAGCGCTGAGGCATTCTTCTCCAGATCCTTGTACATCACGAACTTCTGGAAGGAAAAAAGGCCGAGGAAGATATCGGTCTTGACCGACCACCCAGGACGCGTTGCCGTTGCGTCGCTGATCGTCCGCAGGAGCGTCTGTAGGTCGTAGTCGTCTGGAATCGCGTTCGACTCCGGCAGTTCGGGAAGTTGGACTCCGAAGTTTGTGCGGAGGTACTCGGTGAGCGCCGGGTTCACGATGGGATCGTCCTCGGCGGCGCGAACCGCGTACGCACTTCGCGCCGACTTGCGCTCGAGCGCGACCGGCAGAAGCACCACCGGAGCGCGAAACGTCTCGCTCGAACTTTCCGCCTCCGTGTAGTGCAGCATGCCGAGCGTGAGGAAGAGGGTGTTGACACCCTGTTCCTCCATGGTTAGGCGCGACTGCTCGTCGAGCCGACGCAGCGAGCGGTCTAGGGCTTCGGGGGCAGATGCGGTCTGAAGAATATCGTCTGTGTATTGATCGCTTAGTGCAGTCCGATCGTAAGGCACGAAATCAACCCCAACCGCGCGGTACTCGTCGCTGTCCAACCACCCTCTCTCGTCAGCGACTGTGGACGCCGCGTTTGGCGATGCAACGCCTTCGCCCTTGCCATCGACACTGTCGCCCGCGGGTAGGGCCGGCGCGAATTTCATCGCCTGCTCCTGAATCGCGAGCTGCCGGAAGACTTCGGCGGGCTTCTCGTCGACGATGGCAACCGTCGAGAGCTTTGTTGGGCGGAAGTTGAGTGCGCGGTTCCGCTTGGCGAGATCAATGAGCTTGCGCTTCCAAGCTTCACCCGCAGCCAAGAGGCGATCAGCGCCTGACGAATAGTCGCCGGTCTTGGCGCCACCAGCTGCCGTGGTGTTAGGATCTGGCGTCATCCTGCAATTGTGGCGAACTGATAAGAGAGTCTCATCTGACGGTGTTCGTTGATTACTTCGCAACGACTAACTGGCCCATCGGTAACTGATGAGAACACGCGCAATTGCGGTGGGGTTGTCGATCAGTCGACAGCCTTGGTTGGTTCTGACGCTGGCGAGCTGGCAAAGCGGAGAGCTGGTGAGTCGCACCGTGCGGGCATACCTGGCCGGCGACTGGTCAACGACGAGTCGGCCGCTCGTGCGTCGCAGATGGCATAGGACATACGGCAGCGCGCGGCTGCCGGCAAGGGTCGGACGAAACAATGTGTTAGACGATTATGCCACGAATCGACCGACGTTAGAGGCTCGCTTAGCGGGCTCGTCCTTAGCCGTTAGGCGTCTTGGCGTCACTTTCACCTTTCAATGGCTCAGAAATTCTGAGGAGAAGAGCGCCTAATTATGCGGTTGCTCGACTAGTTGCTGATACATTCGCTGGCAGAAGTAGAAACGGAACGCAGCGCAAGGCAGCGTCCCGCTCGCAGTTGCCGTTCCTGGTTTAACCGAGACTTTTCTGAAGCAAGGCACCCCGTCTAGCACGTCGAAATCCGCACTGCAAGCGATGGCGCTGGGACGCTTCGCTCACGGCCGCAGGAACCAGCCGCTAAGTAGGCGTATTCGATGCCTCAGCCGTGCTAGCAGGTTGCGCGGGCCATGATCAATAGATGGATCGCCGTCTGATTTGCGGACCGAGGAGGTGATTACCTCTGACACGTGGTTGGCTAACTCTAGTCTAAGAACGGTTGGAGCCGAGCTTGCCGACTGCCTTGGGATCTGGCCGACATCCTCGACGCCCACGCGAGCAAAGTTACCGCCTACCCAGTTGCCTAAGGACTCTCGGTAGGGGTCGCAGCCGCAACCGCTTCCCCATAGAAGCTCGAACGCGTCGTCGAGTGCCCGGAGCCGCGGTCGTCCTTGGCGTCGCCGTCGCGCGAGCAGACCGCCTAACTGAGCAGCAGACTCGCTCAGTTACTCACTCAGAAACTCACTCACCGGCTGCTGAAAGCAAAAGCGGAACGCCGCTCAAGGCAGCGTCCCGCTTCAAGTTGCCCCTCCTGGGCTCGAACCAGGACTGTCCTGATCCAGAATCAGATCGTAGAACGGGCCGTTAGGCCACTTCCCTATGAAAGTCTGCACGATGCCTGCCACCTGGTGCCCCGTTTCTGCCGCAAAGTCCCACGATTTGTCCCACGGTCGTTTTTGGGGCGCTGCACCCGTCGATGGGGCACTCGCAAGGCGATCGGGCCGCAAACGGGCTCCTAGTACGCGTCGAGGCGATGCTATCTCCTCGCCGCGGAGAAGTAGTCCGTGATCGCCAGTTCTACAATGCCGCGCTCGAGCGCGCTTCTTCCTGAATGTCCAACGGCATGCTGCATGTTGGCCTGGCGAAGCAGCCGCTTTAGCAGGATAAGCATGTGCTCGGGCGCAACGCCCCCGTTCCGGGCCGCTCGCGCAAACGAGGCCACTGCGTGGCGAACGTCGTCGAGGCTTGCGCTATCGCCGAGTCGGCTGAGCTCATCGGCGAGCTCGGGTCCGGCAACTTCCACAACCTCACGATACTGCGGAATTCCCAGGGGCGCGTCGAGCGATCTGTCGGGACGGCAGTCGTTGCCTTCGTCTGATACGCGGGCACTCATGTTGCGCCCCTTGGTTCAACCTCTTTGTGTACGACAGCGTTCGGCGCCGGGTTTGCTAAAATTGCGTCGACCTTTGCTCGACGCAAGTCAGCGGATTGGCAGCCGACGCGCTATGTGCTGCCTAGATTTCTTCACGTCGGTCGACCTTGGTGGCGAGGTCGGCGCTGCGCAAGAGAATAAGTCGCTCGTCCTGCGGCGCGCGTGCTGCGGTTGCCAGCGCTCAGGCCGACGAATGGGCAGATGAAGGCCGCGGCGGGCGGCTCGGTACCGCGGTCGCGCAGAGGGGGGCGGCGTAGCGGAGCCAGTTCCGCAGACGCCAAGGTACCGACCTACGCCGACTTTTCGCGCGCGCTCAGCGCGCAGGCGTTGTTGATGCGGTGTCAGCGGGTGCCCTGCACCATCGACCGGGGACGTTCATGCAAAACACTCCGGTCCTGGTATTGAGCTCGCCGATGGCGAGCGCGTCGTTGTTGTACGCGGCCTCGGGAATCCAAACCGCAGGCTGGAAAACAAGCGACCACGTAACCGACGAGCTGACCGCGATCGCGCACGCGGCGATCGTCAGATAGAACCAGCGTGGCACTCCCATTCTCAGAACCTCGTTAGGAGGACGAGAATAGCCTACGGCACCGCAGAGCCAACGGCAAGGAAATCCCAGTGTTGTGCCGCGGGTCCACGCGATGATGCAGACGTAAGACCGAGCTATTGGTTCACTCGCTCGACTCGTCGGCAGCCACCGGCGCCGGAGAAACACTCGCATCAGGCGGGAACGCAATCGGGACGCTAAAGCGAACGCGACTCACTCGCTCCGTCTGCTGATCCGTGTGCCCCTCTACGCCAGCACCAAACGTAGCGGCCAGGACCCCGATCTTCGCTGCCTTCCCTGCTCCTGCGTTGCAGCCACGGCGATGTCGAACTCGACGACTTGCAGGCGGCGCCGAGTGGTTGCATCCAGGATAACGTCCGCCGTTAGTTGCTTAAAAAATGCAACCGTCTGCGGCGCGATTCGCGCGCCTGTTGACGCGATCGCGGCCTGTGCTTCGCTGATACCAGAGATGAGCTGAACGAGCGCGTCTCGCACGAATTCTTTAAGCTCCACCGTGTGCCTTGAACTCAAGTAGCTTCTCCTCGACTGGCGAGCCGCGTTTCCGTTTACAGGCCGGCCTTATTTTGCCTGTCGCAGACATCGCAATGGCGATAGCCGCCATCACCGGGCAGCCGTTCATGGGCGGGAATGTCTCGCCCAGCCGGACAGGTCGTGTTGTTGTGAAATACTCGCTTGTCGACTGGTTTGTTCGCTTCGTTGACCGAGTGAAAGTCGAAAGTCGCAGGCATAGAAGACGGCCTCCATCAAGGTGTAGACTAACGCCGGCATCGCTCAGAGTGCGCGCCTTCACCGTCGATTCGCAAGAGGCGGCGTCAACGAAGCTGACCACAAACGCGACACGACCGTACTAGGACACGACAGCGCTTAGTTCGTCGGGAGCGTCGGCCCAGAATACGGCGGCCCTTTATGCCGGTATCCCGACGCCGCGAACTGGCGCGCGCAATCGTCCGCCGTTAGGCGTCGGGATTCGCTGCGCTTGAGCGTGTAGGCGCGCTCGTCGCTGGCGGCATTCACGAAGTACCGTGTGTTCGTGCCGGGCGCTTCGAGCGGAAGCCGCTTGCGGTGGTGCGGCTTCGCCAGCGGCGGCCCGAACGCGCAGTCGTGCACACGCCAGCGCACCCGCCGGCGTCGATGAAGTACGCGCGGTCTTCGGAGGCGCGTTCGAGACGGGGGCGTGGGCACAAAAACGGCGCGGTCAAACGTGGCGCGTTAGCTGCTTATCAATGCGGCCAAGCAAGGCAACTACGTTTGCGTTAGCCTCAGCAAATTCCACTCGCTTTTCAGCAGCCACCGCTTTCGCATCGCGATGCTTTTTTGACTCGACACCATACGTAGCGGGCATCGCACCGAGCACCTTTACAAACTCCACGTACCAACCGCGGACAACCGCCAGATTGTGCAGATCGCAATCAAGTCGCAAGAAGTCTCCGACTACATCAGCGTGAATCAGCGACGCCTCTGGCACCAGCGCCTGCATCCAGGGATGAATGCTTCGTATTGCAAAGAGGTCCTCGCCACCGAGAAAAACGATAGTGTCAGGACGCTTGCCGAGTTCGTCGCGAATGCGATGCGTCTCCTGCATGAGGCTTCGTGCGATCTTCTGCAGCTGAATCCGGCGGTCGCGCCAGGCGGTCGCGCGCGCCCCGAGAAAGCCGATTACCGCCCCGAGCACGGCGCCCCAAACAAGGTTCACCCATTGTATGGTGTTGCTCACTTCTGCAGGATTCTGGAGGGCCATGTGTTGCCCGCTGTTTCGGCGTCGGTTCACCCCCAAAATAATCGGCTAGCGCTGACAGCCGCGGCGCGGTGACCTCCACGCTGTGCCCAACGAGAAGTCAGCCGCGTCCAGGTGCGTCTCACCGGCGCTGAAAAGCGCCGCGTCGAAGCTGCCGCAGCGAGGGACGACCTGACGGTCGCCGAATGGCTGCGAGCGCTGTTGAAGCGCGGGTTGCGCGACGCGGAGGAACCGGCGGCGCCGACGAGTTACGACCCTACTCGTCAGTGACAGATGCGCGCAAGATCGCTCGCGCCCCACAGCACGTCCCGCGGCTTGCTACCGTCGGGCGGGCCGATAATTCCTGCCCGATACAGCTGGTCGATTAGACGAACCGCCCGCCCGTAGCCGATTCTTAGCCGGCGTTGAAGTAGGGACGTCGAGCCGAGGCGCTGCTCGACGACCACGGCGGCCGCCTCACAGAACAGGGCGTCACGCTCGTTCTGGCCGAGATCGGGATGGCTAGACACTACCTCAACGGCGGGCGGCGGAGTCACCTCCGCGAGTATTCCGGACAACTTGAGAAGGCGGCGTATTTCTCCCGCGCCAACGGGTACCGAGCCGTACGACCAAGAGTGCTCCTGCGCATTGAACCCGTACGTCGCGTATGGTCCGCTGAGATCGCCGTGTTGGTCTCCGCGGCGCAACGTCCGCGCAAAGACATCGATCCACGGATCGCCAGGCGTCATGCCTAACACGACGCTCCGGTTGGTGCTCACGGTGGCGCTGTAGAGCCCCGCTTTGGCGCAGCCTGCTCGTATGATAGCGCCTTCGAGCTCCCCAACCTCTTGGACCAGGCGGTCGCCAAGTTCGGCGCGCAGATGCTTACAAACGCGGCGCGGGTCTCGCTCGGCGAACGCCGCTCGACGTTGCATGAAGTCGGCGCAAGCGCAGATCAAGGCGTCCAGATCAACGACATAGCGGATGCCAGCAGCGTCCCAGCTGACGGACTCACGCACGGGCCGCTCGATCGTCCAGGCCGGCAAGCGCAGGCGTAGTTCGTCAAGACCTGGACGCGCGCGCCCGGAGCGAAGGGCTTCCGCCGTGCGGGCAACCTCCTCCGGTGAATCCTCAGGTGGATCGCAGATCATCGAGTGCCGCGTCGCTCAGAGATGCGTGCACGCCCAATGCATCACGAGCTTCCATCACGGAGTCAGGCGTCGGCTCCTCCCACGATGCAGTGGAGTCCGCATGGATGACGCTGATCGCGTCTCCTGCCGCGCTGTAGAGGGTCTGCCCAACGAGGCGCGTCTGCTCAGTGTGACAATCGATCTCCTCGCGCTCCGTCATCGAGGACCAGTGTAGTGTCGTTGTTGGTGAAAGGGGCGAAGGCGTGCTGTGTGGAACTCGCTCTGAAAGGCGCCACCACACCGTGATGTGCCCCGAGCCCGTGATGCCAACTTCGGCGGTATCGATCTCGACTCGCTCGCCGCCCGCATGGCTGATCGTGATCCAGCGCGGTTGCGCTTCGCTTGGGCTCGCCAGAACCAGGAGCGCGCACAGTGACAACATCGGGCAGGCTTTCATATCCTAACCTTGTTGCAGCGCGCGCCGATTCGCCAGGGCCGTCCTAACGCTGCCACCCCGCCAAGTGACGGCCCCGACTTGCGCGGGACGCTGCGTTCCGGCGTACGGGACGGCACGTTCTCGCGGCCCTTACGGCCCGACAAGTCTGCGTTAGGATCTTTTCGGCACCAGTTTTAGGCAACCAGGTTTCCTCTTCACCGGACGCGCGTCCATTGCCTGCAGCCCCGTTGATGCCGTCGGTGAACCCAGCAGCCCCGGAGGTTATCTCGTGAAGAAGAGCATACTCGTGTGCTGGCTGCTGTGCGCCTGTGCCAGTGCTCACGTGACCGCGTTCCGTGATCCGGACTACGCGAACAGGCACTTCGACAAGCTCGCCGTCTTCGCGGTCGGCATGAATCTGGACGCGGCGACGAAGCTCGAGCAGCAGGTGTGCGAGGACGTTGCGCCGGAGGCGTGCGCGACGGGACTCTCGATCATGCCGCCGACTCGCGTCTATACCACCGACGACGTCAATCGGTATCTGCGCCGGGACTCGGTGGACGGCGTGCTGATCGTGACGCTTGCGGGCGACCAGGCGCAAACTAACTACATCGAAACCATCACCTCGTCGTCCGCGACGTACGGCGGCACCTCGAGCGGCACAGCGACCGTGAACGGAAACAGCATCAACTACAACGGCACGTCGTCCGGCACCGCCTCGTCGAAAACCGTGTCGACGCCGGTCTACGGACACTCCCGCGCCGCTGCCGGCTACGTGACGCTGTACGATCAGAGCAGCGGGCGTGCGGCGTGGAACGGAGAGTTTCGCGTCTCCGGCCGCGGGGTGTTCGCCACCACCGACGGCGCCTTCATCGGCGCCACCAGCAAGACGATTGCGAGCGATCTCCGAGAGGCTGGCCTGCTTCAACAGTAAAGCCGGCGCCTAACTGGGTGGGGAATACAGCAAGCCCGCAACGAGTGTCTCGTTGCGGGCTTGCTGTATTCTCAGTCAAAAAATGCTTGCACGCCCAACGCATCACGATTCGATCACGAAATCGAGCGTCGGCTCCTCCCACGATGGAGAGGAGTCCGCACGGATGACGCTTATCGCGTCTCCTGCCACGTTGTAGATGGTCTACGCAACGAGGCGCGTCTGCTCCGCGTGACAATCGATGTACTCGTGCTCCGTCATCGAGGACCAGTGTAGTGTCATTGTTGGTGAGAGCGGCCACGGCGTGCTGTGAGGAACCGCTCCGTAGCGAAGCTACGGAAGCGACAAAGGCGCCACGACCTGAGATCGCAACGCCCTTTGCAGTTGCCCCTCCTGGGCTCGAACCAGGACTCTCCTGATCCAGAGTCAGGCGTGTTGCCAGTTACACCAAGGGGCAGTGCTCTCGATTTTTTTTTCACTCGCGAAGCGAATACCAATTTATCCGGCCTCCACGGCGACCTCAAGCCTCGTTTCCCACCGCTTCTGGGGCACGATGGAACACCTGCCATACAGGCCGGGGACCGAGCCCTGCAAGCACCAGGTCGCCGGCCGTGATCGTGGTGCTCCGCGACAACGCGGAGTCATCGTCGATTCTTTCAACAGCACACTCACTGCCTAACGGCAAAGCGCGAGGGCCGACGCACCGGCCCGCTCAGGCGACTTGGCGAGCGACTCCGGCGCACCGGCCCTCCGGGTAGCCGCCTACTTCCGGATGCCGACGAACAACGCCCCTGTCAATTTGCCGTCGTCACTCGTGAGCGGGGCATAGTTGGCGTCGTACTTCTTTCCGAACGCGGTGACTTCGCCCGTGAAGGAGTGCTTGTCACTCAGTGCCTTGTAGGCCGGA